>ERZ773007.643-NODE-643-length-17247-cov-5.458062_pt1 | contig 17247 bp, 19 predicted proteins | sample MGYA00580665_ERZ773007 | MGnify/ENA primary metagenome ERZ773007 (study PRJEB29015, sample SAMEA2738122) | human oral metagenome | biome: human oral; feature: human-associated habitat; material: saliva | place: China | collected 2167 ... | reverse complement strand
TAAGGGTAATTTTAATCGTCATGATGCTGTTCTCATTTGTTGCGGCAAAGTCAGCGTAACAGCCGTACCTTGTCCAATCTGCGATGTAATGGCCAATTCTGCGTTAATCCGTTGGGCGCGTTCTTGCATAATGCCCAAGCCGACATGTTCGCCTGAAGGCCGGTTTGATAGGTGTTCTTTATTAAAGCCTGCGCCGTCGTCACGAATCGTCATGACAAAATCGCCGTGGTTAGCAATTTCGACACTGACATGTTGCGCACGCGCGTGCTTCCGGATATTGGACAGGCTTTCCTGCAAGATGAAGATAATCTGCAAATGCTCATCATAATTCAAAGCCTGCCCGTCGTCCTGCCATTTTAAATCAACTGGAATACCAGTTTGTCGTTCAAAACGCGCCAGCAGCGATTCTACCGCTTCAGGAAAATCTTTATTACTGATTTTGGTGCGGAAATTCATCAAAAGTTCGCGTACGTCCTCGTAGCATTCCTGCACGCCGTCTTTGATGAAGCCGATATTTTCTTCGGCCTGCTCGCGTTGGTCTGAGGCAAACGCGCTTTCCAGCATTTGTACCTGCAAATTCAAAAAGGTCAAAGCTTGCGCGATGCTGTCATGTAAACCTTGCGCAATCAAGTTACGCTCCTGCAAGACTGCAAGCAGGCGGCGCTCTTGTTCCATGCGGTTGTTGGCGATGGAAATGCCCAGCTGTCCGCTTAAAGTATGCAGCAGTTTTTCGTCTTGCTCATCAGGCATATGGCCGTCTGAAAAATATAGGGTCAGTATGCCGAGCTGTTCGTCTTGATAAACGATCGGAAATTCTACACGATTTCCTTCTTCGGTTTCACCGACGCTTGCCGCCAAATCAGAACGTTTCCGCTCCTCATCGGAAAGATATACCGTACCGCCTAAGGCTGAAAACGCCGGTAGAATTTGAGTTAAAAATTCTTCTGCCGCCTGTTGTGGCGTAAAGGTTTGGTGCAGATTGCGCGTGGTTTGGTAGAGCAGGGTTAAATCACGGTTTTGCCGCGCCAAGTCTTGGGTTTGTTTGGCAACTTGCCCTTCCAAGTCTGTATAAAGCGTATGCAGACGGCGGCTCATTTGGTTAAAACCCTTGCTTACTTGGGCAAACTCACGGATCTGGTCTGTCTCGATTTGAACGCCGAAATGCCCTTTGCTGATGGTTTCTACACCATCGCGCAGTTTTTCCAAGGGTCGGATAATCCATGAATAATGCCAAACAATCATCAAGCCTGCAGCCACAACAATCATCAGCATCATTGCCATTTGAAAGCGGCGCAGCCACAAGGTATTTTGCTCGTTGGCATTTTCCATCGCCTGTAAAAACAGCTCGATGTTGCCGGCAAAACGGTACAGGCCGATTTGGGTCGGACGCTCGTAATGTTGCAAAGACGGCTTGATATTGGATTCCCAATCAATCAACAGCATCGATTGAATCAAGTCGTAAGCCAATGGCATTTGAGACGGAATCAGCGGATGAATGGCATCGCTTTGCGTCACATTAGCCAGCGTACGCTCAAATTCTTTGATTTGGTTGTCAATTTGCGCATTGGGTGTACGGACACTTGCCATGTAAGCCAAACGGTACACCTGCATTTTCAAACTGCCCGCATCTTCAATCGTTTTGGCTGCGTTTTCCAAACGCCAAGAAAGCAGCAGGGTAAAGACAATCGACAAAAACGCCGAACTGACCCATAAAAAAGTCAGCAGTTTTAAACGCGAAGACAGGCTCAGGCCGTCTGAAGATCCGGAGAATAATCGCATAAAGCACGCAGGGAAACTAATCCGATAATCTTATAAAAATATCATTCTTTCGGCCTATAAACAACCTGTCTAAAATAATTGTATGGTTATGATAAGAAAAAACAGGGGTTTAATGTAAAATCATGTTATGATAAAATTCATCTCAAGTGAATTAAATCATGAAAATAAGGTTTCAGACGGCCTGAAACCTTGAAACTTATCCAATAAACACAACATCTTGAACCATACTCCATACTCTGCTTCGCAAAGGACTACCAAAATGAAAATTTTCGCACTGATATTGGCCGGCGGGCAGGGAAGCCGGATGGGAGGTGTCGATAAGGGGTTGGTACAATGGCACAACAAAGCCTTGATAGATCATGTTATCGAAAAAATCCGCCCCCAAGTCAGCCACATCGCCATCAGTGCCAACCGCAACCTTGAATCTTACGCCCAACGCAGCGCGCACGTTTTCTCGGATGCGCGCCAATGGCAGCATTACGGCCCTCTAGCCGCCTTGTGTACTGCCGCCAACGATTTACAAATTGCCACTGCCGACTGGTTGCTCATCGTATCTTGCGATATGCCGCGTTTGCCGGAAAACTTGGTTTCCCAGTTTGAAACCATTGCGCGGCGCACGCCATTGTGCAATGCGTTTTATGTGGAGACCCCTGCCAGACCGCATTACAGCGTGATGTTTATCCGGCCGCAAATCCTGCAAAGCACCGTGCCATACCTTTATTCAGGAATGCGCAGCATCCGCGGCTGGCTGCAGCAACAGCGCGCGCGGGTTGTCCATTTCCCTCATGAGCAGGATTTTATCAGCTACAACACGGAAAACGATTTGGCCCAGCCTTTGTAGTTGGGTAGGTAGAAGCAATAAGTCTCTAATGAACTGAATTGTTTTGCAATAAAGTATTTTATAAAAGCTTTAGGCCGTCTGAAAAATAGACGGTCTTTGTTTTGTCATTTTAAAGATAAATGAATTATAGGTAAGCGGCAAAGTTATCTGCTGCCAATGGTTCCCTGCCTAGTAAAGCTGCAAAATCGGAATAATCGGCACATGAACCTTGTTCGAGTAGGGCAAAACTGTTGCGGCTGATGATGCCGTTGCTGAGGATGTTTGCCAACGGCAGCGCAGGGTCGATCAGGCGCAGGGGGATGGGCAGGATACGTTGCGGCGGTTTGTGGTGCAGGGTTTGGCGGAGGGTGGTCAGGTATTCCGCCAAGGTCAGCGTTTGGCTGCCGGTCATATTGATGATGCTATGGTCGGGGTCGGTTTGGACGGCAAGTTTTGCCAAGCCTTCGGCAACATCGGCAAGATGTACGGGCTGTAAGTAAAAGCGTCCGCCTTCCGGCAGGGGAAGTAAAGGGAGGCGGGCTAGTTTGATGAACAGTTCGCAGCTGGTTCCCCCACGCCCGTAAACGACGGATGGTCTGGCTATCGCAATCGGTATGCCGCTTTGGGCGACGGCATCATCCCCGCGTCCTTTGCTGCCGACAAAGTTGATGGGTTGAGATGGGTCGGCACCCAGTGCGGATAGTTGCACCCAGCGTTTTATGCCTGCTGATTTTGCCCATGCAGCGAGCTGTCTGGGCGTGTGGTGGTGTACGGTTTCGAGTATTTCAGCATGAGGGCTCATGATGCCGATGCAGTTGATGAGGACGTCTTGTCCTTCCAATAAACGGCGTGCGGCTGTTTCATTGGGATGAAGAAAGTCGAAGGCGCGGCGGTCGGGCATGCAAACTTGGTAACCTTGTTCTTTGAGGATTTGAGCGGTACGGCTACCGATAAAGCCGCTGCCTCCGAAAATGATGATGTTCATATGTTTTTCTTTATATTGTTGCTGAGGCCGTCTGAAAACCCTTAAATCGGTTTCATCACCATCAGGAAGTAAATCACGATAGTGGCGCAAAAGGCTGGATAGCCGAGCAATTCCCAGCGTCTGGCGTAACGCCAGTAGGGCTCCGGAATGGTGTCTGCGTTTTCTTTATATGCTTGTTCGGCAATCTTGGCCATGCGGATTTGCAGCCAGACAACGGGCAGCCAGCAAATACCTGAAAAGATGTATAAGGCCAGCGTCATCCATACCCAATTTTGTTCCAGCATGGTGGCAACAGTGTAGCCGCGTTCATACAGCATCCATAAGCCGGACAAGGGTTGGAAAATAACGGCAGGGGTTGTAAACCACCAATCCGCTTTGATGACCCAATGCGAGACGACCGACTGCGCGGCAACCGAATCGCTGCGGTTTGCCCAAAAGAGGTAAAACGCTGTACCAAAGCCGGTGCCGACCATTAAGGTAGCCGAGATGATGTGCAGGGTTTTAACGATTAAATAGGTGTTCATTTTTTATCTCCTACGGATTGATACAGGAAAAATAAAGTAGCCATAATCGGCAGGTTTTTTACCAAAGGCGCAAATGGATGCGCCCACATTTCGGGCAGTCTGAAGGCAATGATCAGGCTGTATGCCGCGACGGTTATAAATTGCAGCAGCCATATTGCAGAGCGAGAGCGAAGGCGGCTGAAGCATAAAAAGGCAAAACCGATATCCAATAGAGAAGCAGCAATTAATGTTGGCCATTGCAACGGATCGGGAATGCCGACCGAATGCAACAAATCCAATGACATTTCAGGCATGAAAAGCAGAGGCTGGGTACCGCTCCAGAGCCATAGCAGCCCCATCGAGTAAGACAGGTAGGTGGGGAAGGTGTGCGTAGTGTGGTTGGACATATTGGTTTCCTAATTTCATTTCAGTTTAAAATATAATCAGTCTGAAATTTCTATAATTTCTGTTAAAAGAGAAATTATAGAATAAAAAATTTTAGATAGGCTTCTAGATTGTTTCTTTAGGAGGGAAATCCATATCCATTGATTCAAAATCTACCAAGGAACATTAAGCTTCAGATAAACATGCCCATACAAGGACACTATGAGCATGTTTCCATATCCTAAAATAATATTGCCTGTGTTTATTGCTCACAAGTCTATTGCCATCAACGGAAAAATTTCTGTATCCCCGCGCCTATTTTCAGAATTTTCACCATGGTTGAAGTAGAAAGCTTCAACATTTCATTTGCCCACACGGTCAGCGTATTGATGAAATCATGGGTTTGTCGGATTCGCTGCTTAGCAGTTTCATTTTCCTGACTAAATTCAGGGCTGTCGATCAGGCTTTGCAAAAATTGCCGCGTCGGTTCGATTTCACGCTGCATCCGTACTTCTGCGATGGTGCGGAACAAAGTCCAGACATCATCCGAAGTTTCAAAATGATCGCGCCTGTCTCCCAAAATATGCACGGTATGCACCAGTCTCAGATTTTGCAGCTCTTTGATACTGTTGCTGACATTGGAGCGCGCTACGCCGAGCGTTTCGGTGATTTCTTCGGCGTTCATCGGTCTGCCTAAAATGTAGAGCAGGGCGTGGATTTGCGCAACGGTACGGTTGACGCCCCATTTGGTACCCATTTCGCCCCAGTGAAGGATAAATTTTTCAGTGGTCGGATTCAGTTTCATAGTGATGGTATTCTATTTTTATCTTTTATTTCTGTCAATACAGAAATAAAGAAATTTTTGGCTGTCTGAAATAAAATGTTCAGACGGCCTTTTGTATAAATCCTTATTCTACATATTCTCCAGAAGCTTCAGTCATCATTAGTCATGATTTCCTATCAGTAAAAGATGTTGTTCATAAACTGGTATTTTTTGAAGAAAAATTTATCCGTACAATCTGCCGTATCCGATAACGAGGAATAAATCATGAAAAAAATGCCTGTATTGTTTGTTGGGCATGGTAGCCCGATGAATGCGTTAGATAAAGAAAACCCGTTCAATCAGAATTTCAGCCTAATTACGCAAAAGTTTGCCAAACCAAAAGCCATTTTGATGATTTCAGCGCATTGGTACAGCAGCCGTTTGCAGGTTACGTCTGGCAAACACCCTGAAATGATTTACGATTTCTACGGCTTCCCCGATGAACTCAGCCAAGTGCAATATCCTGCGCCTGGTTCGCCTGAGTTGGCGGAGCAAGTGAAATCATTATTACAGCCGGAAAATGTCGAGCTGAACCTAACGCGTGGCTTTGATCATGGTGCATGGGCGGTGTTGAAATATCTCTATCCCGATGCCGATATTCCTGTGGTACAACTTAGCCTTAACCGTTTGCAATCGGCACAATGGCATTTCAACTTGGCGAAAAAATTATCTGCTTTGCGAGAACAAGGTGTGCTAATTATCGGCAGTGGCAATATTGTGCATAATCTGAGGGCGATAAGCTGGGAACATATTGACCAAATCGGTGCAGGGTATGACTGGGCGTTTGCTTTCCGTGAAACGGTTAATCAGGCTATTACAACACGAGATGATAAAACTTTGGTGCATTATGATCAGCTAGGCGAAAAAGCCAAGCTTTCCGTACCAACGCCGGATCATTACTTGCCGTTGCTTTACATCATGGCATTACGCGAACCGCAAGATGAGATTACGTTTTTCAACGATAAGCTGATTGCGGGATCGCTCAGTATGACGTCGGTTTTGGTGGGGTAAAAAGGAAAAAATCAGAACAAAACAAACCATTCTTTATTTGTTTGTTCCGCTTTGCGGATGGTACTAAGTTGTTTCAGACGGCATTTTATGTTCTATATAAAAGCCTTAACCTATATCGGCAAAGATGAGATTAAGCCTGTAAGTTTAGAATGTAAATAATTTAAGCAGAAGATGAGGTTGTATTTGAAGAGTTTTGAAATTTAACCTATTTTGAGAAGAGAAAAGGCCGTCTGAATATCAGACGGCCGTTAAGTATTGATAGATTGATAGATTATCGATGTACGACTATTTCGATAATAGGAGCAATCTCTTTGTCACGGGAAGCAGGACACTGCTGGAGGAAGCGGCGGCGTGCGCTGATGGTGTCTTGCGCGTATTTATGATGAATGGAATAGAACCTGTGTAGTGCAGGGTTGCATTCTTTAGGCGGCGTACCCGGAGAAGTCAGGCAGGTAATGGCCTCGCAGGCATATTTTTTATCGCCTGTCAGCAGTTTGCCGGCAATATCTGAAGCGTTGACTACAGGCATAGAAAACGGCAGCAGGGCTGCGGTTAAAACAAAAATGGATAAATTTTTCATTGTGTCGTACTCGTTAAATTTAAGGTGGGAATTTAGAAAAAAGTATTAAGTGCAGTCTGAGCGAGAGACGGCATTTCCTGATTAGAATCTAGGCATTGAGCAACCTTCGTTAGCAATAATTCTGCATTGTAAAGCTCCACGCTCTTGACATTTCCTTAAAGCCTCTGCTTCGGCCATCCCTGGAGGTGTTGTGCCATAAAAAAGTTTTCCATCTTTTCCTTGAGCAACGGCGATACAACTATTCCTAACCCAAACCAAAACTTTACACGGTTTATTTTTCCCACCATGTTCACAGGTTTTAATGGCTTGTTTTTTTGCAGCTGCATATGAATCCATCTCGAGCGCCCCACCAGATATACCTGTTTTAGGGTTGATTGCCCATGCACCGTATTTTGAAGGAACATTGATGTTGATAATTTCCGTAGGTTGTCTTTGTTGGCGGTAACCAGATGAGCCACAGTTAGGATTATAGCCGTATTGGCACAAGCTAGGGTCATTCTGCAGTGCACCTCTAGTTGCATCATAAGTAGGATTGGCAACGCTGATATTCAGGCTTGTCAGTCCCAATAATATAAAAAGCAGTTTTTTCATTTTAGATCCAATCTATTGGTTATTAAAATCTTTATTTATCTGCTACTACAAAAATACTAGGATTTGCTATCATTTTTACGCTGTTCACCAGACAGTTTCATTGTATCAGTGGTCATACTGTTAGCTTGGCTGCTACCAGTCGTCCATGTATTTTGTTTACCAATGTTTGAATCATTATTAACAGTATTAACAGCTGAATTCTGTACATTGATATTAGCCCGCTGACTTGCTCCTCCATCCAAATGCGGTGGCACTTCTTGGCGATTTCCATTTCCATTGCCGATAACTGAGTAAGCACTGAAGCTGCCCATCACACCGTTAAACCACATGCCTGCCATAGGCGGTACGGTAATCAGCAGGGTGGAGAGCATCAGGCCCAAGCCCAGCTGTTGGGTAACGGTTTCCATAATGCCGGTTGTTCCGCCTTCACCGATGATGGTTGCCACAAATTTGCCGGCTGCCGCGCCGCCGAATAAGTTGCCCACCAAGTCCATGGAAATCTCCGCCATGACGCCGAGCAAGACGCTGGAGAAGATGGTAGCCAATCCGAAGTATAGCCATTTTTGGAACAGCGGGGCGGTTCTTTTGAACAGGAGGCACAAAATAAAGATAGGCGCGAAACCGACAAACAGGGAAATCGCGATACGGTACATGATGAGCATGGTGCCTGCCACGATGGCCGGACCTGCCGTACCTACCCCGGCAAACCATTTGGCTTCGGAAAGCTTATCTTCCAGATGGTCGTCATCTGCTGTATCGATGGCAGAAAGGCTGGATAGGACAAGTTGAGTTGTTTTTAGGTTTAAGTCGATTTTACAGCCGGTAATATAGGAGGTCTGTTCGGTCAGACACTCGCTGCCGAAATCGTTATTGCCATGCATAACTTGACTGATGCCATTGGCAAGATTATCAGTCAACACACGGACGCTAAAGCTGCTACCTAAGGAGACCCCAAGCGCAATGGCAATAACAACATAGTTTTTACCAAGGTTAAAAATAAATCCTTTGAGGCCTTCCTGACTCCGACCTGTTACGATCAGATAGCCCTGAACCATAATCCATAATGTCAGCAATGCCAAAACCATTGTAAGGGCGAGGTTTAAGTTTTTAGATAAGACTACTTCGGTAAAGTAGCCGATTCGCGCATAAAGATAGTCGCGAATGCCGGTATAAAGGAGTAAATCCATCATAATGAGATGAGCTTTCGATTAATTTTTGTAAAACGATGAGATGATCGATTTGTTTGGGCCGTCTGAAACCGATTCGGTTCAGACGGCCTTATACTCAATTGGGTTTATAAATCGGTTTGATTTTGTTTTCGATTTCTCCCCTCTTTTCAACTTCCCTATCTGTTCTTTTTCTAAAGCGATTCGTAGCTTCAGTCAGTTTGCCGTATGTAACTCCTTTAGTGATGTTTTTGTTCAAGCTGCTGCCGGTAAGCTGTTCTTTGGTCAGCATTTTGCGCATTGAGTTGTAGTATTCAATCTGTTTATCTAGAGCGTCAAGATTGTTCTTGTACTGATAGTATTTGGCCATTACGGCGTTTACTTGGATCTGTACATTATTTTCGGCAGTCTCGGCTTTACCTGCCTTATTTGAGAAACTGAATCCAGGCATACCTGATATACCACCAAGAGCGCCTTTTTCTTTGGCCATACCACCTTGAGAGGAGACTTTGCTGTTGATTCTTTTGAAATCACCTTTGATCTCTTCATCGATTTCAACCAACATATTGTACTTTTCTCTTTCCAGTTCGGTAATTTGTAGGCAAAGTGTCCCTGAAGCAGGGTTGTTACGCTGTATTGCTCTACATTTCTTTTTGCGCCGTTCAAACATACTCTTTACTTGAGAAGATTCTTTGACATTTGTATTTGCTCCATTGATATTATCTAAGTATCCTCGAGACACACTGTCAAATCGAGCTTTCCAGTTCATCAATTGCTGTATCGCGTTAGTTGCTGCTGCTCCATCAAATACGGGAATACCTGTCGCCATTACGGATGTATTTCCCAGCATTCCTGCGCACACTAAAACTGCTGCCAGTTTTTTCATTGAGTTTTTCATTTGTTTACAATCTTTCTTAATTTAAATTATTTAAACGTATTTAAGTTTTTTGTTTTTCAGTAAAGACCATCTGGAATACTCACTGTTTTCAGACGGCCTTTGAGTTTATTCGTCTATATGACTAATCCGCATTACGCATCACGTTGGCGGCTGCTTTTTTACCAGAACCCTTACGTTCATCGTAGAAGGTCTGTAACCAATCCTCCGGTCTTACCGCATCGATGCCGACACCAAGACGTTCGGCCGCTTTCTTGATAATGCCGTCCATGATGTCGATGTTGTCGGTACTGGCGGAGATAACTGCCAATTCATCGTCAAATCCGCGCAGGTTGAGCTGGCATACTGCGGAAGCATGGCCCTGTTTGACCAAGAAGCAGCGGCTGCGCTCGTCCAGGCTTTTAATCACTTGGAACTCTGAATCGGTCAGCTTCAGTCCATCGATGTAGTCTTTTTTATCTGCATTCGGATTTGGCAGCAGTATCATGGTAGCTGTCTGCTCAATCAGTGCTGCAGAAATATCGCTTTTGAGGGCGTCTTCCGGAGACTGGGTGGCAAAGATACCCATACCGTTTTGCTTACGGATGGTTTTTTGTTTGTTTTTGGCAAACTCTTTCAAGCCGCCTTCGCCATCAAGGATTTTCCAGAATTCATCCATGATGTAGATAAAGCGGCGACCATCGATAAGCTCTTCCATTCGATGGATCAGATAACCGATGACTGGATCGCGTACCTGTGGGTTTTCAATCACGTCGGTGTAGTCGAAGCCGATGATGTTGGCACCACTGAAGTCGATTTTGTCCTGAGGGTTATCAAAGACCCAGCCGAGACTGTTTCCTCTAGTCCATTTGCGGATATTGGCATAGAGGGAATCGTCGCCGGTATTGGGCAGCGATTTTTGGAAGTTAGAAATACTGCGCAGTGCCATTGGGGTATCGAGCATGGCTCGAACGGCGCGCAGGATGTCGTCGTCTTCTGCTGCTGAATAGTGCGCCTTGCCACCTAATTGCTTCATAAGGCCACAGAGGAATTGGACATTTGCCTCTGTATTTTCGCATTGGAAGGGGTTGAAGCCGGTCGGCTGACCGCTTTCCAGCGCCATATAAGCACCGCCGCAAGCTCTGACGAAGATCTCGGCACCACGGTCTTTATCGAAGAAGAAGATAGTGGGTTTGGGATCGTATTTTTGTACCTGGCTAAGGAGGAAGTTGATAAGGGCTGTTTTACCTGTACCGGACTTACCAATAACCATGGTGTTGGCAATGGCTTTTTCACCTTCGGAATCTTCACCTTCAAGGGTTGCATGGAAGTTGAAGTAGTAGGGCTGGCCATTGGTTGTTTGAAGAACGGTAACGCATTGCCCCCACGGGTTGCCCTCACGTTTGCCTGTGGCAAAGTTGTGGAGAGGGCAAAGACCCAAGAAATTTAACGATGAGAGATTGGCAATGCGGGTGCGGTAGTTCCAGTTGCCCGGAAGTTGGGCATAATATGCGGAGCAGACGGCCAAGTCTTCTTTGGTCGTTACGAAGCCTGCATTGGAAAGTTCGGCTCGGGCAGAGGCAATGTTTTGGGAAAGTTGCTCTTGGCTGTCGGCGTAGATAGCAAGGCTAAAATGGTAGCCGCCAAGGACAAAATTGCCAGATGCCAGCTGGTCCATTGCATGGTCGAGTTCTGCAATTTGGGTAAAGGATTTGTCGCCGGAAGAGATCATCATGCCACGAGTGCGCTCGAGGGTTTTCATAGCATCGTATCGGCTCATTGGGCTGAAGCTATGGGTGATGACGTATTCAACATCCAAATATTTGAGACCATTCAGTATCCCAGGGTAGGTACCATCAGGATATTCTTTAAGGTTGAGTATGGCACCGTAGTGGTTTTTACCCTCAGGAGTACGGACGATATAGTCGCCGGTTTTGGCAGAAAAGAGATGTCGGCTGAGGGGTAAGTAGTTGTAAACTGGTGCAGGAAGTACAGGAACTGGCTCGTTAACGCGGTTAAGGATGTAACCGAAAAGTTCGAGGGTTTCAGAGAATACAGTCCCGTTTTTACCTTCGTACATACCAAGTCGGTATGGATGGTAGTCTTTGAGAACAGCTTCAAGGTTGGTTGCTAATTCGTTAAGTGTACCAATAGCTTGTTCCTGCTCGGCTTTGAGACGATCGATATTACCCGATTTATCAACGAACTTTTTGCCATCGACAACTGGGCGATAAATCATGGTCAAGTAAAGCTCGTTATTCATGAGCTTTTCTTGGGAGAGTCGAGAGAAATAACGATTAGAGAGGCTTTGGTTGAAAGACTCTTGAAATTCAGGACGTAAATCGATACTACGATGACGTCGAATGTCATGTACCCAAAAGGCGACATTTACGTAGTCGGGGGCACGCAAGGATTGGAGCAGACGGTTAAATGTATTGTGCTTGTGCTCAAGCTCCCATTCTTCACGACCTACGAAGGGAAGGCCAGACAAATGCCATGTTGTCAGGTAGTCTCCACCAGTGGTTTTGACAATGGTTGGAGAGACATGAGTGGAGAGGGATACGAATTGACTAATTGATGCGTCAGGAGTAAACATTTTATTTGTTTTTTGTGTTGGAATTGTCCGACAGAAAAAAGTATCTGTCGGACGTTTTGTTGTCATTGTTTGGGAGGATTGTTGCGGTACTCGTTAGGCGAGAAGCACCATGTGTCAGGAAACTCTTCTCGATTTCTGGCTTTAAGCCTAAATTTCAGGCGTAAGCCTAGAAAACGAAAAATCATGTCATCTCGCTTGGCCATCTGCCTCATAATCAGAATGATGAATGGGATGGTTAGCAAAAAAAACAAATTGAAGTACATTCCCATTAATAATCCTGAGCCGGCTCCTATAAAGAAAGGTATATAGGGTACGCCGAGAAAGGTTGCCGGACGTGTACATCCTCGAAAAACGATGTTTTTTTGCATAATGAATAATTATGCGAAGAATTGCAATACTTGCATCATTGCTGAAGTTGTACCTGCAGAGCAAGAGTCTGCATTACCAACCAGCATTTTTGCGATTTGACCAGCTGCACCAATCAACACACCGCCAATTAAAATAGGTGCGACGTCGGAAATGCGTTTGTGAGCAAAAGCAATTTGGTAACCGGCAAAGATGATGGCGATGGTTACGACAGCAACAGACATTAAGTTCAATACGGTATGAATATTTTTAATAAATTTACAGGCACCGCCAGACGCTGAGGTGAAATCATCGGCTGCCATACCTATTGTCGGTGCTAAAAATGCTGCAGCAACAAAAGCTGCTGTTGCAACGTTTTCGGCAGTAAAGCGGGATTTTTTTTGAATCTGAGTGTTTTTCATTTGAAATTTCCTATGTTTATTACAGGTTGATGTGGAAAAAAACTATCTAAAAGACTGCTGCGCTATCTTTATATGTATTGCTTTTCGCTTGTGCGGTACTATTATCTTGCAAGGAATGTTGGTTTTTAGAGACAGTAGCAGAGTATGGTTGTGGATTAGCGGTAACTGTCAAATTTGGGCGGTTAGCTTGTTGTGTTGGTATTTGGCCCATAGGGCGAGGGGTATTCACAGTATTGCTGATGACAGGAATGGCATTTTGTGGGATTGTTCTCCCTTTCCCTATGGATGAAAAAATTTTTTGCACATATCCATGCTTATAACCGGTTACAAAGTTACCGGAATAATAGCAGCTGAAAGATTTACCCCAGTCTTTTGCACGATTGTAGCATTCTCGCAATATGTGCGAGCCTGCCTTGACGTTTGGGCACACTTGGAATGCATGTTCGTAGGAATGCAACCCGTATTTTTTTAAATTGTATCGGTTAACTTGAGCTAATCCTAAGGAGAAGTTAAATCCCTTTTGTTCCAACATTTTAGCAGTAGCGACTGCTTCAGCCAAATTTTTAGGCTGTCTTTGTAAGCGTCCGCCTACAACACCTATAGCGTATGGGTTGCCTGAGGATTCAACTCTCACGACATGATGCATAATATCATGCGGAACAGCTAAGTCGGCGCAGGAAAAAAACATGATGTTGAGATGAAAATATGAATTTGTATTGACGTGAAATTTAGCACAGATTAAAATAATTAACAAGATTTTAACCAATAAAAATAACCAAACATGAATTGTCTTTTCTTCATTTTTAATTTAAGACGCTTTGGTTGTAACTTAAGTTGTTTTATAAGGTGCTATGTATGTTTCTTTTAAGAACGCTGTTGCTGTCTGCTAGTGTGGGCGCGCTAATGGCAGGTTGTGCAAATCAGTCTGCTCCAGATTTCCCAAGTTCATGGAAGCCATTAAATGAACTACCTGATCAGGTAACTGAGATTCCTCTTGTAAAACCTCATGTTTATCAAGTGACACGACTTGATACAACTGTAAAAGGTTTGTTGGAGCGTTGGGGAGAAGAGGCAAAGATGCCTGTTGTTTATGACTATACCCTTGATTTTACTTTGTATAAGAAAGTATCAACAATACGAAATACCGATCTTGATAATGCCTTAAGTGAATTATCTAAACTTTATGAAGATAAAGGGATGGTTTTCTATGTGCAAAATGGTGTCATTATGGCGCATAAGAGAATGGATGTTGCTGTGAAAAACAGTGGAAAGAAAAACATGAGAGATCAGCAAAAGCTGATGTAAAAACTCAAGATTAAAATGGAAACATATGTTCAAATCAAGTAAAAATACTACTGATGGCAATATCCAAAAGGCTGTAAAAAGATCTTTGGATTTTGAAACGACCTTGGTTGATATCCGCAAAAAAAGTGAGAAAAGGGCATGGATTGTTGCCGGTATTTCTACCTTCTCTTCTTTGTGTCTGCTTGGCGGATTATTTTATATTTTGCCGCTGAAAGAAAAAGAACCTTATCTTGTTATGGCTGATGTCTATACGGGACAAGCTACTGTTGCTAAACTAGCCGGCGATTGGAATAATTTAGATATTACTAAAAATGAAGCAGTAAATAAGAGTAATATTTCCCACTTTATTATAGCTAGAGAATCTTTTGATAGTCAGATTATTTATGATAATGACTGGGCTACAGTTTATTCTATGTCGGTTGCAGGGGTATCTGACAGCTATCGCAATCTGATGAATAAAAGTAACCCGAATAGCCCATTTAATCTTTATGGGTCTGCTCAGTCAATTCGCGTTAAGATTTTGAGTATCGTCCTTAATAATAGTGGAAAGGCCGATGGTCGCGATGCTAGCGCAACAGTAAGATTCCAAAGATTTTTATTAAATAAGAGTACTGGCATATCAAGATTTATGGATAGCAATGTTGCTACTCTGACCTATACTTATAATAGCAATTTGAAGATGGATGAAAAGTATAGGTTAAAAAATCCCCTGGGATTCCAGGTATTGTCTTATCGTGTTGATCCTGATGCTAGTGAATCACCTGTTCAAGATTTATCTTCAGATTATCTTTCTGCAGGAACATCATCTGAAAGCCAGGCTCAGCAACAAGTACAAAGTGTACCCCAGCCCCAGTTAGAAGCTCCTACATCTGTAGATAATGATGTTCCTAATGCTTCTCCTATATCTGTTGAAAGTGGAAATCAATAATGTTAAGAAAAATGTTTTTAGCAACAGCAGCATCGTGTTTGTTGCAAGGAAGCGTCTATGCTGCAGCTATTCAAGAGTATACGTTTCAAGAAAATACAACTTATCCCGTTCATACGGCACAAGGCGTAGTCACACAAATTGAACTTGACTCTCGTGAAAAGGTTAAAGATTTTGGTGCAGGCCTAAGTGGTGGATGGGATTTGGTACGTAGAGAAAATGTGTTTTATCTGCGTCCAAAGGCTGATGCAGTTGATACTAATCTTATTGTTCGTACTCAGGCTCACCAATATATTTTTGAGCTTAAGGTTATGAAAAATGTTGTTGGTAATTTAGCAGAAGCTTCAGACAAAGGGGTGAATTATCAAGTTAAATTCAGATATCCCGATTCTACGGATTTCAGTCTTCGTGCTAGTACTTTGGCTGGTTATAGCCTGAAATATGATTCTTCTAAAACTTACAATACTAATTATGATGTGGCTGCAAATGAAAAATCTCGTTGGCTAGTTCCTTTAAAAGTCTATGATGATGGCAGATTTACCTATGTCCACTTGAATAAGGGCAAGTTCACAGGTGATTTTCCTGCTGTTTATGGCAGAAAATCAGAGAAAGGAGCTGAGTTTGTCTTAAACAGTAATGTTGAAGGTAATGTAGTTATTGTCCATGGGACTTATCCATTCTTAGTTTTGAGACATGGAAATGATGTAGTTGGATTAAAAAGGAATTAAGAATGTCTGATAAGCTAAATAATGAACATCACAAAGATAGTGAATCATCACAAAATTTATATTCAAGCCAATACGAACAAGAACAATTGGCGGGACTTGAGGAGAATGCTCCTCAACTAAATGCTCCTGTTGATCGCACAGTCAACAAAAAAGCTATTGCGTTTATTGTAGCTGCAGGTTTTGGGTTAGCTGGGCTAGGGGCATTTGCCTATCATCAATTTAGTGGTTCTGATGAAGCCCCCCCTCCAGAACGTCCTCAGGTAGTTACTGTACCAGATTTACCTGCTCCGGAGCCTCAAGTTACTGAGATACCTCCAGTTGACTTAGTGGAAGAGCAGAAGCCTGATCCAGAGAGTTCTAAAACTACCGAATCTGTTACGCCACCAATAGAAACACTATCTCCACCGATAATAGATACCCCTCCGCCTATAATTCCTAATATTCCCGTGCAGCCTGTGGATATGTCTGCCAACACGGATTCTAAATTTGTTGAAGATGGGGAGGCTGCTCAGAAAGAGTCGGGAGCAAGCATAGCTCAAGCTAATGCTGTTCGTTATATGCATAACAGGGATAAATTACTTTTACAGGGTACTTATTTACGCTGCGTATTAGAAACTAAAATTGTTTCTGAAGTAAAAGGATTTACATCTTGTATTATCACTGAGCCTGTATATTCTGCCAGTGGAAAATATCTCTTGTTACCGAAAGGTTCGAAAGTAATGGGACAATATGGTTCCAGCAATCCTACTGGCCCGCGGATGGAGGTCATTTGGAATCGAATCATAACACCAGAAGGCGTTGATGTAACACTAGAATCCCCTGGAGTAGATAATCTTGGTGCGGCTGGCCATGTTGGTAAATTTAAGTCTCATTGGGGATCACGTTTGGCATCGGCTTTATTGATTAGTATGATTTCAGATGCTTTTAAATATGCTGCTACTGAATATGGTCCACAAGGACAAACGGTTACAACCAACACATCGACTACCACTAATCCTTACGAGAGTGATACAGCCAATACATTGAAGCAACAGGCTATCAGCCAGCTTGAGCGAAATAATGCTCGTCCCAATACAGTAACGATTAACCAAGGGACCTTGATTAATATTTATACTGCTCAGGACATTGATTTCAGTTCGGTTATGCAGTAATTTTAAAGGGCCGTCTGCTTTTTTCAGACGGCCTATCCGCCGTTTTTGTTTTCTTTTACTGCCTTTTGGATTTCGGAGGCTGTCTGAACAGGATAAATCAGACTCATCGGATTGGCTTTGATCTGCATCCACATCGAGTCTATCACTTTTGACAGGCTTTCGATGCGCGTGCCGCGCGAACGCAGGGCGACAATCAGCGCGAGCGAGAAGCTGACGAAGAGATTGACCACGCCTATCATCAGGACAAAAATCAAATTCA
>ERZ773007.636-NODE-636-length-17326-cov-24.909154_pt1 | contig 17326 bp, 13 predicted proteins | sample MGYA00580665_ERZ773007 | MGnify/ENA primary metagenome ERZ773007 (study PRJEB29015, sample SAMEA2738122) | human oral metagenome | biome: human oral; feature: human-associated habitat; material: saliva | place: China | collected 2167 ... | reverse complement strand
AGCCGCCGTCGACGATCTCGGAGAGGGCCTGCGAGCTCAGCTCGTAGGTGGCCGGAACACCGGAGAGGTTGTGGAGCGTGACGTCGAAGTGCCAGCCCTTCGTGCCGTCCCCCAGGTCCGCCTTGGGCCGGGACTGCTCGGGCGCGCCGACGACGGTCGGGTACACGGACGAGGTCGTGGCCGCCAACGCGTCGACGAGGCCCGCGCCCTGCTTACGCGGCGAGTACAGCGCGCCCGTCGTCTGGGCCGCATCGGTGAGCGGACGGGCCGTGCCCATGATGAGGTTCTGGACGACGTCGGCCTTCTGGCGCGCACTCATCGACGCGAACAGCGGGTCGGACTGGACGCGCTGCAGGACGATCGTGCTGACGCCGGCCATCTGTGGCGTGGCCATCGACGTGCCCGAGGATTGCTCGTACGCCCCGCCCGGAATCGATGAGAAGACCTCGCCACCGGGGGCTGCGATCTCGGGCTTGAGGCGCAGGTCCGGGGACACGCCCCACGCGGAGAACTCCGACGCCTCGTAGATGGTGGACTGCGGCAGGACCTGGCCCTCGGCGATCGTGAGCTTGTGCTCGGGAGCGTCCAGCATGGCCTGGCCGTCGGCCTGAGAGATGAACGCCGCGGGCATATCCTGCGTCGTCAGATTCATGGCGATGAGGGATCCGACCGACACGTTGTTGTAGACGACGATTCCGGCGGGCTTGAGGTCGTAGAGGTTCTCGACCTTCTTCTGGTAGGTCATGTTGCCGCGAGAGACGAGCGCGATCTTGCCGGCGAGGCCGTCCGGATACTTGGCCTTGAGCGCGGCCGCATCCTCCTCGGAGGCGAACCCGGCGTCCACGTACTCGTAGGTGCCGGCGGGCAGGTCGGAGAAGAAGGCGACCTTCTCACCGTTGAGGCCACGCGCGCGCTGGTATCCGATGTCCTTCCCATTGACGGTGAAGGCGTTGCGAAGCAGGGCGTTTTCGACCGAGGCGACGGCAACCACCGACGAATACGTGGCGGGCTCGTCCATGACCGAGGAGTCGGGGTCCGAGGCGTAGGGCAGGCCCTTGCCGGAGTTGTTGCCATACCCGGTGGAGAAGGCGTTGCCCGAGGCCGCGTTGACGGTGATGCCCGCTTCCTGCAGCTTCTTGTACACGGTCGCGTACACCGAGTCGGCCTCGTTATCCATGCCCGCCGTCCAGCCGAGCGACAGGTTAATGACGTCGGGATGCAGGACGAGCATGTCGTCGAGGGAGGCGAGCAGCGCCGAATCCAACAGCGCGTCATCCTCGCTGCGCGTCACCTTCGCGACGATCACCTGTGCGTTCGGAGCGGTGCCGACGATCTTGTCGGCGTTACCGGAGGCGATGCCGGCGACGTGCGTCCCGTGGGAACCATACGGGCTCTTCGCCGGCGACGCATCGTTGTCGCCATCCGCGTAGTCGTAGGCGAAGGGGAACTTCTGCGAGACGTAGACGCCGGTCTTGCCCTCACCCAGCTGCGAGGTCATCGCGGCGACCTTCTGTGGGGTAAGCGGGGGCGTTCCCGCGAGTTCGCCGGTAAATGCCGGATGCGTCATGTCGACGCCCGTGTCGATGACGGCGATGACCTTTCCTTCGCCCTTCTGGGCGACCTGGTCGATGTGCATCATGAGATGGGCGCTCAGGTTGGCGGGGTCCTGCCCGCCGGTCTGCGTGGACTCGATGCCGCCCTCGGCATCGGGCGTGGCCACATCACTGACGCGACCCTCACGCTCGAGGAACGCGGCTTGCACGCCCGGGGCACGGCGGATCGCGTCGAGCGCACCGACGGGGGCCTTGAGGGCGAAGCCCGACATGACGTTGTCGTACTCGCGCTCCACCTGGGCCGAGGCGCCGGGGAAGAGGGAGGTCACGGCCTCGTTGATCTCACTGACCGCACCCTCGCGGGACGCGCCATCCTCGAGTTGGACGATAACCCCGACGACGCGCGCCGGGTCCGCTTCGGTGCCGGTCGAGGGGGGCGCGGACTGCCCGCTCTTCGAGGTCAGCGCCGTGTCGATGTCACCCACGGGCAGGGAGGCCGCTGCGCCATCACGGACGCCGGAAGGGCCCGGGGGCAGGGGCGAGGCCAGGGTGGCCGGCCCGGTGACCGCGAGCGCGCACGCGCCGACAAACGCGAGGAGGGCAGCCGGTTTCTTCGTTGACATAAGCCTTCTCCGATATGTTGGGGGACGGAGTGCCAGTGGCACCCGGTACGTCGGTGTACCAGCCGTCTCCTCACAACATACCTCACGTGACCCCCCTGACAATCACGGTATTGCTTACCGATACGTGAAGCGGAGCTGAAGTGTCTAACGTGACCGGGCCCGGGAGCGCGTTGCTGCGTTCCCGGGCCCGGCGTATTGCCTGGTGGCAGGCGGATGTCAGATCACGGCATCCACACACCCGAGGCATCGAAGAAGTACATGCGGCCGTTGATCATCTGCGTGCCGGTCACCATGGCCCCCGAGGGAGACAGGTAGTACCAGGCGCCACCCAGGTTGACCCAGCCGGTGGCCATCGCGCCAGAGCCGTGCAGGTAGTACCAGGTGCCACCGTCCTTGACCCAACCCGTACGCATGGCACCGTCCGAGCCAAGGTAGTACCACGAACCGCCGATCATCTGCCAACCGGTGAGCATCGCCCCCGAGCCATGCAGGTAGTACCACGTACCACCCAGGTTGACCCAGCCGGTGGCCATCGCACCGGAGCCGTGCAGGTAGTACCAGACGCCGTCGACCATGACCCAGCCGGTACGCATCAGGCCGTTGTCACCCAGGTAGTACCAGGAGCCGCGGACCATCTGCCAGCCGGTGAGCTGAGCGCCGGAGGCGTCGTGGTAGTACCAGGCGCCGCCATCCATGACCCAGCCGGTACGCATGTAGCCGCGTCCGTCGAAGCGGTAGGTGTGTCCGTCGATCACCATGGAGGTGTTCGTCGGGTAGGTTCCATCAGCGTTGCGGTACCACCAGCCGACCGAGTCCATCATCCACGCGCCCATAGGAGCGGGCGCAGGCTGGGGGTCCGGAGCAGGCTGCGGGTCCGGCGCAGGCTGGGGGTCCGGAGCGGGCTGCGGGTCAGGCTGAGGCTGCGGATCGGGAGCAGGCTGGGGGTCCGGAGCAGGCTGCGGGTCCGGAGCAGGCTGGGGATCCGGAGCAGGCTGAGGATCCGGAGCGGGCTGGGGGTCCGGAGCAGGCTGCGGATCGGGCGCAGGCTGCGGATCGGGCTGGGGGTCCGGAGCGGGCTGCGGATCGACCCACGGGGCAGGTGCCTTCACATCCTGCTTCACAGACTTCACAACGGCGATCGTCGTCGCCGTTGCCTCCGTTCCATCGGGCAGGGTGGCGGTCAGGTTCACCTGATCCCAATCAACAACGTTGCCGCCGGTGATCATCGCACTCTTGCCATCCTCGGCCACCTTCAGGATGACCGCGCCACCGTACTCCAGGCTCCAGGACAGGGTGGCGTCCTTGAACTTCTTGGGAAGCAACGGCTTGAGGGTAACAGTCTCGCCCTCCTCCATGTCCACGCGGAGGTGGTTGACGGCAATCTCGTCCTCGCCCAGCTCGCTGACGCAGACCTGGACGCTGGCCATCACCGGGTCGAAGACCATCGGATCCATGTAGTCGGCGACAGCTCTAACGTCCGAGCAGCCTTCCTTCTGAGCAGTTACGAGGCCCGACTTCTCGTCGACATTGAGGACGTCAATGTCGTCGCCGGACCAATTGACCTTCGTCATGTTGGCATTTTCCGGCATGTGCGTGACGCCAATGTTCGTCTGCTGGCCAATGTGCAGATCAAGTTTTCCGGACTCAATGCCGAAGTCGAGGGAGGTCATGGCAACGGGTTCGATCGCGACGTCGGCACGCTTGGACGGCAGGCCGTCGCTGCCCCACGCGACGAGCTTGACGGTCGCGGGAAGGGCGTCGGTGTGGCCAGCCTTGGACCAGGCCGCCTGGATGTCAGAGAACTTGATGGTAAACGTGTAGTGGTGCATCCCGTCAGCGGTGACGTTGCCGGGGAAGTCGACGACGCGACGGTAGAAGATCGCGTCGGTCGCCGGGTCGCGCAGGTCGATGCTGGACAGGCCGGGATTGTCGACGACGGAGAAGGTGGCCTGACCGCCAATGCCTTCGCTGGTGGTGGCGAGGTCGGAGATCACCGGCCCATCCGAGTCGGGCGCGGGGGTTGCTGCCAGGGCCGGAGCCCCGAAGGCGACGCCAGACGCTGTCATTGCGCCGGCCGCCAGGGCAGCGATCAACGCCCTGTGAAATGTGTATGACATGCTCACTCCAATGTTGATTCAGGCGAGCCATACCGTGCGGTTAGGTTATCTGCTCGCAATTCGCACAATACTGCGCAACCAGATACCTAGCAATGCATTACTCACTTACCATCAGATAGCTACAAGGGCAATTGAGGGAAAATGAAGGGATCCTTCAAGTTCTTTTTCTTGAGATTTACACACAGACCCTGACCAATGAACATATGTTCCTCAACACAAGCACACATGTTCACCAACAATCCGCTTAAAAGACTGAACTTCTGCACGATACAGAATTCATTTGACGCGGTAAATACCGTAGCGGACTGATATAAACAGACGCGCAACAGGCCCACGACCTTGACAAACATGTCACGGCGCGCCGCAGCTACCCTACTGGCGGTCCGACAGCTCCAGGTTCGCCCGCACGACGATGCCGATGCGCTCGACCATCTCCTCGTCCGCCCATGACCCGTCCAGGGCGGCCAAGCGCGGGTGGATCGGGGCCTCGTCGAAGAGGCGATCGAAGCCGAGGATCGCCCTCCACAGGGGGATCAGCTCCTCGTTGTAGGTATGGCCGTGTCCGCCGGGGGCGGTGCCCGCGACGGGCAGGTCGGCGAGCACCTGAATGAAGGTGACGAAACGCGTGAACTCGACGAAGGGAGAGACGTCGCGGCCAGCGCGCTCGCGCAGCCAATCGGGCTGCGTCCACAGCAGCTTTCCGTTCCACCACACGACCGGGTCCGAGGGATGCTGGGCGTAGACGAGGCGCGGGAATCCCCACGGGCCCAGCTCGCGCCCGTAGAGGTCGGTACGCAGGTCGGAGGGCTCGTTGACGAAGCGCACGCGCCGACCGTTGTAGACGACGGGCGCCACCTCGGGGCTGCCCTTGTGGCGGGCGGCCGTCAACTCGGCATGCATCGGAGTAAAGGCGGGCGTGCCCACCCACAGGGCGCCGTCCACCTGGGAGAGCACGTCCTCGACCGAGGAGAATACCGACTGAGAGGCGAAGGCTCCCAGGGACTCACCGCAGACGAAAAGCGCGGGTCGGTCGGCCTCGTCCATCGTGTCGAGCTCAGCGCGCACGGCGCGGAAGAGCGCGGCCGAGGCCTCCTGCGCGGGCTCGAGGCCGGTCAGCCAGTTGAGGGCCGAAGGCACGTAGGAGTACTGCAGCGAGGCGGTCGCGCAGTTGCCGCGCGTGAGGAACTCGAGGGGCTGGACCTGCCACTCGTCGACCCAGCCGGAGCCGGTCGAGGCGGCGATGAGGATGACGGCGCGGTCGAAGGCGCCCGTACGATGCAGCTCGGCGACGACGGTGGCCGCGGCCTGCTCGATGCCGGACCCGCCCATCGGCATGCCGGAATAGACGCGGATGGGCTCCATTGCCTCGCCGCCGGTCACCTGCGCGATGTCCAGGCGCGATGGGCCGCGCCCCAGAAACACGCGCCCCTGACCGCCCACCGACTCCCATGTCACGGGCGAGGCCGGGGAGGCGGAGCGCTCGGGCACAAAAGGCTTGTAAATACCGCGCGCGGTGCGCGTGTTCATGCGCTCGGCGTGATGGCGGAAGAAGCCGATTCCGCCGCGCAGGAGCACCTTCGACGTCAGGAAGAAGACGATGACAACCAGGATCGCGACGCCCACGAGGATGGCCGCCAGGTGCGGCATGTAGCCGTCGAGCATCGCGACGAGCATGCGACCGAGGCTATTCATGGCGGCCACGATCGTGATCAGCGTCCACGCAATGACGACGGTACCCGCGGTTCCCAGGAGGTATTCGCCGAAGGTCTCGCCCGGCATGTTGACGAGCCTGGCGGCGACGCGGGCACGGCGGTAGGACTGGATGACGGCGTAGAGCCACCAGATCGCGAAGAGGGCGGCGATGCACACCCGGAAGCCGACCTCGACGGGCTCGGATGCGCGGATCGTCAGGCCGGTCATGGCGATGACACGGGCACCCACGTTCTGGACGATGACGCCGGCGACGTAGCCACTGGAGACGAGGACGCCCGAGGCGACCGCGTGCCACGCCCAGGAGCGCGCCATCAGCGACGGCGCCACGCTCACCGCATACATGGCGAGCGCCGCGATCACTCCCAGAAACGACACACCCATGGCCCCCATTGTGCCAGGCACAGCCTGCCCGTTCAGGAGAGGCACGAGGCCCGGACCGCCAGGCGCATGAGGCCAACGCTCGCTGTCGCCCCCTTCGCCTCACACCCCGCGCACGCCCCAGCGTGAGCGATCAGCTTCTCAGAGGAGCAACAATCGGATATGTTGGGCACATCATCCCCATACCAATCGGCGCGACAGGAAGGTATGCCCCGGCAGATGAACATCTTTCTCACGGCGAATATGAAGACATTTGAGGACTTCGTCGCCCTCTACTCCGAGGGGGACGAGGCGCGCGCGAACCGGGGGCGTTCCCTGTTCAGTTACGCTCTCGGAAACAGCAAAGCGGAGGAGCGATACAAGATCGTCGACTTCCTGCTTCAGCGCAATCCTTCGTTCGCGCACAAGTCCGGTGACGGGGCGTCACTCCTGCACATCCTGCTGGGCAGCGTCGACCACGACCCCGTGCGCGACGCCGCCATCGCGCAGGTCCTGGTCGACCACGGGGAGACTTTCAACTGCCTCGACGATCGCAGGCGCCTCCCCCTCCAGTACCTACTCCCCCTGCACCGCTACTCCGACGAGGACCTGGCACCCATCTACGACGTCGTCTTCGCGTCCCCCGACCCGGGTTTTACGACCGTCGTTGACGGGGGAAAGCCCTTCCATGAACTCGTCCGCGCATTCGAGGACCGGCAAGTCCTCGCAGACCGTATCGACGCCTACCTGCGCGCGCAGGATGACACCCACTGACAGGAGCAATGATGCGCCCCACTTACATTCAAGGCGCCGGTGCCGCCATCGTCTCTCGCAAGATTGTTGAGCGCACAGGCAACATCAAGTGGCTGACCCGCGAGGAACCCTTCGCCCCTCAGGACTCCGGCTGGCGCGTGCTATCCGACCGCGACACCGCCGAGTACCTGGATGATCCAAAAAACATGACCGTCGTTGACTTCAACGAGCTGTGCAACCTTGAGCCCGCCTGCATCGGCATCTACGACCTGCCGATCGGCTCCGACATTCAACTCGTCGTCGAACCTGACGGACGTCGGCGATGGTTCGATAACAAGACCGAGAAAGAGATTTCCTTCCGCTGACTGAAGCAGGGGTCACGCACCGCCGCGTTAATTCGGTGTCGCCCACCGCAGCGTGATCGGATACCGTGAGTACATCACCACCGACTTCGTCACCAACGCAGACGAGTCAGACAATGGCGCAACGGACCCACAACGCGCCCCCAACAAGCCAGGAAAACCGATGACTGAAAACTACGCCGAAAAGACCCGCGGACTCCTCGAGGTTCTGAACAAGCTGCCCCCCAAGCCGCAGATCACCTTCCGCGGCTACGTCGATCGCGCGGTGGATCGCGTACGGGTCGTCGGCTCGCCGGCGCTCACGGCCACGTCGCACAGCCTCGAAATCGCGACGAACAACCTGGCACGACCGGAGGTCGCCATCGTCGTCGGCGCAAACGGGCGCGACCTCACCCCGATCCTTCAGGGGGCTCCCAACTTCAACCTCCAGGAGGTCACCTACCTCCCGAACTCCTACTTCCTCCAGCACGTCGCCCACGAGTACAACGGCGTGACGATCCAGGTCTACGAGGAAATCGTTCTGAACAGCCAGTCCGCGGGCTTCACGATCGCCCATCCGCTGCACACCTGGGATCCGGTCCTGGCCGTCCTCGACCCCGCTCTGCGCAGCGCGCGGGAGCGCCCGCTCCCCATGCCCGAGGGATCCTCGGACCGGTTCCTGGAGCCCATTCACTGACGTGTCGTGCGCTCGGCTCACACGCCTCTCACAGGTGAGTGAGCCACACGAGCGTCGCGTACGGGATCGTGACCTGCTCCCCCGGCGCATACCCGAGGTGCTCGTAGAGGTACCAGCGCAGGTTCTCCTGCATGCGCGCACGCCCCGCCTCCGACGAACGGATATACGAGGAGCGGGTCGTGCCGAGGGTGAGGATCTCCTCGGGGGTCATCCGGTCCTCCCAGGCGACCTGCGTGAGGGTCATCGGGGCGAAGCCCCCACCCGGCGTGGGCGGCTTGTCGGGGCGGTGCACGTCGCCCGAGCGCATGATGCGCGTCAGTCGATGCACCCAGGGGATCGACACGGCCATCTGATTCCAGACGATGGCGAGCGCGCCGCCGGGTGCCAGGATTCGGGCGGCCTCGAGGCCCGCACGCACCTCGTCCATCCAGTGCCAGGACTGCGCAAACACGACGATGTCATACACGTCGTTCGGTAACCCCGTCTCTTCCGCGACGCCATCGCGCCACGTGACCCCCTCGACCGACGAGGCCTGGGCGCGCATCGCCTCGGAGGGTTCGACCGCGTCCACGAGGAGACCACCGCGAGCCAGTAGCTCACTCATCTTGCCGGTCCCCGCACCGATGTCGGCGGCACGCAGAGGGCCCCGGCCCGGCGCATGGGCACCCCGCGCACGCCGCGCGGCGTCGATCAACGCGGCCACGGCCTCGTCCGGGTAGGCGGGGCGCACCGAGTCGTAGGCGCCGCCCTCACCGACGAAGGGATTCACGTCGAGCTCATCGGACACACTGTTCGAGATCGTGCCACAATCCCTGTACTGAGGCCACGAAGGAGTGGCGGCCGCACGCCCGGCCACGGCCTCGTTGTTGGAAGCACTCACAGGAGCGAGCTCCCCAGTCGACACACGTTGTCGACGTAGTGGACATGCCACGGCTGGCCACGCCACTCCTCGTAGGTGAGCTCGCGAGAGGCCTCGCGCGTGCGATCGTCGTTGCCATGCAGCATCTCGACCAGGCGCGAGCTGTCGGCGACGAGGACGATCTCGTAGTTGAGGCCGAAGGAGCGCACGTCCATGTTGGAGGAGCCGATGATGCACAGGCTCCCATCGACGACCATGTACTTCGAGTGCAGCATCCTCGGCTTGCGGTACAGGTGGATCCGCACGCCCGCCTTCAGGAGCGGCCCGTAGTAGGAGCGCTGCGCGTGGCCGACCAGGAACTGGTCGAATTGCTCGGAGACGAAGAGCTCGACCGTAACGCCCGACAGCGCGGCGTTCGTCAGCGCGGTCATGAGGGCCTCGTCGGGGATGAAGTAGGGGCTCGTGATCGACACGTGCGTGCGCGCCGAGGAAATCATGTGGATGAAGGCGCGCAGGTTCGGCTCACCCCTGTACGCGGGGCCCGACGGGATGATCTGCATCGCCGAGGCCTGCTCATCCTCGCGCTCTCCCGTTTCCTGAGCGGCGGGCGGGGTGAGAACCTCGGGCGTGAGGACCTCCTTGCAGGCGTAGTACCAGTCGACTGCGAAGACCGCCTGGATCTGGGCGACGATGGGGCCGGTGACGGACACGCTCGTGTCGTCGTAGTGCATGCCGGCCTTCTGATACGAGGGGGTGTCGTAGTCGGGGGCCACGAGGTTGTGAGACCCGATGTAGGCCTCTCGTCCGTCGATGACGAGGATCTTGCGGTGATTGCGTAGGTCCGGGCGGCGAATCTGGCCGCGCAGCGGCGCGAAGGGCAGCATCTCGTGCCACTCAATGCCGATCTCGTTCAGGCGGCGACGGAAATTCCGATGTCCGGGGATCGTGCGCATGCCGTGGTGGTCGACGAGCAGGCGGACGGTGACGCCGCGGGCGACGGCGCGTTCGAGGGCCTCGTAGAAGGGGGCCGTGTACTCGTCCCAGGACGTCTGGTAGTACAGGGCATTCACGTGGTGGGTGGCCGCGTCGATGCTGGCGGCCATGGCTCGGAAGGTTTCGGCCGTGTCGTTGTACAGGCGGCCGACGCGCCCCGCCGAGGCCGGGAATCCGCTCAGGTTTCCGGACAGGCGCATGATCGAGGCCGTGTCACCGTCCGAGCCGAAGGGCAGGCCGTCCGGCCGGGTGGGAACCTCGTAGGACGCGGGCTGTGGCGCGGTCGAGTCCGCCACGATGGCGTCAACGAGGGCTCTGGCCTCCGGGTCGTCGTCGAGGCGACGTCCCATCGCCCACCACGAGCCAAAAATAACGTACAGGGGCACGCCGAGGAGGGGCCACAGGAAGATCAGCAGCAGCCACGCGGTCGACGTCGAGGCGCGGCGATGCTTGGGAACAACCCCCAGGGCGACAACGCGGATCACGAAATCGATGGCCCCGACAAGGAGCCACCCCCACAGCGGGGGTTCGGGAGGCGGCGGAAGCATGCGCCTAGTCTATCGAGCGCCCCAGGTCCTGGTCGGCCCAGCGCCGCCAGTGTGGCGCGTAGGTCTGCCCGTCGCGCGCGAGCGCGCGGCTGCGGCGTTCGTCCTCGCCGGGGTCGGCGATCCAGATGGCGAGGTCGGCCTCGGCCTCGATGGCGCCGCAACCCTCGATGATCGTCGGGGCCAGGGGGACGCGGATCGTCGCCCCGGTTTCGCCGGCTTCCCAGTCCCAGGCCTCGTAGGACGGGGCCCGTCCTTCCCGCAGGTCGGCGGCGATTCGCCGGGCGATGCGCGCTCCGGCCGCGAGGCCGTCCCAGCCCGGGTACCAGTCGTCGAGGTGGAGCACCTGCCAGCCGTTCACGAGGCGCGCGAGGGCGGCGGCCAGCGTGGACTTGCCCGCCCCGGAGTAGCCGTCGATCGTGACGACGGGGACGTCATGCGGCGCTCGCGCGGGCTCGCCGTGGGACGAGGCCGGGGCCCGCTCCCCCGCCAGGGCACTCAGGCGGGGGGCGAGCTCGCGGGCGGCCTCATCGGGGCCCATCGTGACAGGGACGGTGACCCGCAGGCCCGCTGCCCCGCTCACGTCTTCCCAGGTCAGGCCGCTCATCGGCCCACCAGGGCGAAAGTGCCCGCCACCACGCTCGCGGCCAGCGCAATCGCGGGAACAGCGACGGCGACGACCATGAGGACCGCGTCGGCGGCGCGCAGGCGCGAGGGGCGCGCCCACGTGCGCGTGCCTGCCGCACCGAAGCCCCGGGCCTCCATCGTCGTGGCCAGCTTGCCGGAGCGGCGCAGCGCGAACACCAGCAGCGAGAAGGCACCACGCAGGAAGGAACGGATACGCGAGGCGTCGCCCACGCCTCGGGCACGCCGCGCACGCTCGAGGGCCTTCCAGTCGGCCGCCATCAGCGACGTCATGCGCGCGCCCGCGAGCGCAGCGAGGACCGGGCGCGCGGGCAGGTGCAGGATCTGCGCGAGGCCGTCGCCCATGTCAGTGGGGTCGATGCGGTCGAGCAGGGCGATCGCGGGCATGACGATCGCGCACATGCGCAGGCCGATGCCCAGGGCCAGCCACATCGAGTGGTCTGAGATCGCTGCGGGACCAAGCTGCCAGTAGACGTGCCCACCCGGGCTTGCGTAGAGCAGCATGGACAGCGCGCCCAGCGGCGCAGCCACGAGCAGCGGCGTGGCCTTGAGGAAGAAGCTGCGCGCGGACACGCCCGACAGGGGCATGAGCGCGAGCTCGAGGGCGAGGGCCACGCCCGCGCTCACCGGGTCGATCGTGATCAGCAGGGGCGTGGTGGCGACCAGGAGGGCGAGCACGCGGGCGACTGGGTTCGTGCGGGCGAGGAGGCCTCGGACGCCGCGCTGCGGGCCGGTTTGCGTGCCTTGCTGCACTGCGGTCTGGGCGTCGCGCGCGGGCGTGGGAGCCGCATTCGTCACCGACTGCGCACCCTCATCGTGAGCGTGACCGACGGGGGCGGCCCCGGCCTCGTCCGCGGGATCAGCGGGGATCGCACCGCGCGTCCCGACCTGGCCTAGGTCCACGACGCGCTGGCCCATCGCGGCCACGAACGCGGGGTCGTGCGTGATGGAGACCAGGGTGACGCCGCGCGCGAGGGCGGCGCGCAGCAGGCGCACGAGGCCCAGCCACGTGCCGCGATCCTGGCCGAAAGTCGGTTCGTCGAGGATCAGCAGCTCGGGGGCGCTGATGAGCGCGGTCGCCACCGACAGGCGGCGCTTCTCGCCGCCCGACAGGGTCATGGGGTTGGCGCGCGCAAGCTTCGTGAGGCCCAGCGCCTCGAGGTGTTCGTCGACGAGAGGGGCGATCTCCTCATCAGTCATGCCGGCCGCGCGCGGGCCGATCGCAAGCTCCTCGGCGACAGTGGAGGCCAGGAACTGATATTCGGGCTCCTGGAAGACCATCGACATGCGGCCGAGCAGCTGCTTGCTGGACCACTCGTGCGGGTCGCCGCGCGTGCCGTCGGAGGTTTCGACCTCGACCGTGCCCGAGATGGGCGGCAGGAGGCCCGCCAGCGTCAGCGCAAAGGTTGATTTTCCGGCACCGTTAGCGCCAACGATGCAGGTGGAGACCCCGCGCTCGATCGTCAGGTCGATGCCGCTGCGCACGGGGGAATTCTTGTCGTAGCCGATCGTCAGGTCGGCGACGCGAGCGATCGGGGTGGTACCGGACGAGGCCGGGGTGACCTCGGGGGCGGGGCCGACCTCCGCTGCAACGTCGTCGCCGGGCAGCCAGATGCCGCGCTCGCGCAGGGCGTCGCCCTGCTGCGCGAGGACCTGCCTCAGCGGGCCGTCGGCCGCGATCGCGCCGTCCGCGACCACGATGACGCGATCCACGAGCGAGGCCCACACGTCGACGCGGTGCTCGACGACGACCACGGTCGCGCCCGTGCGCTCGACGACGGTTTCGACGGCGGCGCGCACCTCGGCGACGCCGCTCGGGTCCAGGTTCGCCGTGGGCTCGTCCAAGAGAAGCAAGCCCGGGCCCATCGCGAGGATCGACGCCAGAGCCAGGCGCTGCTTCTGCCCGCCCGACAGCTCCGTCGTCGAATGATCGAGGGGGACGCTCAGGCCCACGGCCTCGAGCGAATTCTCCACGCGAGGCCAGATCTCCTCGCGCGCAACCCCCAAGTTCTCCATGCCGAAGGCCACGTCGTCGCCCACGCGGGCGAGGACCACCTGGGCCTCGGGATCCTGCATGAGCAGACCCACGCGGCCCCTCGCCTGCGCCGGGGCGACGCCGTCGACGGTGAGCGTGCCGGTGGCCTCGCCCTCCTCGGTGCCACCCAGCAGGCCGGCCAAGCCGCCCATCAGCGTCGACTTGCCCGACCCGGACGGGCCCAACACGAGCACGCGCTCGCCCGGCGCGATATCGAGATCAACGCCCGACAGCGCGGGGTTCTTGCGCCCAGCGTGACGCCATCCCCAGTCGCGCGCGCACACGCGCGCGCCCGCCCCCTCACCCAGCGGCACCTGGCCATCCTGGGAGGGAGCGGTGTACGAGGAGGCGGAGTGGGCCTCGTCCATGGAGTTGGAATCAGACAAGCTCACGCGCTCCGCGTCCCGAAGCAAAGCGGTCGAGCGCGCCCGTCTTCGCGAGCGCGCTCGTCAGCGCCCACGCGAGCAGGCCCGCCAGGACGACGCCCGAAATCGCGCCACACACCAAGTAGATCGCGTTGTAGAGCACGCCCTTCTCAAGGTGGCCGGAGAGGAAGAGCTCGAGGACCCACTCGAAGGCGAAGGACACGGCGCCCGCGACAGACACGATCACCGCGTTGAAGCGGCGGTAGGCGACCAGGGCGAAGACGATCTCAGCGCCAAGGCCCTGCGCGATGCCCGAGTAGATGGTCTCGACGGCCCACTGGGAGCCCAGGGCCATGGAGACGGTCGCGGCCATCAGCTCGACGAAGAACGCGGCGCCGGGCTTACGGATGACGTAGCCGCCGAGCGTACCGCCCAGCAGCCAGACGCCCGTCACCAGGCCACCCAGGCCGGGGGCAACGGCCTTGAGGACCTCGTAGCCCGCACCGCCCACCTGGTTCCAGACGACGAAAATGAGGCCGCATGCGACGCCCAGGACGGCGGCGGTGACGATGTCAATGACCCTCCAGCGGAGGGACGGAGCAGTGGATGCCATGCGAAAATACTCCCTTCGTGTTGCACGGCGGCCACGAGGGAAGAGCCTTCCTACGCCGGTATGATCCGGATCAGGTTCTACGGTCGGGGGTGGTCCCCTCTCAGCTCGCGTCGAGCTCCCGTGGCACTCTGGTGAGCATAGTCACTTAGTATTCATCGCGCTACTCGTGCAGGTGAGGGCCCTGATGAGGTCCCTCGCCCGTACCGCCGTCGCCGAGCACGCCGCGCGATGCCCGACGCAGCAGGAAGTGACGGTTCGCGAAGGCCGCACCCACGATGAACACGATCCAAATCAGGGAATAGACGAGGCCGGGGCGGGTGTCATCCCACATCGCCAGAATGACGCCCATGCACCCCATGAACGCCAGGACGATCCACGCACTCAACGCGCCGCCGGGGGCCTTGAAAGCCGAGGCCTCGTGCAGCTGCGGGTGCTTGTGGAGGTAGACCAGGTAGGACACGACGATGACCACCCACACGCCCATGAACAGCGTCGCCGACACCGAGGTCACCAGCGTGAACGCCGCGGAAATCGAGCCACCCATGCCCATGATGACGATGCCCGACAGCAAGCACACGCACGACAGGAACAGGGCGTTGAGGGGCACGTGGTGGCTGGAGAGGCGGGCGAAGATACCGGGCGCCTGCTCCTGGCGGGCCAGGCCGTAGAGCATGCGCGAGGTCGAGTAGATGCCGGAGTTCGCGCTGGAGGCGGCCGAGGAGAGGACCACGAGGTTGACGATCGTCGCCGCGGCGCCCAGGCCGGTCAGCGAGAACATCGTGACGAAGGGCGATTTCTCGGGGCTCACCTGATCCCACGGGGTCACCATCATGATGGCCGCGAGCGCCGCCACGTAGAAGAGCATGATGCGCACGGGGATGGAGTTGACGGCCTTCGGGAGGGTGTTGTCCGGGTCGTCGGTCTCGGCGACGGTCGTACCCACCATCTCGATGCCGATGAACGCGAAGAGGGCGATCTGGAAGCCGCCGAGGAAGCCGGTGAATCCGGTCGGGAAAAAGCCGCCGTGGCTCCACAGGTTCGAGACCGCAGCCGCAGTGCCCTCGGTGTCGACGGTGCCCATGGCGACCATGGCGAAACCGACGACGACCAGCGCAATGATCGCGACGATCTTAATGAGGGCGAACCAGAATTCCGTCTCGCCGAAGGCCTTGACCGTCATCGCATTCAGGGCGAAAAGCAGCAGGGTCGTCGCGCCGATCGGGATCCACGCGGGCAAGTCCGGCCACCAGAAGTGCGTATAGCCGGTAATCGCAATCATGTCCGCGACGCCGGTGACCACCCAGCACGCCCAATACGTCCACCCGGTCACGAAGCCAGCCCACGGGCCGATCAGGTCGCGCGCAATATCCGCGAAGGTCGCGTACTTGTGGTCGGAGAGCAACAGCTCACCCAGGGTGCGCATGAACAGGAAGAGCACCGCGCCAATGATCATGTAGACCAGCAGGATCGAGGGGCCCGCGACGGAAATCGTCTTACCCGAGCCCATGAACAGGCCCGTGCCGATCGCGCCACCAATGGCAATCAGCTGAATGTGGCGGTTTTTCAGCGTGCGCTGAAGCTTTTCGCCGCCCTGCTGGTGGTCGCCGTGTTCGACTTTCTCACTGGTCATCGTTGTTCCTTCTGCCTGCTCCCGCCCCACCTGGGACGTTTTGCGCGGTCTTTGCACGCTCTCGCGAAGCGCTTGACTCTCCAACGCTACCGCACGGGCACGCTCATGACCGAATCTAGATCCCCACATGGCAGAAGCCTCGCATTCAAGTTAGGTTTGCCTTATGACGCAGACTTCGACGCCTTCGACGGGCCACACCGAGGTGCCCGCAGGCACCCACTCCCCCGCTCCCTCCCCGAGCGCCTCAACCCCAGCCTCGGCGCGCTCGACCCCGGCCTCGGCGCACGCCGCGCCCGACCCGTCGACCGTCCCGGCCTCGTACCCCCTGATCTCCGTGGCCATGGTTCCGACCGAGCGGGCGGCGCGCTACGGCAAGCAGCTCGTCAGCCACATGGGCCACAAGATCACGGGCTTCTGGGACGAGGAAGCTTGCAGCGGCCACCTGCTGTTCGACCGCGAGGGCCCGGTTCTGGGGCGCTTCGACGTCGTCGCGTCGCCGTCGGCGCTGACCATCGAGCTGCGCACGGAGCCCGAGCGCGCCGACCGCCTCGAATTCATCGTCGGCATCCACCTGGCGCGCTTCGGTGCGCGCGATGGCCTGGCCGTCGTGTGGGAGCGCACCGACGGCAGCGAAGGTTCCACGCAGGGCCCCCTCACTCCCGAAGAGGTCGAGGCGCACGCCCGCGCCAAGAAGGCAGCACGCGAGGCGGCGGCGCGCGAGGCGGCGGAGCTTAAGACCGGGCACGCAGAGTAGGCCCGGCAGGCACGCGGAGTAGCCGCGGCACTCACGACGCAATAGGCGCGCACCGGTTCAACCGGATCGGGAACATTCCACCTCATCGGGAACATTCCACCCAATCAGAAGGGGTTGAATCTTCCCGATCGGGTGTAACACCACTTAACAACAAGCCCAACCGCGGCGAGGTGTCCGGCAGCCCGCATCCTGTGCCCCGCCACTGTCCCCACATTCACCAATTCCGCATGCAATTCCCTGACAGCCGGACGCGTTAACGCCTCAAAAACCGCAGAATTCCAACGTTCTGACTTCAAAAGTTGAAGTACCCACAGGGGAATTGCATGCGAAATTTGGGAGACACACCCAGCCCCCACGCGTATCGATACGAGTCACACAGAGATCCGCATCAGAAACGGTTCACCACGGCAAGGCGTTGCACTAGTTAGGGAGCATTACACCAGTTAGGGACCATTACACCACCTGGGAACTGGTGTAATACCCAGCTAAATGGTGTAACACCACTTAGGAACAAGCCCAACCGCGCGGCCAGCGTCCGACACCCGGAGGCATTGCACTACTTTCACCAGCGTTGCACTACTTAGCAGGGCATTGCACTAGCTACTATCCAGTGCAATACTCCCCCAACTAGTGCAACGCTCCCCGCTCACTCCTCCAGGTACGCACAGGTTCAACCTGATCGGGAAGATTCCACCCGATCAGAAGGGGTTGAATCTTCCCGATCGGGTGTAAC
>ERZ773007.635-NODE-635-length-17337-cov-14.378776_pt1 | contig 17337 bp, 15 predicted proteins | sample MGYA00580665_ERZ773007 | MGnify/ENA primary metagenome ERZ773007 (study PRJEB29015, sample SAMEA2738122) | human oral metagenome | biome: human oral; feature: human-associated habitat; material: saliva | place: China | collected 2167 ... | reverse complement strand
GGTGCCGATGGCACACAGAGAAACGGAAGGAACGGAGATAAACGCAATGTTACTGAGGTGCCGATGGCACACAGAGAAACGGAAGGAACGGAGATAAACGCAATGTTACTGAGGTGCCGATGGCACACAGAGAAACGGAAGGAACGGAGATAAACGCAATGTTACTGTGGTGCCGATGGCACACAGAGAAACGGAAGGAACGGAGATAAACACAATATTACGGAGGTGCCGATGACACAAAGAGTGACGGAGATATAGCGTACAGATTCTTGATAACTATTTTGGGGTAAATGCTTTGTATATAAATTGCTAACAAATTTGGCACTCAAGCTTCTTTTCTCCACGCACCGACGGTGCCTCCGTGACTTTCGCTGCATTGTTTTAATAATCCTCCATCCCTCCGTTTCTCTGTGTGACATTTCGTCAGAAACCTAACCTTAAGTGGCAAACCTTATCACTCCAAAATTCTGAAGCCCCAAAAAGAATTTCTGAAACATTGTGGTCTAATGACCGATTTGAGTTTATACGGCTGATAAAAGCGTTAAGGCGTTGTTGCATGAACTTATCCGGCAGACAAAAGAACTCACCGTCTTTCAAGAGTTGACGGTGAGTTTGACAATTGCCTATCGCAAAAAATGTAGAATAGAATTACTTCCTGAGGTATTTAAGCATCTGCGTAATACAACGCTTTTTCTGTTCCATATTGGGATGAACATAGAGGTTTAGAGTTGTAGTGATGTTCGCATGCCCGAGCAACACGCTAACCGTCTTATAGTCACAGTTACTTTCGATGCAGCGTGTGGCGAAACTGTGGCGCAGCCCGTGATATTTCAACCGAGGAATGTCCAAATGCTTTATTAACCGATGATAATAGTTTCGATAGGTTCGTGGCTCAGTAGGTTTTTCTTCATTGGTCAGCACATAGAAATTAATATTTACTACCTTTTTCAGTGGTTTCACCATAGCCAAGAGTTCTTTGTTCATTGGTATCTCACGGCAAGAGTTCTTGGTCTTTGGGCTGTTGATGACTAATTCTGTGTGCCTGCGCTCACCTTCTACGACGTAGATACGCTCAATGGTACGGTTTACGGTGATTATACCGCTGTCCGTATTGATGTCCGACCATTTCAAGCCGCATACCTCACCGATCCGCAAGCCTGTGGTTAGACTAATGTAGATGCCAAGGTTGCGAAATGTAAAGTTCTGCTTGATGAAATCGAGAATCTTTTTGTGGTGTGTCACTGTCAGCACCTCCATTTCTTTATTGATTACTGTAGTTGGATACTTGATGTCCCATTCGCAATAGTTCATCCAACCGTTCTTTACTCCGAACTTCATCACCATTTTCAACACAATGAGAATGTCCTTCACCGTTTTAATGCTGAGACCAGCATTAAGTTTTTGTAGCACAAATTCTTGTACAAGTTTTTCACTAAGACTATCACAATCACCAAACGATGAAAGTATGTGATTTTCCAAAACTAACACATAAGCAGCGTATGTGGACTGCTTTACGTAGCGTTGCTTGTCTCTTTTCCAAGCCAACGAAATTTCTCTAATAGTTTTTGTTTTCATATTTAATCCTTAATATAGAAAAGGTACATAATAATTAGAGAAACGTATTAACTAATGTCCCAAATCTGAGATTTCCTGAATTTGAGGGAGAGTGGGAGGAAAGTACCATTGGAAAACAATTTGAGTTGTATTCAGGTAATACACCTACCCGAATAAATAAAGAACTTTTCAATGGAACAATAAACTGGATTTCAAGTGGTGAGTTGAAAGAACATTATATATATTCAACCAAGGAAAGAATATCACAGGAGGCTGCAAATAACCTGAAATTACTTTCTGTTGGCACTTTTGTCATCGCTATTTATGGTTTGGAGGCAGAAGGTGTAAGAGGTACTGGCTCAATTACACAGGAGCCATCAACCATAAGTCAAGCGTGCATGGCATTTACCCCTAAAGGAGAAATTACAAATGAATTTCTTTATTCATGGTACAAAAAACATGGAAATGTAATAGGTGTAAAATATGCTCAAGGAACTAAACAACAAAATCTTAGTTATGACATATTAGAGAAATTTAAAATCAGTTATCCAAATGTCAAGGAGCAGGATAAATTGAATCTATTTTTCTCCCTTATTGATAAACGCATCTCTACCCAAAACAAAATCATTGAAAAATTAGAGTCCTTAATTAAGGGAATTAGAAATGATGTTTTTGGAAAACTTAGGAAAAGTGTTGGTTTTAATGCAATGATTGGCGATGTTCTTAGCTATGAACAACCACAATCATATCTTGTTGAAGATACTGAATATACAAATGAAGGAACTCCAGTACTAACAGCAAACAAAGCCTTTGTTTTAGGCTACACATCAGAAATAGAAGGAATATATGACAAGGGTGATTGCATCATATTCGATGATTTCACTCTTGATTGTAAATATGTTGATTTTTCTTTCAAGGTCAAATCTTCTGCCATAAAAATTCTAACGGCAAAGAATAAAGAACTTTTGCGCTATACATTTGAGTTTTTGAAATATCTTGATTTGTCTACAGAGGAGCATAAAAGACATTATATTACAGAAACGCAAAATCAAGAATTCATTTTGCCAACTGTGCAAATAGTCAGAACCATAGCCCATGCTTTTTATGCGTTATCATTATGGAAGGAAACTATTGTAAAGCAAAGATATGCGTTTGAAAAACAAAAACAATACCTACTTCGCCAGATGTTCATATAAACATCTGACGGAGCAAGTATTGCTTCTGCAAACTTAGACTTGTTAAAAGCCCATGCTCTACTGTTAGTCTTTTATCTATTGCGGACAACAGCCTTGCATATTGAAGTTGTTCCTTATATGTCGGACAGAAGACTTTGGCTTTACCATAATCTTTGAAATAAATATGAGGTATAGCCATACCAGTTTTGTAGGGCTCAAAGTTAAATACTTTCAGCATATAGTAAAGATATTGAAGCGAATAGCCTTCTTTAGCTCGTAAAATATTCAATGTTCCTGTTGCAGAGCATTTGCCCGTAACATACGATGTGCTTCCTACCCCCGAACCATCTTTGATAATATAGATTGCTTCATTTTCTGTATTATAATTGTCGAGGTAGCCAACGACGCCATTTGCACCATATACAGGATATGTACCATGCTCTGAAACATCACTTTCTTGTAGAGTTGAAGAACTACATGACAAGCAGTCTGACAAGCGAACATTGGCTTTGTTGTAGCGGACTATATTCTGTGCTATTCCCTTAATTAAGGACTCTAATTTTTCAATGATTTTGTTTTGAGTAGAAATACGCTCGTCTATTAACCGAAGCAACGTGGCAATTTTCTTCTGTTCTCCTTTTGAAGGAATACCAATATAACATTCAGAAAAGTTCTTGCTGTTAATTGAATATATCTTTGTGCCCTGTGCAATTCTTCTAATCTGTTGATGAAATGCCGTAGAAGAAAAGGCATACCCTTTATATCCAACAATGGTTTTATGCTGGTTGTCTCTTCCATGAATAGTATGCAATCCACAAATCACATCCTTGCCGTTAAGATTATAGAACTCAACAGCTTTAGCAACTTCGTTCGTATCTTCCGAAGCATCAGCAAAAGCAATATCCCCTTCTTGACAAAGCTCATAGTTTTTGGGAGTGTTGCCACTCACAATATTAGGTAATTTGTCATTATCAAGGTCAACCATTGTTGGCAATCCTACATGTATCAAACCATAATGTAGATTCTGAATAGCATTCGTGCCATATTCTAATTTATCCCAACTAAGTGAGTTTGTTGAATAGAAGTCCAATAACTCCGAAACCTTACAGTTCTCCCACTCCCCCTCAAACTCCGGAAATCTCAGATTTGGGACATTGAGGACTTTTTTTTCTTTATTTTCTGCCATAGCCATTATTCTTTAATTTTCTTGATAAGTTCAGTTGCTGCAATGTCGTGCATGAGAGTAAAGCCGAACCACTTTTTACCCAAGTCCTTGATAGAAGCTCCAATATGAGGTCGCAATTTGCGACCAGTTCAGTTGATTGTCGTTTTGTATTTTCCTTATCTTTTGCCATAACTTCTTATTTTGACATTATAACTTGAGACCCAATATTTTACATTATTCCCAATTCTTTCAAATAACCTTCAATTTCTTTGTCAAGGTCGGCACGCTTGGCTTCCAGATCCTTGATTTCCTTCATTACGGCATGGATGTCAATAGGTTCTTCCTCCTCGAAAGTATCAACGTAACGAGGAATGTTGAGGTTGTAATCGTTTTCGGCTATCTCCTCCAAGGTGGCAAGGTGGCTGTATTTCTCAATCTCCTTGCGATCACGGTAGGTGTCAACAATCTTCTGAATATGCTGTGGGCGGAGCTTGTTCTGTGTCTTTATCTTCTCAAAATCCTTGCTGGCATCAATGAAGAGAATACTGTCGTCTTCCTTACGGCATTTCTTAAACACCAGAATACAGGTAGGGATGCTTGTGCCATAGAAGATGTTGGCAGGTAGACCGATGATAGCATCCACATAGTTTTTCTTCTCAATGAGGAAGCGGCGGATTACCCCCTCAGCATTTCCACGGAAGAGAACACCATGAGGAGCAACGCAAGCCATAGTTCCACCCTCGTTTAAGTGATAAAGCATGTGGAGGATGAACGCATAATCAGCTGTCTTGCGTGGAGCAAGCCGTCCTGCCTTGCTGAAACGGTCATCATTGTTGAACTTATCAGCAGCACTCCACTCTGCAGAGAACGGAGGGTTGGCAACAACGGCATCAAACTGAGTGTCACCAAAGGCATCGGCTTCGAGTGTGTCGCCATTCTCTATACGGAAGTTGCTGAATTTGATGCCATGAAGGAGCATATTCATGCGAGCAAGATTGTAGGTTGTGGGATTCTTCTCCTGTCCGAATATCTCATTAGCATGTCCTATACTTGCTGCACGGAGCAGTAACGAGCCGCTACCGCAGGTTGGATCATAAACATTGCGAAGGCGTGCATGGCCGAGGGTTACAATTTCAGCCAAGATACGGCTAACTTCCTGCGGAGTGTAAAACTCACCGGCTTTCTTTCCTGCACCGGCGGCAAACTGGCTAATCATATACTCATAAGCATCGCCAAGAATGTCAATCTCTTGTGAAGCCTCTACGCCAAAATCTATGTCATCGAGGGCAAGAAGTACATTGCTGACCAATGTATTTTTATCATCGGCTGTCTTTCCCAATTTAGGCGAGGCGAGGTCTATGTCTGAGAACAAACCGCCAAAGTCCTCTTCACTGTCTTGCCCCAGAGTACTATCTTCAATACGCTTCAAAGAACGCTCAAGTATCGGCAGGATATTTTCTTTCTTTTTAATACTCTCAATAACGGATGAGAACAAGAAGTTAGGTTCTATGAAATAGCCAATGTTTTCGATACATTCGGTCTTTACGCTCTCTTGTAGCTCTTCGATATCGGTATCTTTTTCCATTGCCCATAGTTCTTTGAAGGTAACATCGTCATCCACTAAGGCGTCATTGGCATGTTTTTCAATCTTCTCTGACAGATATTTATAAAAGATAAAGCCTAATGTAAAATACATAAAGTCGCTTGCCGACATATTGCCACGCAACTTGTTTGCGACTTCCCAAAGCTGGTCACGGAGTTTCTGTTGTAATTCTTCGCTCATATTATTGTTATTTCTTTTTTTCGATTTTTATGGCATCAGCCAATGTAACTTTATTGACGTTTCCATTTGCCGTGAAATATGAATCACGGTATTTTGTATTTGAATGTTCATCAATAGAAATGACAGCATTCCAATAAGAAACTGGGGTAATGTCACTTCCAGGGTCTAAACAAAAGATTTTTTTTATTTTGTCATTTCGGGTTTCATATCCTATTGCTAACAAAGCGTGTCCGTCAACTTTATTATAATCAACCCCTATCATTAACGGTTTGTTGTCATCAATGCATCTTTTTAATGTTTCTATTGTTTCTTGTCGGCTTGCAATATAATTGCAATCGACAATACTTTTTGCAGCAAATTGCAGTCCGTCTTTTATATCATCGGCAAAACCAAGCCCTTTTCTGATAAGTCCATCTTGCCTTTCAAGAAAATTTCTAATAATACGTCCCTTTGAAGTGGAACGCTTAATATTATTTCCTTCTGTCACCTGTTTGTATGTAAATATGCGCAATATAATCAAATACATCATTAGAGAATATACTGCACAAGCACCATCAAGTTCACCTTGTCGCAGATGAACTTTTGAGGTGCCTCCTAATCTTACACCATCAGGCGTAAGTTCTAATGTATCTATTATTTTAATCATTCTATTCCCAACTGAATGTTCGTATGATAGACTTCAAGCGGTCGAGAATCCTTGTCAATGTTTTGCGTTTTTTTATTAATCCTAAATGCTTTTCTTTCAACGCCTCTTGTATAATTTCTGGTTGTTCCTTTTGCAAGTAGTCATATTCAGACAAGTAATGATTGAGAACAGATACATCCAAACCCTCTTCTTTTGCAAGTTTATTTACTGCGTTGTTCCGCTCAGTCGTGATGTAATTGTTCAATCGTTCTTCAAGGTCGCTTGTACCGTCAAACTTCTGTTTGCGTGCCATAAAGTTATCTCGGTCATCATCGACGTTCTGCTGTATAAAGCCATCAATCAGTTTTGCCTTGTTACGTAACTCAGCATCTTTAATCATCGTATCAATAATATACGTACGTTTTTCCTTATAATCTGCGCTGTAAGGATTAAGATCAGCGATCAGTTCAAGTATGTAAGTTACATTGATAATATCACTATGCAACAATTCTAAACAGAAATCAATATCATCAATACCTGACTCTGTTGAGGTTTCCGTGGACTCTGTATCTTCGTCGGGCGTTTGATTTTCTTCTGAAGGCTTACAGCCACCGGCAAATGTATCGTAAATATCAAGGTATTTGCTTCGGAAGTCCATAAATTGCTGCTCTGTCATACCAAGATCTGCAGCATCTTCTTCAAATTCATCGTAAACCTGAATCTCTGCATGTTTCTTAATGACATCACGGAATGCAAGGATAAACTGCTTTTTATCTTTCTCGCTCTGCAACAAATCTATGCTGCTGGGAGTTGGGTATTGTTCTAAGAAGTTTGTCGTAAGTTCCTGATAATTCTTCTTGATTTCATTAAAAGGCGGGCGGACAATATCTTCAAGATTATTGCTGTTACTGAAAAGCTTGATAGAAGCATCCACATTGCTTTTCAAATCACGGAAGCAAACAATCTTGCCAAAACGTTTCTTTTCATTCAAAACACGGTTTGTACGACTGAATGCTTGTAATAATCCATGATAGTCCATATTCTTATCCACATAGAGTGTATTGAGTTTCTTGCTGTCAAAGCCCGTTAGGAACATGCCGACTACCAGACAGAGGTCAAGTGGCTTCATGTCTGTTTTCTTTTTCTTCATACGAAGATTGATGTCGTCATAATATGCACGGAAGTTTTCTGTAGTGAAACTTGTACCGAACATATCATTATAATCATCCATAATAGCCTGTAACTCATCTGCTTCGCCCGTACTTTCACTCACATAGCTACCAGTATTCATACCTGTAAGGGCATCGTCCTGACTGCTGTTAGATGCGTATGTAAACACGGCTCCTATTCTTATTTTGGGATTAAGACTCTTGAATATTTTATAATATCGAATAAGTGTTGACACAGACTGCACGGCAAACAAAGCATCAAACTCGCCATCAAATGTTGATTTATTGAAATTATTAAGGATAAATTTGGCAATTTCCGTCATACGGTTTTGGTTAGCATTATCTACATCGGCATTGCCATGATAATATTCTACGAGGAAACCAAGTACATTTTCATCAGCAATAGCATCCTTTATCAGATACTTGTGGAGGCAATTGCCGAAGATTTCTTTTGTTGTATGACCATCCACAGCATTCTCAACGAAGATAGGTGTACCTGTAAATCCGAATATCTGTGTATTGTCGAAAAATCTGACGATATTCTTATGGCAATCTCCGAAATGACTGCGATGACACTCATCAAAAATCATCACGATACGGGCATGACGGATTTCTTCAATCCGCCTGCTATACCACTGCTTACTTACAGCAGCATTGAGCTTCTGGATGGTGGTGATGATAATTTTGGAATTACCATGAAGGCGCTTCACAAGTTCATCTGTGTTATCGGTACTGTCAACAGCACCTGGCTCAAACGCCTCATATTCGGACTGCGTCTGTGTGTCAAGGTCGTGCCTGTCAACAACAAACATAACCTTGTCCACATCGTCTAATTCGGCTACAAGCTGGGCAGCCTTAAATGAAGTCAGCGTTTTTCCCGCACCAGTTGTATGCCATATATAGCCATTGTTATTGGAATTTTTCACACGGTCAAGTATCTTCTCGACGGCATAGAACTGGTAAGGACGCAATACCATTAGGCATTTATCTCCTTCGTGCAGTACGATATACTTGCCTATTATCTTGCCTAACGTGCATTTATCAAAGAAGCTGGTGGCGAACTTTTCCAATTCATTGAAAGGTACATTAGCAGCGTCTGTCCAATTGAATGTGAATTTGTAGCCACTATTCGGATTGTTGGCAAAATAACGCGTGTTCACTCCGTTGGAGATAACAAACAGCTGCACATAGTCAAACAGTCCATGGAACGAGGTCTTATGATAACGTTGTATCTGGTTGTAAGCCTGTTTCAGCTCTACCCCTCTGCGCTTTAGCTCTATCTGAACCAAAGGTAAACCATTTATTAGTATCGTCACGTCATAACGACACTTCTTTCTTCCTTCAACAGTAATCTGATGGGAAACCTGAAACTCGTTCTGACACCAGTGGGTGCGGTTCAGGAATTCCACCCACAGGCGTTCTCCATTATCCAGTTCAAGTGGAAAGAGGTCACGGAGTTTCTTTGCCTTTTCAAAACGTGTGCCACCCTCAAGATAAATCAAGATTTTCTCAAATTCGGCTTCAGTAAACTCCGTACGCCCAATCTCTTCCAGTCTCTTCCTGTTATGTTTCTCAAGTTGACTTTTGAAATTTGTCCGTAGATTTTTCTCTTCTTCAATCTGTACATATTCATAGTTCATTTGCTGAAGAGTAGCAATAAGTCCGTTCTCAAGGGCCGCTTCACTTTGTACTGGCATATTTATTATTCTTTAGTTATTATTTGTTTAGCATATAAGGTTATTCTTCGGTTGACCTAAGTAAATATCTCACATCAACCTTTAGCGCCTTGGCGATTTCAAGAAGATTCTCAAGGAACGGCTGCACTTTATTGGAACACCACCGTGAAACGGTATTCTCTGTACGACCTATTTCATTCGCCAGCCATTTGCCAGACAATTGTTTTTCTGCCAAAACAGCTTTAATCCTATATATCGCCTTTTTCTGTTGATTTATCATTGTATATTGCAGAATGCGTAAGTACAAAGATACACTCTTAAGGTTGTTTCTCCAAACATATTTAAAAGTAATTGTTTTTTCCGTATAAAATTCTTGTTTTAGAATTGTATTTCATCGGAAAATGATAGTCTTTGATTTATAAGATTAAGTGTTCTTTGAGACAATGCAGAATAAAGAACGGGAAAGAAACTTGCTCGTTTCCATTTTGTTACCCATTTACTCTTTATCCATTTTTATTTTGTTGATTATCTGAGAGATACAATATTCTTGAATCTTTTGCGGGCAAAGACTGCGTCTTTACGCATAAATAACTACGATAACTTAAACAGATTAAAGACCGTTTTTTGAAAGTTGTCATTGTAGGAGGTATGTAGCCCACTTTCTGCAATGATGATGGTATACTCATTCTGAATATTTTTGATTTCCTGTTGAATAGAAGTGGACAGAATCTATGACCCTCAAAAAGATGTTGTTTTTCTATGCTTATATATATACTCGATTATCAAATAAAGTAACTTTTACGTAATAAAGTGTGGATATATTGTCTATAAAACAGTTTAATTATATAAAAATAGTTATTTTAACGAAGATAATTAATTATCTATTTTGATAATTAAAACAAAGTTATTATCTTTGCATCATCTACATATACCTGAAGCTTATGAACATAACCTCAGAAGACGAAGCTCTCATCGAATTATATACAAATGGCAAGACATCAGATAAAAGATATAGGAGTTTGCCGCCCCAAGTGATAAAGGGGTTTAAGAAAGCCGTAGATTATATGAAAGCTGCTCGGCGAATAGAAGACCTCTTCCCTTTGAAAGGACTTAACTACGAAGCCCTGAAAGGTAAAAGAAGAGGGCAAGAGTCAATACGTTGCAATGGAGCTTGGCGGTTGATATTCCGAAGTTCTCCCATTGATGGAGGCGTCATTATTACAAACATTCAACTATTAGAAATTTCACATCATTATGACTAAGTTTAGCTTTAATCAGGCTGTTCCCTTTGAGGCAACTCATGTGGGAGATGTGATTAAGGACGAGCTCTCTGCTCGCGATATGAAGCAGAGTGAATTGTCTGGACTCACTGGCATACAGAGACCAATTCTGAATGATGTCATAAAAGGCAAGCGTTCTCTAACACCTGAAATGGCATTATTATTGGAAAAGGCTCTTAATATTCCTGCAACATTTCTCTTGCAGGTTCAGACACAATACGAATTAGACAGTGCAAAACTGAGCGAAAGAGTTGTGTTGCAGACAAAAATGTTGGACGTATGGAATGTTCTCAAAGAACAAATAAACACACTATTTTTTAAGAAAGTTGGTATTATAAATGGCAATGTCATCGACGATGTCAAAAGAATCTTTGATGTTTTTTCTGTCGACAATTTAGATGGTTTCTTGGAACTTAAAGCAAAGGAAAAAGAATTGTCTTACTATTATCGTAAGTCAGACAAAGTTACCACGAATCCGATAGATATCTTTTCATGGAAATACTACTGTTACTATCTTTCTCAACATGAAAATTCTTCTTTGGGTAATTTCGACAAGAATGGTGTAAGTGAATTAACAAAAGGTCTTAACGAAGTATTTAAAGAGAATAAGGAAACTTTTAAAAAGACCGCAGCACTTCTGAATAAATTTGGTATTCGCTTTTTACATGTCACAAAAATTGGTCAGGTTCCAGTGGATGGTATGTCATTTTGGACAGGCGATAATCCTACCATCGTTGTTACTGAGCGCATCCCTTTTATTGACAATTTTGCTTTTACAATTTTGCATGAGGTTGGTCATGTTTACAATCATCTTGTAAGGGATGGTCAAGCAATGATAAATATTCCTGATGATAAGAAATCTTTGGAGGAAACGGAGGCTGACGAATTTGCCTTGAATGCAGTTATCCCAGCCTCTGATTGGAAGAAATTCTTGGTAAGAACTCGCGACGTCGTACCTTATAAGATTGCTCCTTATATAAAGGCTGAAGCTGAAAAGCATGGTGTAAACCCACAAATACTTTTTGGTAGATATAAGTATGAGATTGGCATGTACAAAATAAAGAATTGTTTTGAGAACAAGATTTTATAGATTATCACTTTGACCTGTATTGGTTTTATATAAGTTGCTTTATGAAGATTTTATCGAAAATGATAGTCAGCTGTCGGCGCATTAAATGGCTTGGGCTTTGTATTTTCTTCTTGTTATCACTTCTGTCATGTGATATGGGATTTATTCTTCCGTTAGATAACAACAAGTTTAGCCACGATATTTATTTATCAGAGAATCGTATGGTTAAGGTCAGCAGTATGTACTTTCATGGTTGGTATTACCTTCTCTTTGATTTAAAGGGAGAATATGTAATGAATCCTGACTCTTTACGGTTGCACTTTTATGATAAGAATATAACGGTATGGAAATCTTTTCCGTTCTCTGAAACCGATACATATAAAGCCAATAATACGCGCGTAAAGAATAGAATCATCTCAGTCAAATTAGGTTATGAACGCCAAGACAAAAGGGTTGAAGATTCATTAGCCTTGTCTATTCTACCATCAGATTTTCTTATGTGTAATGAGAAAAGAGTGCTCACTGATTCGCTGAGAATAGTGTTGAAGAAAGTAAAGAGGAAATAGTTCTTTTGTAACTCAGTCTGGCTTATTGTGTAATAGATTCAGATTATCACTCCCTATTGTTGAAGAGCCCAACTTATGGGAATGATATTGCGTATTGCCTCAAGTCACATTGTGGGGTAAGGGGATATTGTAGGCAAAAGTGGGTGCTTCAAGTTCAAATTATCTGCAAATTTAGTAATGAGAGGATGTGTACACGCAAGAAGGACGTTGAAAGGCTTAGTTGCGGATTTGAGGCTATACTATATTAAAGTTTCATCTTCACCCCTATCTCTGCCACCTTCGCAGCATCATAATCGGCCTTGATGCGAGCATAATCTCTGCCGCCATACGAGCTTGGAACAAGATAATAGAATGGCTCTCCATACTTCTCCAGCACCACATCGATATATAATATCTCTCCTGACTGCAGGCGCATCATGGGCAGATGGTCGTATCTGAAGCGTACCTCCATCACTCGACAGTTATACTGACGTGCCTCCTCCAAATGGTCAAACATGCTCAGATCCGTCGTAAAGTAGGCCTCGTCAATACCGCAAAACAAGTGGAATTTGCCCGCAATCAGGGTGAAGACTACGCCTTTGAACTTATGTTTTTTATACGCCATGTAAAAACCATGATACGCAAAAGGCAGGTGGGCGTAAGAGGAAAGTGCCTCTAAATACTCCGCCTCGCTGATGCGTTGGCAGTCTTGGAAGTCGTACAGTCGTGCCACAGCCATCGCCTCATCTTCATGGTACACACTTCTTGCCACACCCTCTTCTCCTCTGAAATCGTGCACCACTTGTCCACCTCTAAGATAGGCATACTCTGGCCAATCATAGCCGTGAATGAGCAAATACGAGTCTAACAGATGCAGATCCCGACGTATGATAATCTCGTGAAGTATATCTTGCGTGGGCTTCAACGCTTTCACGGCGTGGGCTACCGGCCCGCAAGCCTCTATCTTGAGCATCAGGCTGCTCTCTGACAACGCATGCGCCGTCTCAAAACCATAGTCTTGCCACAGACACCTCCATACCTCTGCGAGCCTTCTCTCTATCTCTTCCTGCTCCGTCTGCCAGTTGCTGCGATGCAGCGGAATCACCACCGAGAAGCGCATCTGCTCTCCGCTTCCCGTGAGCAATCCTACCTCCGTCAGTTCATAGGCGTACACCATCGAGTCTTCAAAAGCAAGCACTCTATTCTGCCCTGCGGCAATCTCCTGATGCGTCAGTGCCTCTATGGCTGTGGAAAAATTGTCTTCCCGTTCGATGCGATAGCTCTCGGTCGGTGCTTCCTCGCTCGCTGGCAATGCATCCGTGCCGTCCTCCGCCTTATCTGCCGACGTCTCCATCTCCAGCACGTCACGCTTCTCGGCCCGTTTCTTGGTGTAATGCTCTGCCCAGATGAGCGCCCCGCCGATGAGCAGACCTATCACTGTCGGCCCCTTACCGCCATCGGCAACGACCCCTAAGACCAATGCTCCGATTGCTGTCAAGACAATAGCAATGAGCAGCCATTGAAGTATAGAGTTGATAAAATGATGGTTCATATATGGTTTACCTTACCTTAATTCTGCAGCATAAACTCTTGTGAGAACTCCAAGTGCCTGAGAAACAAAGTTCTCAAAACACTTGGATATGTCAGAAATTTCACCTATCTTGGTGCTGCAAACATAACAAGTAAGCAAAAATCTGACATGACAAAGGTAGCAATTAAAAACGAGAATATCACTTCTTTCGGTGGAATTTATCACATTATGGACGTTTTCTCAAAGTTGGGCTTTGAAGAACTTACCGAATCTGTATTGGGTAAACGTGGAAGTATCGGCAAAGCATTCTGTTATGGAAGTATTTTTTGTGGTTTTTCATACTTCCCCATTGGTTTGGGTGGGGGATTTTATGCTTAGAAAAGAGCCAAGAAACACCGAAGCACCTCATATTAACATATAGAGCCCCAAAAAGACGTCTCAACATATAAAATTTTCTCACAAGAAAAAAAACTGCGGAATTAAGGATATAAGAGTTTTGTTTTATTCCTCTATATTTCAGATGATCATTGTTTTTCCTTTTATTGTTTTGAAGTATTTTTCGTTTTGCTGTCACTCCTTTCACTCAGTTTTATGTTGTAATCGTTTGGTTTATAGTTGTTTTGTTCTATTTGTTAAAAGTGACAGCAACTTTAATCTAAACTTTTCTTGTTATTTATCTATTCTTTTTAATTTGTTTGTTACCCATCTCTGTTTATAGCCTGTTTTTTGTTTTTATAATCTTACTTTTCTTATTTCAGTTTGTATTTTGTTTTTTTTATGCATTCTGTCTTTCCTCTTACTTTGTCTCTTTTATTACTTTGTCTTTCCTCATTCTGTTTTTTCTGTTACTCTGTCTTTATATCATTCTGTCTTTCCTCTTATTTTGTCTTTATGTTACTCTGTCTTTCTTCTTATTTTGTCTTTATGTCATTCTGTCCCTTGTCATTCTGTCTCTTTTCATCTTTTTGTCGCACTTCATTTCTCTCATTTTTAGGCTTATTTTTTACCTTTTTATCTGTTTATTTTTTTGATATTTCTACGTGAATATTTAAGTATATAAAAATACTTTTATCGTTTTATTTCTTTGTTTGTTTACTTACTTTGTTTTTCTTTTTGTTCTTTATTTATGTAAGTGAATTTTTAGTTTAATGTGTTGTAATATAATTCTATATTTATATAATCACGTAATATTATAATTATGTGGTTATCTTTTATAAATATATAAATATGTTTTAGCGTACATAGATATTTAAATAAAGAAAAATATAAATATACTTCTATTTTGATTTTCCTTTTATTTAATTCTATTATATATAACTGTATAAATATATGTTATTAAAAAATTGTCCTCTGATTTTATTGCTTCTTTCTTCTTTTTTATCCTTTTGAGGTTTGTCTTTACGTTTATTCTTTTCTTTTGAATCATCTTCTTCTTTGATATTTTCTCATTAGTTGTTACGTTTAGTTTTTGTTCTGTTTTTCCCTTTTCTTTTTTGTTTTCGTTTTTCCTTTCTTTTTTCTTAGTTGTTTTATGTATTTAGGAATCTTCTTTTTCTTTGATCTCGACCTTATTTTGTGTTCTTGTTCTTTGTTATTTATCATCTGAGTGCGTTTTTATACCTTAAATAGTTGTATATTAGTATTCTATATATTTATTTAAATCGTTATTTATGTTTTTATCTTATTCTTCATCTATTTGACTTTTATTTGTTTTACTTTTGGATTTCTTATTTCAGCTTTTTATATGCTTTTTTGTTTCTTGTTTTCGATGAAATCATTGTTTTTTGACGCTTTTTATTTGTCTTTATTCTGATGTTCTGTGTTGCTCATTCTTATTTCTATTTTTTGTTTGTGTCGTTACTTCCTGATTTTTAGTATTCTGCATTTTTATATATTCATGTAAATATTCTTGTATTTTTCTCCATTTCATCGAGTTTCTTTTGTATTACAGCGTTATCTGATGTTGTTATTTCTCATTGCTTTCCACATAAGCTATTATTTTCTTCCTGTTATATCTTTGTTCTTTTTGTCGCCATGTTTTCTTTTGCTTTTCTTCTCAGTCTTGTATTGTTTGCTTCTTTTACTCTTTATGTTTTTATATTTGTATGTGGTTATAGAATTATCTTTTAAGCTTTTAATATAAATATATATTAGTTATAATTCTTCTTTTAACTTTAATAATACAGAAATATATAAATAAATAAAAGTGTGTTTTGTTCTGATTTATTTTCTTGTTTTTCTTGCGGTTTATTTATTTGTATGTTTGTTTATAAATGGTGAGATATAAATATAGAAATATATAAAAAGATTAAAGCGCAAAAGAATAAATATTTTATTGTATTTTTGCTTTCTTATCTTTTTATTTTTCTCATTAAAAATGTTTAGATGTATTTGCTTGTTTCGATAAATAAGTGTATATTTGCAAGTATAAAAATATAACCACATCAATATGTGTGTATTTATTTGATTCCACCTTTATATAAATATATATGAAATTAAAGATTTTTTCTATTACACCTAAAGAGGGTGAGATTTTGAATTGGAGCTTGGGGCTTTTAGTTGCTTTCAGTGTTTTTAATTTGATTGACAGCTGGACGTCTGCGCCAAATGATGGGCAGGGAGTTCTTGCGAATGCTTTTGCGACGGCGCATTCATATAGCTTTATTCGTGCTATTGAGTGTTTTGTCATTGCTGCGACAAAGTTAGCGATGCTGGAGGTATTTCGTAGATACTTAAATAAGAATGGTGATAAGGCTGCACAGTTGACTGTCACAATTATGATGGTGCTTACATTCTGCTTAGCTCTTGCAGGTGCTTTGCCACAGTTCCTTTTTACTCAAGAGGAGGAAGTGCTGTCAATTCTTCATGGTGGATTACCATCATATTTTGCTTATTTCACGAAAGTAGCTTTCCTTGTGTTTTTTATTACGAAGTTAGTTCTGTGTGTGCAATTAGTGCGTAATTATGCTGGTAAGATTCGTTTGTTTGGTATATCTTTGTTTGGCTGTCAAGTTTTGACGTGGTTGATAGATTTCGCATACTTTGTTGTATATACATGGGTTAGCGGTGCGACGATGACAGAGATTACGACTCTTTTTACTATTACCTCTCTATTGACTGTCGTTCTTACTTTGATTCCATTCTGCGTGTTGAAGACGACAATGGTAGTTGAAGATTAGAAAATAAGAATTTACCCACACCCCCGATGTTTTTAGCTCGTGTGAATCCTCAGACACTAAAAATTTGAGTTTCTCAGACGAGAGGGTAGAAATAAGTAATTTATAACTTGAGAATTTGTGGGTAGAGGGGCGAAGAATAAAAAATATTGCAGAAATGAGCCCTGACGAAGTGGAGGAGAATTGGCAGATAGAAAGCGTTATGCTACGTTTATGTAGTAAAATGTAAGCTGCTTTGATGAAAAGGTGGGAGAAAAGATAGGTAAAAGTGTCAAAACGATATTTTCAATACTATCAAACTTGTTGATGAAAGAGAAGGAAATAGCGTTTAAAAGGCGCGAAAAGATAAATTAAAAGGAGAAAACCATTGAAAAGTCCTTTCCTCGCTCATAGAAAGAGAGAATCGACAGAAAGAGCAGAGTGGGGGAGAGGCAGTCAACTTGCAAGACTCCGAATGAGGAAACGGCAAAGGCGATTAATACGTAAACAAGTGAACGGATGAAAATATAAATATTCGAACACGCAAATACGTAAATAAAGAAAAAGATAAGAAATTAAAAATATAAATATATAAACAATGAAGAATAAG
>ERZ773007.633-NODE-633-length-17381-cov-13.745065_pt1 | contig 17381 bp, 16 predicted proteins | sample MGYA00580665_ERZ773007 | MGnify/ENA primary metagenome ERZ773007 (study PRJEB29015, sample SAMEA2738122) | human oral metagenome | biome: human oral; feature: human-associated habitat; material: saliva | place: China | collected 2167 ... | reverse complement strand
CGGCTAACCTGCTCCAGTCCATCCGTCTGCTCGCCAACGTTTCTCGCGTGGCGGCTGAGAAGATGATCGACGGCCTGAGCGCCAACGTAGAGCGTTGCCGCTTCCTGGCGGAAGCATCGCCCTCGACCGTAACCCCGCTGAATAAGCTCATCGGGTACGAGGCCGCCGCAAAGATTGCCAAGTATTCCGTGGCAAACAAGGTCACTGTGCGTGATGCCGTGGTGGCTTTAGGTTACGTTGAACGCGGCGAGGTCACTGAGGCTCAGCTCGATGAAGCACTGGACGTCACCAAGATGCTGGGTAACTTCTAGTCCGAGCATATCGTTTTCACGCGAACAAACACTCCTAGAACATAGTTGAGGGGCCTCTACACGATGTGTATAAGCCCCTCAACGTTTGAGCTAAGACCCGCGGTGCGGGCGGATAGATAAATCTCTATCTCAGAATTTTGCTCGGTCTATTTGCCTTGTTCGTACTGATAGATGAGTTCCGCGAAGTCGGCGCGAGTAACGGCGCCATCGGGCTGGAACCAGTTTTCGGACCAGAAAACAAGACCCTTCTTCTTCAGCCAGGTACTCTCCCGGTAGAACGGGGAATCAGCCGTCATATCGGCATACAGGGATTGTTCCGGTAGGTTCACGCCAGGTTCCCCAGCGTAACGGTACAAAAACGCAGCCATACTCGCGTGAGATGCAGCCGCCTCGGGGCGGAAATGACCGTCACTCCAACCGAAGCTGATACCACGTTCGCGTGCCCAAATAATCTCCCGGTAGTGCGGGTGTTCTGGGGTAACATCCACATAGGGAGACTCCTGCGGAAGAGTAACCTGAGGGCTTCCTGCCAGGCGGTAGAGGGCCACAACGGATTGTTCGCGGGTTATAGCATCGTAGGGGCGGTAATAGCCGTCCGCGCTATCGACGAGCTGCCGCTGCGAAGCCCAAAGAATCGCATCGCGATGTGCGGTACGATCGCGCACATCCTTGAAATCCGATTCGGGTGTAGGTTTCTCACCGGGTGCGGGTTTGGGGTTTGGTGCGGGTTCGGGGCCCGGCTGAGGCTCTGCCGGTTTGGGATTTGGAACCGGTTGATCCGCAGTCGTTAACGGGAGCTTTTGGTGGGCTTCGAAGATAACATCGTCCTTCGGGTCCTTTGGATATACCCCCGTACTAAGCTCGTATACGTGCCCGGTTTTGAGGGTATTCGCGGGAATGGTGAAGGTGGTCTGGAAGGTACCGTCGGTAAAGCCATCGTAGAGGTCTTTCTCTTCCACCCGGTAGGTATAATCCACTGGATGAGTGAGAACCGCGCCCGTTGGTTTGCCAGTCTTCTGGTCTATCTCGTTAATAACGAGGTTCATACTCTGACCCTGTATCTCGGCGTTGCCAGAGCCATAATATCCAGTACCGGTCACAGTAATCTCGGTATCGATGGTCGGGTTCACAGCGGGAACGCTCACGTTCAGCTGCGGTGCTTTACTCTCCGAGGAAAACTCAACATCCAGGTATTCGGTCAAAGCGTTGTTTGCCAACGTTCCGTCGGGATTGATGACCTGGGTTCCGATGCGATAGCTGCGGCGTGCATCCAGACCTGCCGGATAGGGAAGCGCAGTTTCAAAGAGGCCGCTCTGCGAGAGCTCCTCGGCAGAAACTTTCACCGATGACACGGTTCTTTCCTGAGTAACAACCTGACCTCTGGGCCAATCACCCTCAATAAGAGAAACCTGCAAGTATCCGCCTTGAGGAATAAACTTTGGGTCATAGCCGGTACCGCGCACCTTCACGGAGTCTTCCACCAACGAGTTAGGCTTACCCTCGACTTCCAGATTGGTGTTCTGGCGTGCGACCAGCACCGGTGCCTGGGTGTTGTATGCCGTGGTGGGCAAGATTTCATATCCTTGCGCCTGCTGCGTTGTCGAGGTCAGGGTACTGCTGACGACGTAATCGAGTTCCGGATGGAAATCGTTCAGCGGCAGCGGCTGGGTATTCAAATAGACCTCAAAGGTTCCGTCATGAATCTGCGATGCGGGAACATTCACATACCCCAGGTTATATACGCCGTATTCCGTAGTGAAATATGGGGAATTAGCTGGTGTATCTGAAGGGGTAACTTTGAGGCTGACCTGCTGATCTGCCGCCACACCGTAGAAACCGGTTCCTTTGATTTTGAGCGTCTTCCCGTAGTAGGGGTTGACTTCATCGGGGGTTTCGACCACGAGCTGCGGAGTTGTTTGAGGTTCCTGATCGGCCACAACCTGCGGGGTCACCGTAGCGGTGGATGCAGGGGTTGAAGCACCAGGATCGGTGACAGCTCCCGCTGGGGTCAGCGGAAGCACTAAAGCGCCTGCCACCACGAGGGCACAGGCGCTACGTCCGAGAGCATTTCTGGCTCTTCCGGGCGATTCGTTAGGTGAATTGTTTGTAGGGTAGATAAGAGACATTATTATTCTCCATTTGTATAGATGTGGTTGGGAGTGAGCGAGTTAAATCTCTCAACACTCATATTCACCTTATCAAAGCTTTAACTCAAAATACAGGGTTTTCCTATTTAAAAATTTCTTCTGACACATAATTTAATTCTTATCCTAGCAATGCACACACTATAAATATTACCCACCCATCCAACCTACTTCCCTGAAATATCAACGATATATACCCCATAAAGCAACATATACTTTTCATAAATACACCACATGCTCATTATCACAATGTTATGCACAGGTTTATTTTTAACGGTGTGTTGCATCTGAAAAATACATAGATATTTTCGGTGGTAATCTTCTATAATTTACAGATTTTAGATTTTTACAAGAAGCCGAAATTAATGCATAAAACCCCCATTTTTATTTTTCTCAGATATGAACAACGGTAAATACGAGAAAAATACTTAGATACAACCTTGGGAGTACACACGGTCTCCAACGCATCACACACAGGTATACACAGGCGCGCAGCTCACTTGCCTTGAGGACACGAGAGGGAATAATTTAGCGATTACCGAGAGGATTCAGGTCCATCTTTGGGTGCGTGAGATACATAGTCAAAACGGCAATGTCCGTCATAGTTCAGCGCCGCATCAATGCGGTCAAGCATCCGCTCAGAGAGCATAGAACGCTCCTGAGGATCCGTCACATCTACCCATCGCACCTGGGAAGATTCCTCGTCATTCACTCGTGCCTGCCCGGATACCCACCGGCACAAAAACGTGTGATCTAAAAACTGGCAGCGATCCCCGTTGCTAAAGCGCATCGCGGGGTCAGCCTTGACCTGAGCAAGCTCTAGAACCTCAATACGCACGCCCGCCTCCTCATAGGCTTCACGTATGCAGGTAAGCGCCGGGTTCTCGCCAGGATCGACAATACCCGTCACGGGAGTCCACCGACCGTTATCGCTGCGTTTAACCAGCAGTACCTTGCCATCCTCATCGCGACGGATCACTGCGGTAGCGCCCGAAAGCCATAAATATTCGTGACCAATTTTCTTGCGTAAATTCACGATGTACTCGGGGGTAGGCATCAAAGATCCTTTCGTCGATCGGTGGTTTTGGCCCGAGGCCTTTAGAACGATAGGAATGAGTAGCTTGGCACCAAAACCGCCGCTATCATTCCTATCAGCATAAACGGTCCGAAGGCTATGCGGGTGCGCCGTGTAACGGACCTGCTCAGTACCAAGACCACGGCGCATAATCCGCCCACAACAAAGGTCACCAACGTCGCCCACAATAGGTTAGCCCACGAGAAGTAGCCAATGAGCCCGCCAAGCGCGAGAGCAAGTTTCACGTCCCCTCGACCCAGCGCCCCGAAGGAGAGCATCCTCATCAGGAGGTAGAAGGCCCAAAGTACAAGACCACTCCCCCATACACGCAGGATAGTTCCCCACTGACCGCTCAGAGCAGCAATAACCGGCAAAGCGGTGTGGGTGGCAAATACGAAAGGAAATACGATGCGGTTTGGTAGCCTGTGTTTTCGCAGATCCCAGCCCCATAGTTTTACCGTGCACCCAGCTGCGTACAGCAGATAAAGAATCAGCAGAATACCGGCGAACCAGCCGGGTACTCCCTGTGTAAAGAGTTTCGAGAGTTCTTGAAGCATGAGTGGCTAAGATCCAAAGCGGCGGGTGCGACCCGCATAATCCCGCAGGGCACGCAAGAAATCTACCCGCGTAAAATCAGGCCAGAGAGCCTGGCAGAAATAGAATTCTGAGTAGGCGCTTTGCCAGGTCAGAAAGCCCGAAAGGCGCTGCTCACCAGAGGTACGAATCAGCAAGTCAGGATCGGGCATATCGCGGGTGTACAAGCGACGCGAAATATCCTCGACGTTCAGGGTACCTGCCAGATCGCGCATCGAGCGGCCCTGAACCTCGGCGTCAAGAATAAGTTCACGCACCGCATCCACAATTTCTTGGCGTCCACCATAGCCAACCGCGATATTCACGCGCACCCCCGGCAAGGGCGCGGTCTCTGCTATAACCCGCTCCAGGGTGTTGCGAAGCTCATGGGGGATAAGGGAAACGTTACCAACCGCGTGCACGGGTCCCTGCTGTGCGGTATGCAGCCGCTGCAGAAATTCGTCGATAACGGCAATAAGCCCGGTAAGTTCATCGGCGGGTCGCTTGAGATTTTCGGTTGAGAGCATATACAACGTGACCTGAGGTATTCCCAAATCGGCGCACCAGCCCAGAAAGTCAATGATGCGCTCGGCTCCTGCCGCGTGCCCCTCACGGGTGCTCAGCCCCCGCTGTGCGGCCCAACGCCGGTTGCCGTCCACCAGCACACCGATGTGTGTAGGAAGCATCTGCGGGGTTAAAGAAGTTGCCATAGAGCGTTCATAGACGCTCGGTTCCGGGGAGGTTCCCGGTTCAGAGGGAACCCCATGCACGGTAATAACGGGCAGCGCCAGAGTATCAGCGGGTGCCATGCTGATCGTCCTCGGACTCTGTATCCTGCTGGGCTTGGGCTTGGGCTTGCTCGGCCTCTTGAGCGGCTGCATATTGTGCACGGTACCGCAGACGGCGAGTACGCCGGGTCATATCGATGCCAAGAATAATGACGAGGAGGGATAGCGCCGCAGTCGCAAAGAAACCGCCAATACCGGGCGAACCTGCAACAGACCCATCGGGGTTGGCGGCTGGGGTGTTATCTGCTGCAAGCGCAACACCGTGAGCGGCAAATGCCACAAGGTCGGGGACTGTGGCGAGCGTATCAAGAATGAGGTGGCTCATGACTATCCTTCTGAACATTCCGGTTTCTAGCGGTAAGCCGGTCATGTGTGATTGTCTAAGTCTTCATTCTACCGCGTGACATCTTGTATATTCCCGCCTGAGGTTCATGTTTCAGCTGGGAATGCGCCAAGAGTTTAGCTATGTTCACAGTACTCAAGGCCCGCAGACCTCTGCATCGCCAAGGGGCACCGCATGATCGCTTACGGAGGCTGTAGGCTAGAAAAATATACCGTCACTCAGGGAATGCTCCGGCAGAGTTACCGGCACCCGCGAGTCGATAAGTGTATAGTCCTCCCAGGGCCAAATATGCTTCTGCTCATCGGTAGAGATCGCAAAGAAAATACCTTGCGGATCCACCTGTGAGGAGTGCGATAAAAGCGCCTGATCGCGATGGATGAAGTAGTCACTGCAGAGAATTCGCGTGGTGGTTTCGTGCCTGGTGCCGTCTTGGGCATCATTGAAACGGTGCGCCATATGTTCGATGAAACCTTCAAAGACGCTCTCGCCCCGCTGATCGAGCAGGTACTCGTGCAGAGCGACGGTGCGTTCGGGGTTGAAGGCACGATCATAGTAAAGCTTTAGGGGTTTCCAGGGTTCGCCTTCCCCCACGTATGCTTCGGGGTCACCAGCCTTTTCGTAGGCCTCGACGGCAACCTTATGAGTCATGATGTGGTCGGGGTGCGGGTATCCTCCCACCTCGTCATAGCTGAGAATAATATGAGGCCTGTACTCGCGTACGAGTCTTACCAACGGTGCGGCGGCCTGTTCGAGAGGCAGTGTACCGAAGCTGCCGAAAGAAAGTGGGGGAAGAGGGTCGCCTTCGGGCAGACCGGAGTCCATGAACCCTATCCATCGATGTTCGATGCCTAAAATCTCAGCAGCACGGGCCATTTCGGTGCGGCGTAATCCGGGCAGGTCACGGTGTGCTCTGGGAGTGTTACGAATTTCTTCGTTGAGGATGTCCCCGCGTTCACCGCCTGTCATGGTGGCAACCATATAGCGGGCGCCGCGGGAGGTATAAGCGGCAGCGGTCGCGGAACCTTTAGAGGATTCGTCGTCCGGGTGAGCGTGGACGGCTAGGATGCGCAACCCTGCGTATTCCTCATCAAGAGGTTTAAGATCCTGCACTGCGGGATGTTCAGGCAGAATTGCTTTGATTTTTTCTAGCGCGTCGCTCACGTTAATCCTTATGATGACAAAGGGCTTATACTGTGGGGTTTAAAATGGTAGAGATTAAGACCATCTCCTAAAAGTGTAATCATACAGAAATAGCGCAAGAAAACCACTCTAAATGAAGCATTATGACGGTGTAAAGTATCGTGATGCAGACCATCTTCTGTACCGCATCGTCCACTAGACACCACGAGAAGAAAGCTATGACAGATCCTTCACACACGCAGGCGAGCGAAACGGCAGCTACCGGTTCTCATGCCGATACCCTAGCGCAGCGCTATGGCGCCAAACCTGTTCGGCAGCGTGCCCTCTCCACGCGAATGTGGGTGCTTCTTGCTGCCTGTGTTACGGTTGTGGCGGGCGCTTTTGTGGTGTGGGTACAGATAGATTCTCAATCCCGCCCAAGTGCACGCGATACCGGGTTTACCCTCATCAGCAATGACGAGGCGCAGGGACGTTTCGAACTCTCTAAAAACCCACAAGACACCGCGGTTTGTTCGCTTAAGGCGCTTAATTCTTCCCGTGTTGCGGTGGGATGGGCCGACGTCGAAATTGGTCCTAACAGCGCAGAGCAGGGCAACACCCGAGTCACACAACACAGCGCGAACCTGCGCATACTCTCGGAGGCAACCACGGTTACCGTGGATTCCTGTCGGCTTAAATAGGCGTATCACACCCACGATTCGGTGAGCGCTCAGCGAAATGATACACGCCCTAACACTCAGATATTTAGGGCATGTGTACTTTCTGCCCTAGAATAGGGTGATACTTTCCAGGGGAGAACCCCCAGACCAACGCGCCGGTTTATACCGGAGCATAACCAAAGGAGAAGCATGGCTGAAAGCAACGGCGCATGGCTCACTCAGGACGCATACGATCGGCTGACTCAGGAGCTTGAATATCTCTCAGGTCCGTATCGTCAAGAAATCGTTGACCGCATCGCCGCCGCTCGCGACGAGGGAGACTTGCGTGAGAACGGCGGATACCATGCGGCACGCGATGAGCAGGGTAAAAACGAAGCTCGCATCAACCAGCTTAAGCATCTTCTAGAAAACGCCCAGGTAGGAGACGCCCCCAGCGATGACGGTGTGGTTGCCCTCGGCATGGTTATTGAGGCCGAAGTAGCTTCCCGTTCCATGAAGTTCCTGCTGGGCTCTCGCGAAATTGAGGAGACTCTGCCCGCCAACTCTGATTTGAAGGTCTTCTCGGAAAAGTCTCCGATGGGTGCGGCGATTCTGGGGGCCAAAGAAGGCGATGAAGTCACCTATCTTGCTCCCAACGGCAAGGAATTGACCGCGAAGATTGTTTCAGTCAAGCCTTTCCAAGGCTAGAATCACGAAGCTTTAAACGCACGGTGGGGTTCGGTTTATGACCGAACCCCACCTTTATATCCTGTGGTTTTATGCCAGATGACCTCTCAAAAATTAGTACACCACGATGGGTTTGAAGCCTTCTTCCTCCAAGGCCGAGATAACCTGACGGCAGTGTTCCACGCCTTTGGTTTCCATATCGATCGTAATGGAGACATCGCCCATCGACAGAGAACCGCCTACGCGCGTGTGATCCACGCCGGTAACATTCGCGTCATTCTCCGAAATGATGCGCGAGATCGTCGCCAGCTCACCCGGACGGTCTGAGAGCATCATCTTAATCGTCATATACCGACCTGCCGCCGAAAGACCACGCTGAATCACCTTCAGCATGAGCATCGGGTCGATATTGCCGCCCGAGAGCACACACACGACAGTTCCCAGATCGCCGTATGTTTCCTTAAGTTTGCCGTTCATGAGCGCCGCCACCGGAACCGATCCGGCGGGTTCAACCACCAGCTTATTGCGTTCCATCAAGAAGATAAGGGCCCGGGCGATATCGTCTTCACTCACCGTCGCTACATCGTCGACAAGCTTCTTGATAATGGAAAACGGCAACTGACCGGGGCGTCCCACCGCAATGCCATCTGCAATCGTCGAGACCTTCTTCAGCGGGACAAGCGCATCCGCAGCCAAGGAAAGCGGATATGCCGCCGCATGCTCAGCCTGCACACCAATGATGCGGATCTTTTTACCCAACTGTTCTTCCTTCGCACGGACCGCCGCCGAAAGACCAGCGAGCAGGCCGCCTCCGCCAACACCCACAATGATGGTATCGACCTCAGGCACCTGTTCCAGGATTTCTAAACCGATCGTTCCCTGACCCGCAATAATATCTTCGTTATCGAAGGGATGCACAAACACCGCGCCGGTCTCTTCGGCATAGCGTTTTGCTTCAGCCAGCGCCTCGTCCACAGTCGTACCGTGCAGTTCGACCTCGGCGCCGTGGTCGCGGGTTGCGGTCACCTTCGGAAGGGCCGCACCTAGGGGCATGTAAATACGCGCCTTGATACCCAGTTTTGCCGCTGCGAGAGCAACACCCTGCGCGTGGTTACCCGCAGATGCGGCCACCACGCCACGTTTCTTTTCTGCATCGCTGAGTTTTGCCATGCGCACATAGGCGCCACGCACTTTGAAGGAGCCCGCACGTTGCAAATTCTCACATTTGAAGAAAACTTCCGACCCCAGTTTGAGGCTCAGGGCACGAGAATGCGCCACAGGGGTTCGCTCGATAACCCCGTCGAGGAGCGACGCTGCTGTCTCGATATTCTCCAGGGTTACGGGTAGATCGGTTAGGGGTGCGTTCACATCGGATCCGTTCTTTACGCTCTCATCAGCTTCTGCCCTCTATTTTAGGCGATGAAGAAGCCTAATACAGAACAGAAAAGCCCACGTTATTCATCTCACGCGGGCTTTTCTGGAGGGAAACTGCACAATTACATATCGGCTTTGGAAGGCGAGACAGTTTTAGTCGCCTGTGCAGAGCTAGTCTCAGGTGTGGTGCCTTCGGAATCGTCTTCACCACGAATCGCTTCCCGCGCCTGCGCAACAACCTTCTGTGCTTTTTCTTCACGCTTTTTTGATTTCTCACGGCGCTCAACCTCATGCGGGAAGAGGAACTCTTCACGGCGCAGCTCCGGGTCATCCTCCCACTGCCGTGCAGCCAAGTAGCGCACAACCGAGTTCACAACGGCGAGCACGGGAACCGCAAATAGTGCACCCGCTGCGCCGAAAATCATGGACCCGCCTGCCACCGCAAAAATCACGGCGAGCGGATGCAGCGAGACCGCTTTACCCATGATGAGCGGCTGCAGAATATGCGATTCAAGCTGCTGCACCAACAGCACAATGCCGATCATAATGAGCGCCTGAACCGGTCCCAAAGCTACCAGTGCCAGCAGGACGGCGACCGCCCCAGATATAAGAGCACCAATAACCGGGATGAAAGACCCTAAGAAAACCAGAACGCCCAGCGGAATCGCCAGCGGAACCCCCAAAATGGCGGCGCCAACACCAATGCCCACAGCGTCAATAGCGGCCACCAAGATCTGCACCCTCACATAAGCGCCCAGGGACTTCCACCCTGCACGGCCCGCGCCGTTCACCGCATCGCGTGCCTGTTTCGGGAAGAGCTTGACGATAAACAGCCAGATGCGCTCTCCCTCCATCAGGAAGAAGACGAGGGTAAAAAGAGTAATAAGCACGCCGGTGGCAAACTCCGCAGCGGTAGAACCAACCTCTGATACGCTCCGCAAAACGGTTGAGGGGTTATTGCTTACCGCCTGTTCTATCTGATTAAGAATCTGGTTAAGCTGATCAGCGCCCAGCTCATAACCCATGCCCTTAAGCCAGTCCACGAGCTGCTGATACCCTTGAATGGCGTTGTTGGTAAGAGAGACAAACCCCCGCACAAGCTGCTGCCCGGTAAGGGCCAGTAAAGCGGCAATTCCTAAAATCATGCCAAGTTCGGCAATAGCGGTCGCACCGCCAGCACGAATACCGTGCTTACGCATAGCGTAGACGGCGGGGCTTAGAAGCGCAGCCAAAAGCGCAGCTACCATCGCTGAGATAATCAGCAGAGATACCTTTGAAAGCCCCTGCCATACAAGCCACACGGCACCGACCACCACGATCAGACGCCATGACCATGCCGCTGCGGTATTAAGAGCGTAGGGTACGCCGGTACGGGCTAATTTCTGTGCCCGCACATCCTGTTCACTCTCCCCTGCCGTTAGGTTTTGATGCGTGCTGCCGGTGTTCTGTCCGGCTACGGATTCGCTCACTCAAATCTCCTGAAAAGTCGGTGCTATAGAAATCGTCTCTCGCCCATGCCGTTGCTGCGGCATATAGTTATTCCGCAAGTCTAGCAGGCTCAAAACAAAGAATCGGCGGCACCCACCGGTTGTGAGTACCGCCGTATCCTCAATACTGTTAGTCCCTGTTGACCATTTCGTTGATGTACATGAGAATACGCAGAATCTCAATGTACAGCCAGACCAGCGATGCGGTCAGGCCGAATGCCAAACGCCACGACTCGCGCTCGGGAAGACCTGCTTCCACCGCCTCGGCAGTGTTGGTGAAGTCCAGCAGAAGCGAGTAGGTTGCCATAGCAACAGTAAATAGCCCCACAATCAGACCCAGCGGAATACCGCCGATGCTCAAGCTGCCCAGGGGCGAACCAAACAGACCCGCACCAAGCCAGGAAACAATGCCGTAGATCAGGTAAGCAAACATGCCGATCATGAAGATCTTGGTCATCTTCGGGGTAGCACGGATCTTACCGTTTGCGAAGAGAGCCAAGGTAAGACCGGCGACAATCACGCTAGCCAGCAAAGCCTGAATAGCGATACCCGGGTAGCTCTTATTGAGCAGACCGGATATACCACCCAAAAGCAGACCTTCGGACACGGAGTACAGCATAACCAGAGCCGGGGAAACCTTACGCTTGACGGCGTTAACGATACCCAGGATCAGACCTGCGATAAGTCCCACGAACATGAGGTAGGGCAGATACCAGGAAACTGCGGCACCGAGCACCACAAGAGCCAGGTTCAGACCGGTCTTCATGATCACATCGTTCATGGTGAGGCGGTCGCCCTCGGCAACGGGAGCATAGCCGGGCTGTGCATACGGATCGTACTGCGCCTGCTGGTACTGGTCATAGTTCGCTTGCTGCGGCTGAGCATAAGGCTGCTCGTACTGAGCATACTGGTTCGGCTGCGGCTGACCATAACCGTAGGTCTGCTGACCGTACTGCTGCGGTTCACTGGAGTAGTTCGGCTGTGCCTGATACTGACCCTGCGACGAGGAACCACCCGCACCAAAACGCCCGAAACGGGGATCGCCTTGCCTATTTTGCTTGGCGATTGAATTAATAAACGGGTTACCCGCCATCATTCTCTCCTTCGGTGAGATTTACAAAGAGTTTCTCAATATTCTATCGAATTCTGAGAAATTCCGGGGATTATTCCTCCATAAAAGCTCATATTCCAGGGTAATTTTGAGGTGCCATCATGTCTTTTTCACCCTAAGCTGTACTCCCCCACAGTTTAAGACTTCTGCAGGGTCTCAAAATCATGATCCTCCTCAAACTAGCCGATTGTTTATTCGCGAAGCAGCCGCGAGTGAAAGCAAAGCCAGAATTAGGAAGCCCACCAGCAAAAGCATGAGAGTGGTGAATGCTAAGGGTAACGCGCCGATAACAGGCCCCAGGCTTGCTCCCACAAACAGAACAAAGCCGTTAAGCGCCATGCCGCTGGCACGATGCGGTGCCGCCGCATCGCCGTAGAGAGTAATCATCGAGGGAATCGCTAAGGCAACACCCGCAACATAGATGAGGCTGCATATGACGATGCCAGCAAGTACCTGTGAGCACAGTACCCCACCCAGCAGCCCAAGAATAGATAAAACGTATCCAAGCTGCGCCACGCGAAGAACCCCATATTTTTTCGCATAAGAACCCGCATAAAGGCTTATCAGCATTGTGGGGAAAGCGGCAAGACGCACCCAAACAATGCCGGATGCCGCAACCCCCAGGGTTTCAAGATGCCGCCCCAGCCCCGTATATAAGGCCACAAAGGCGAGGAGCAGGGTAACGTGAGCAAGACCGTAGAAGAAGAAAATAGGCTTGATACAGAGGGAACCGAGAGTCATATATTGTTTCCACAACGATGTCGTTTGTCCAGTGCGGGGGCGCTCAAGCATCGTACATAGAACTAGGGAAACGGTTCCGATAAAAATAAGACCGCACAGCCCGAAGAACCATCGCCAGCCAAGGCTCAGGGCAATAATAGAGGCGAGTACTTGCCCGAAAATTCCAGCCGCTAAGAACGCAGTAGACATTGCACCGATAGCTCGTGCTCGCCCGGCAGGCAGTACAGATTCCGTAAGATACGCTAGGGCGACAGGTGCGAATCCGGCGGCAGTCATACCTTGGCAGGCCCGCAGAATAGCGAGCATACCGAGCGTAGGAGCGAAGGCGCATCCAAGAGTGGTTAGGGTAAGCACGCTCAGGGAGATCGCTATAATCCTTTTTCGTCCGTAACGATCCGAAACCGGTCCCCAGATAAGAAATCCCACAGCGTAGGCAAGACTGAAGCACAGCGACAGGGCGAACGTTGCGTCGGCTTGAAAGGCAGACGAGACCGGGGTGAGCAACGGTATAGAGGCGTATAGCTGCGCCAGGATGAGCAGTGCTGTAGATACCAGAATTGCTACTGCAGTCCGTGTTGCGGGATATTCTTCGGAGGTTGAAGATACCGATGCAGCGGTATTCATCGTCGTATTCTCTGTATTGTGGCACATGGGTAAACTCCAATCCAACGGAAGCGTTGGAATTAACCCTAGTACCATTAAGACATAAATTGCAACCATAACGTTGGAACTGTCGAAAGAGAGTGGTACAGATGATGGCTTGGGATACCGAAAGCACGAAACAAAAGATCAAAGGGGCTGCTCTGGCCGAATTTACCGCGCACGGCCCCGACGGAACGACCGTTGAGCGCATCGCTAAGAGGGCAAAGGTCAATAAGGAGCGTATCTACAACTATTTCGGAAATAAACAAGAGCTTTTCAGGAGTATTCTGCGCGAAGAGCTCGAACAAATCGCCCAAACCGTTGGTCTCACGTCATTTGCCTCAGAAGATATTGGTGATTACGCCGGACGCATGTACGACTACCACCGTGAGCATCCCGATCTAATGCGTCTGCTGCGCTGGGAATCCCTCACGATTGATGGCGAAGTCCCCCATGAGAAATACAGGCGCGGTCACTACGCCTTCAAAGCGAATGCGGTGCGCGCTGGGCAAGAGGCAGGTTCCGTCACGGACGATATAGACGCCGCCTATCTTGTACTTTTTATTCTCGCTATCGTGGGGTGGTGGTCGGCTATGCCGCAGGTATCTCGCATGCTCTGCGGCGAACCTACCGAGGAAGAGCACCACAAACGTCGCGCCGCCGTGGTGGAGGCAGCGCGGAGGCTAGGGAACCCACATTGCAAGTCGGATAAGAGCTAAACTCCTTTATTGGTACGGGGGCTTACCCGTCTAATTCGTCGAGCATGCTCTCTAAATAGTCGAGCACCGCACCGTCATTATTCGAGCCAATCACCCGCTGAGACACAGCCTTGAGCTCGTCTGAAGCATGGGCCATTGCCACACCGGTACCGGCGAACGAGAGCATCTCAAGATCGTTATCGCTATCGCCAAAGGCTACTATCTGAGTAGGGGTTATCTGCAAACGATCACACAGGTCTTTCAGCCCCGTTGCCTTATTCACACCGGCACGCACCAGGTCGATTGCACCGAAACCACTAACGAGCGGGGTTACCGTCTGCGGCAGGGTGCGCCGTAACTGTGCTGTAGCATCCGGCAGATCCCGATGCGTTACTTGCAGAGAAAATTTGATGGGAACACCACGCACCTGCTCGTAAGAACTAATACGCTCGGTTCCGGGATAAAACATACTGGCAAAAGCGAAGGGATCGATATTCTGCGGCAGCGGCTTACCCTGCACCTCAAAATAGTCCCGGATAATGTTCATAACCGTTTTTTCGCGGTTTTCCAGTATAAAGCTGCTCTCTGCCGTACACACAACGATCCCAAGCTGAGGCATACCGTTCAGTATCTCGTACACACGCGGCAGATCCTCGGCAGCAAAATGATGCACCGCAAGTTCCCCGGAATCATCCGCTACATAGGCACCATTTTCTGCGATATAAATAATGTCTCGATGTTCAAAACCATGCATATACTGGCGTAATTTCGTGTAGGTATTTCCGCTTGCCACCACAAAATAAATTCCATGCCGAGACAAGCGGGTTAGGATTCTCTCAAAACGCTCAACATCGAACGTCTTATCATCATTCAGGAAAGTACCATCCATATCTACGGCAACCATACGCACGGGCTTGTTGCTGCGGTTTTCCTGCTGTGTGGGCATTGGGGTTCCTCTAATAATCGGCATGTACAAAGGCTACGTTTATAAACACAAGCTGACTGTACGCGGGAGAGAATATCGTTCTGCTCCGCACATTTCTCCATTAATTTTAGTTTCTTTATATACACAAATCGTGTGACATCACCAAAATTCCCCCTTTACGGGCGTTTTCTTTCTATACTGTGAAAAGCATTCACTCTATGCACACATACAATCTCTAGGAATCATTGATGTTAAAAATACTGTCATCGCGCTCTGGCGCGCATGTCTTTTGGCCCTCTGCATCAGGTCAAGGGCATTCCTCGAAACTCGGCACAAGATTTTCCGCAGCTTTTCTAGCCCTAGGACTTGCGCTGAGCGGATGCTCCTCTGAAACTATCACAATTTCTGAGTCAACCGTCTCTGCGCCCAGCACCCCCTCAGCGAACTCGGCATCTGAACATTCTTCTACTTCTTCACAAAACGCGGAGGCCTCACAGCAACCCACGGTTTCCGCGCAGGATTCGGAACAAACACCCACCGTGACCGAGGTAGGTGAATCACCCGAAGAGAATAATGCCGATACTTCGACGGCTCATCCGGGTTCCCAAATTCGCCCCGGAACCGTCACTATCGTCAATCCTGATACCAGCTCCGTTGAGCCTCAAGGAACGGCGCCTATAGGATCTGACGAGGCTAGTGAGGCCCTGCGCATCCTCAATACCCTTCCCGTTAAAGGCCGCGCCCCTAAGACCGGGTACTCCCGTGCCCAGTTCGGAGATGCCTGGAGCGATATCGACCATAACGGATGCGATACCCGCAATGACATTCTCAACCGGGATCTCACCGCAAAACAGCATAAAAACTCTCGCGGATGCGTGGTGATATCGGGCATTCTTAACGATCCTTACACCGGGAAGGTCATTAATTTCATGCGTGGGAAAGATACCTCGGAGCAGGTTCAGATCGACCACGTTGTGGCGCTTTCCGACGCCTGGCAGTCGGGTGCTCAGGAGATTTCAGCTCAAGAACGCTTACAACTCGCCAATGATCCCGAAAACCTTCTGGCAGTTGATGGTCCTGCGAATCAGCAGAAAAGCGATTCGGATGCCGCCACCTGGCTGCCAGCAAACGCATCGTTCCGCTGCTCTTATGTGGCACGTCAGATTCGGGTGAAAGCTAAGTACCACCTGTGGGTCAAACCAGCCGAAAAAGAGGCTATGATCAACGTTCTTACACCCTGCGCAGGAGCCGCAGAAGCACCACCAGCTCCGAAGCCTGCGCCTGATACCCCCGCTCCTGTAGTCCCGGCGAGTGCCCCTGCTCCTGTAGTCCCGGCGAGTGCCCCTGCTCCTGTGCCCCAGGTGGATGCACCTCCCGCGCAGAACCCCGCCCCGGCTTTGGCATTTCAAACCTGCGCTGATGCCCGTGCCGCAGGGTATCGTAATATGCACCGCGGTGCACCGGGATATTCCGAGCATCTTGACCGTGACGGTGACGGCATAGCATGCGAAGCACGCTAAGTTTCTGAACGTTACCTCCGTCTGCGCTCCCCTACAGATGCATAAACCCCCGCCCCGACAAGCAGTCAGGGCGGGGGTTTACTGTCACAATTCTTCATCTTGAGGCCCATATAGACTCTTTAAGAGTGCAGCATCACGCCGAACCTGTGTTTAAGCTGTGTAGAACCTATGTAAAAAAGATTTATAGATGTTTACCTTTGCTTGATAAAACTTTACCTGACAACCTTGTAGTTATGAAGAATGAAATAACTAAATCTGTTGGCACCCTAATTTTCCGCGTAGCGCTGGGCTTCACCTTTGTCATGCACGGTTTCCAGAAGGCATTCCTGATCGGTCCCGCAGCAGAAGGTGCAGCGTTCGCCAAAATGGGTATTCCTGCACCCGAGCTTTCGGCGTACTTTACCATTGGTGCCGAGCTTATTGGCGGAGCTCTCTTGATCCTTGGTTTAGGAACTCGTTTTGCGGCCGCCGCCATCGCAATCGCTATGGCAGGTGCTTTTATTTTTGTTCACATCAACGACCCCTTCATCACCGATCAGAAGACCGGCGCAGGCTTCGAGTACGTTTTCGTCTTGGGCATGGCAGCCATCATGTTCATTCTGACCGGTGGAGGCAGGTACTCACTAGATTCGTTCTTCAGTCGCAATGAGGCTTAACCGCCTGAGCGTTCTTCCAGAACGTATCTATCACTCATTCGTCTACCCACCCGGAAGGCGCCGTCGTCGCGACGGTGCCTTCTTTATATACCGTGGATTCTCCCCTACCCAGCGATCCCATGATTCTCATAAGGTAGAGATACGCTCGCCTCCCAAGGCATACAAATAGCCCGTCGCATCCGATAAAACATTTGGATGCGACGGGCTATTATAGCGTGCCCCCAGTGGGACTCGAACCCACACTGGACGGATTTTAAGTCCGCTGCCTCTGCCAATTGGGCTATAGGGGCAAAGTCTAAACCCGCAAGACCATTACTAAGAATAGCATTAGTTTGCGGGTTTCGACGCTTTAGGCTCGTTAGAGCTTTGCCTTAGTCTTCGCCGGTGCCGTTCCGGTAGCCTCTTGGAAAGCGAGGCGCGGGGAACGTTGGTGGCGAATCGTCGTGGTATCACGGCCAAAGAGCTGGTTGAGCGCCCAGGTCGTCATAACGCGCACGGTACGCTCGGTCGTGGGGATTGCAGAACCGT
>ERZ773007.631-NODE-631-length-17414-cov-4.527104_pt1 | contig 17414 bp, 12 predicted proteins | sample MGYA00580665_ERZ773007 | MGnify/ENA primary metagenome ERZ773007 (study PRJEB29015, sample SAMEA2738122) | human oral metagenome | biome: human oral; feature: human-associated habitat; material: saliva | place: China | collected 2167 ... | reverse complement strand
GCCAGCTGGTCGTCTGTGGGAACCACAGCCGTGGCCAAAGTGGTGGTCATGGGGGTGTCCGGCGTCTTCGGGCTGGTCAACACCAGTCTCATCATCAGGCACTTCGGGGCCGACGCCTTCGCCCAGTACAACCTGCTGGCCACCTTCCCCACCCTCATGCCCTTCACCGACCTGGGCATCGGCGCGGTCATCCTCAACACGGTGGCGAGCTCGAGCGACCCGGCCCACGACTCGACCGTGCGGCGCACGATCACCACCGCCGTCCGGGTACTGCTCGGCTCCGCCCTGGTCATCAGCACCGTCGGCATCGTCGTCATGCTGCTGGGTGCCTGGCCCGGGCTGCTGGGGGGCAAGCTCATGGAGGGCGGCGGACTCACCGCCACCGTCTGCCTCATCATCTACGCCGCGGCCCTGCCACTGTCCGTGGGGCAGCGGGTCATCATCGGGCTGGGGCGCTCGGCCACGCAGGTCATCAGTCAGGGGGTCGTCTCGCCGGCCATGTCCTGCTTCCTGCTGCTGGCCATCGTCACCGGCCTGGGGCGCGGCAACGCCGTGTCCATCTACTCCTACATCGCCAACGCCCTGGTGTCGGTCATCTGCATCGTCGTCGCCTGGCGTGCCACCCGCCCCCTGTTCAGGGAGGCCCTCAAGGATGTGCCGCGGCTGCGCAGCGTGCGCGGCGTGCGCATCGTCAACACCGCGGGCCCCCAGCTGCTGCAGTCCCTGGCCATCCCGATCGCCTTCCAGACCGACCAGCTCCTTCTGTCCCACCTGGGGCAGTCCCAGGCCCTGGCTGAATACGGCCTGGCCAACAGGCTGTTCAACATGCTCACCCAGACCGTCATGGCGGCCGGCGTCGCCATGTGGCCTATGTTCGCCAGGGCCCGGGCCGACAAGCGCGTCGAGAGTCCCTTCAAGCCGGCCATCGCCTTCAGTGGGGGCGGTTTCCTCCTGGCTCTTGTCCTCGTCGCCATCACGCCCTGGGCCGCTCGGGTCATGTCTGGAGGAGAGGTCGTTCTGCCCTCTGTGCTCGTGTGGGCCTTCGCCGCCTACGTCGCCGTCGAGGCCGGCAAGCAGCCGCTGGGCATGTACATGACCGACCCGCGCGGCCTGCAGTTCCAGGTCATTCCGGTGCTCATCCTGGTGCCGATGAATCTCGCCATCTCCTGGGTCCTCATTGGGCCCTTCGACGCTGCCGGGCCTATCCTGGGATCGGTGATCTCGGTGGTCCTGTGTCAGATCCTCCCGTATGCCTGGTGGGTGCGCCGGGACGTGGCCAGGCGTCGTCGAGAACTGGCCCAGCAGTGAGCCCCTCCTCGTCGGCCGTCGGTGCTGAGCCGGCTCGCGCAGCCCAGGAGCCGGCGCCGCGCCCCCACGCCCGACCGCTGCCCCACGTCCCCCGACTCCCTCATCTCGCCGTTCCTCATCTGTCCAACACCCGGCCCGGTTCCCCGGGCCCCGCTCAAGGAGAAGCCTCATGAGCTCCCCTGCTGGTTCCCCCACCATCGCCGAGAACATCAGGGCCCTGTCCCGGGCTCAGAAGTCCAAGGCCGGTGCCCCCCTCTACTCCCGCATCATCAACCGCCCCGCAGGCCGGGTCCTGGCCGCGATCGCCCACCGGCTGGGCGCGACCCCTGACCAGGTGACGGTCCTGTCGGCACTGTGCACCTACAGCGGCATCGCGCTCATCGCCCTGTGGCGTCCCACAGTCGTGTCGGCCGTGGCAACCGCCCTGCTGCTCATGTTCGGCTACGCCCTCGACGCCGCTGACGGACAGTTGGCAAGATTGCGTCACGGTGGTTCCAAAGCCGGTGAATGGCTCGATCACGTTGCCGACGTCATTAAGCTCTCGACAATTCACGGGGCCATTGCGATCTCGCTGTTCCGTTTTGCAGAACTACCTCCCTCGGTTCTGCTTATTCCGCTGGTTTTCGGAGCGGTTCAGAATATTCACTTCTTCAGCTACATCCTGACGTATCAGCTGCGTTATCACGGTGGGACGCCTTTGGCTAAGGATGAATCCCGACCGGGCATTCTCAAGTCGGTTCTGTCGGCCCCCACGGACTACGGGCTCATGTGCTTCGTGCTCATGACCCGCTTCGCGCCCACGGTCTTCCTGTGGGTGTACGGCATCATGCTCCTGGGCTACGCGGGCTACGTGGCGCTGGCTCTGCCCAAGTGGTACCGCGACCTGCGCAACGACCTCCAGTAGGCCCTCGTCGTCGGCCCTCATCGGGCCTGGGGAGGCCGACCCGTGACGGGATGCGGCGAACCGATCACCGGCACTCCCGCTGAGATCTCCATCTATTCCCCCCTCATATCTGTTAAGGAATCTTATGGCTCTGCTAACCGGGCGCAAGGCGCTACTGGTCTATACGGGACGCAAGGACGGGTTGGGCAACCGTGTGCGTGCGCTGCTGTCCGCCCAGGAGCTCGCCCGGGTCGAGGACCGCGACCTCTACTACGTGTGGAGCACCGATGAGTACTTCGGCCCCCGGATGGATGAGCTGTGGCGATTCGAAGGGGGCAGTGCCGTATCGCGCCTGACCTCCCGGGCGCTCCTGCCCGTGGCCCGGTACCGTCAGCCCAAGGGGGTTCGGATCACTTCCGATCTGCGCCGCCGCCACCTGTGGCAGATTCACTCCCACGGCCTGCCCGTCACCTGGGAGGACCCGGCCTGGAGGGGAGAAGCCGAGAAGGGGGCCACGCCCACCGGGCCGCGACCCTGGACCGAGCGGCTGCGCGAGCTCACCCCGGTTGACGAGATCGCCGATGAGGTCCGCTCCCTCTACGACGCCCACCTGCGGGGACGCCCCTACGTCGGCATCCAGGTACGCACCCACGCGGTCTCCCACGCCAAGACCATCGAGTCCTCACCGGTGGAGTGGTTCGCCAACCGGATGCGCCAGATCCGCGCCGACCACCCCGACGTCCCCTTCTTCCTGTCCTGCGACACCCCCGAGGCCCAGGAGCAGCTGGCCGGCGAGTTCGACGGCTGCGTCTTCCTGACAGACAAAGGTGGTTACAACACCGTCAAAGGCGTGCGCTCGGGCCTGGTCGACCTCTACCTGCTGGCCAGCTCCCAGCACCTCATCGGGGCCTCCTTCTCCAGCTTCGTGGAGATGGCCGTCTTCCTATGCAACAGCGTCGTCCCCTTCGAACGGCCCGACCAGCCCCTCGACGGCGAGTTCAGCCTTTCCCTGGGGCTGGCCGAGGACCCGCTGCGCCCCGCCCAGCGCTGACGCCGCCCCCGCACCTCGATCAGCCGGCGGGACGCCTGCCGGCGGGGTCGGGCGGGAGGGGTGCTCCCGCCCGACCCGGTGGAGCGGGGGCCTCAGTGCCTGACGAGCTCGTCGATGATGCGGGTCATGGTGGCGCGATACCCGGCCACGGAGAAGCGCTCGGCGGCCTCGCGCTCACCCTGCGCGGCGAGCCGGGCCGCCAGGTCCGGGTCGGCCGCCAGGGATCCCAGGGCGTCGGCCAGGGCCTGCGCGTCGTCGGCGGGAACGAGCAGGCCGGTGGCCGAATCGGTGACGACCTCGGCCAGGCCCTGGACCCGGGAGGCCACCAGCGGCCGGGCCGCGTGCATCGCCTCGACCGCCGTGTTCCCGAAGGGCTCGGCCCGGGAGGGCACGACGACGGCGTCGGCAGCCTCCAGCACCGGCCAGGTGGGGTGCACGTAACCCAGCAGCTCGACGTGCCCCTCCAGGTCCGGCCGACCGGCGCGCTCACGCAGCTCGGCCTCGTACCACTCGTAGCCCGGGAAGACCGAGCCGCACACGCTCAGGGAGGCGTCCACCCCCGAGCGCCGCAGCAGCCCGACGGCATCGAGAGCCACGTCCACACCCTTGCGCGGGGACAGTCGCCCCACCATGGCGATCCGGAAGGAGTCCCCGGGCCGCCTGGAGCGCAGGGGCTCCAGAGGCCGGTCGGGTCCGGCGACCCCGTTGTGGACCACCTCCGTGCGTGAGGCCAGTCGCGGCTGGGCGTCCAGGAGCGCGTCGCGGGCCGCCCCGGAGTTCGCCACGATCCGGGAGGCCGCCAACAGCGGGGCGTTGAGCCCGGCGCGGATGATCCGGCGCTGGGTGTCCTCGGCCTCGTGCACGTGGGCCAGCACCGGCACGCCGGCCGCGCTCGCGGCCACTGGCCACCAGGGGATCGTCACCGTGTTGCTGAGAACCACGTCGGCGCGGCTGGCACGGATGACCGACCGCAGGCGGGCGACCTCGGGGGCGGCCTGAGCGGAGAGCCTCGCCAGGCCGGAGGGGCTCAGCAGGGCCTTGCGCAGGACCGTGAAGGGCATGACGGCCACGCGGGCGCCGGCGTTGCGCAGCACCGCCACCAGGGGGCCGTCCTGGGGCAGGGCCACGAGGACCTCGTGGCCGGTCTCTATGAGTCCGTGAATGGTCTCCACCAGCTGCCAGTCCGAGCCGTACAGGTCGGGGGAGGGATGGGCCACAAGGACTCGGGCGACACCGGTGCGGGCGCCGGCCGCCCCGCCCCGGCTCACCAGCCCGCCTTCCCGGTGCGGCGTCCGGAGGGACGACGGCGGACCGGGCCCTCGAGCGCGAGGCGCCGAGCCAGGGCTTCATAGCCGGAGGCCACCTCGTCCCAGTCGTAGAGGGCCGCACGCTTGCGGGACTCCTCTCCGCGCGCGGTCTGGGCCTCGACGTCGGACTCGGCGGAGACGACCAGGGCGGCCACCTCGTCGGGCGTGGTCCAGTAGCGGCCGGCCTCGCCCAGGACCTCCCGGTTGAAGGAGACGTCGAAGGCGTCCACCGCGGCCCCGGCACCGATGGCGCGCAGCAGGGAGGGGTTCGTACCGCCCACGGAGTGGCCGTGGAAGTAGACCAGGGCGCCGGAGTAGAGGGCGTCGAGCAAATCCTGGTCCCACAGGCCGCCGAGCAGGCGGACCCGGCCGTCGGCCAGGGACTCGATGCGGGCGGTGTAGTCGTCGGCGTAGGGGGCCGATCCGACGACGACCAGGGGAAGCGTCGCCCCGGAGCGCACGTAGCCCTCCACAATGACGTCGACGTGGTTCTCCACCTCGAAGCGGGCCACCACCAGGTGGAAGCCCTTGGGGCTCAGGTCCAGCTCGGCCAGGCGCGAGGTGTCGGCGCTGATGCGGGGCGCCCCGTAGGCGAGAAGGTCGGTGGGGGCGTTGAACTCCTCGGTGTAGTAGTCGGCGATGCCCTGGGCGTCGGCGATGAGTGCGTCGGAGTAGCGCACGGCCAGGGCCTCGGCGGCGCGGTAGTAGCGCTTGCCGGTGGGACCCCACTTTCCGCGACGCCACTCCAGGCCGTCGACGTGCGTGGCCACCGGAATGCGTGCGGCGCGCAGGGCCGGCAGGAAGGGGGAGTTGGCGGCGTTGAAGACGAAGGCCGCGTCCGGGTGGGTGCGGCGCAGCAGGTGGGCCACTGACAGGGCCGTGTGCGACAGGGTCTCCAGGCTGCGGTTCTTCACCGAGGGCAGCTCAACCAGTCGCATCCCCAGGTAGGTGTTGGGCAGCGGGGTGCTCGGCTCGGGGTTGCGGCAGTAGACGAGGACCTGGTGACCGCGGTCGGCCAGGCGCCGGCCGACCTCCTCGATGGCGGTCTCGAAACCTCCGTAGCGGGCGGGGACGCCTCGCGTCCCGATCATGGCGATACGGAGCCTGTCCGGGTTCACAGCAGTCAACGGAGTCCTTTCGAAGGGCGGCGGGGCCGCTCAGGGATGGGAACCAAAGGTCCTCTTCGATGCGACTGCCAGTCACGGTGACGGCGGAGGATCATCGACGAGGCGGATGGGGAGGCGGTGATGATGGTGGTGATGATGGCGATGAGGCAACGGGCGAGGAGGCGGGGCTTGGGCTCTTGCCCTTGAGATCGCAGGTTCCCGCGGAGCGCCTACGAGCTCGTGGTACCGCGCCAGCCCGGTACACCCGGTCAGCAGTCTAGGGGCAGGCGACCGCGGGCATGCGCCGAAGGGGGTGTCACGTGAATACCTCCGGTACGCTGGAGCGTGGGTTCGGGGTGCCGCACTGGTGATGCGCCAGAACTATGGTGGAGGGATCGCGTTCGACTGGTCCACACCACCTGGGCATGCGCTGAGCATTCCAGCCAAGAATCGGGTGTGGAACTGTGCGGCGGTTAATGAGAGTCTATCTGTGAGAAAAGTGGGTGGGGCGCACCCTGTCGCGTGAGAAGTGATTGATTGCACAACAGGAGCTGGAACAAAGGCCCCTGGAGTCGTTATCAAAGCGTTATCGCTGTAATACTCTCGTGACCGGCGCCGGTCTTGCTGAGGCAGGGCCGTCCCGTCATACCGCGCCACTTACCCACGTTCCCTCACGTCTTAAGAACGGAGCACTCGTGCATCCTTTCCGTGCTGCCTCCAGTGTGGGGGCGGTCCTGACCGCCCTCCCCCTCGCCCTCGGTGCGCTCGTCGCCCCTACTGTTGCGCCCCCGGCCGCCGCCGCCCCGGGGCAGGTCGCTCTCGCGTCCCCGCAGCCTCTGCCCACTGCTCAGATGGACGGCATCGTTCTGGACCAGGCGGTGGTGGGCAATACCGTCTACGTCGTCGGAGAGTTCAAGAACGCCCGCCCGGCAGGGGCGGCCGCCGGCGAGAACGAGTCTCCTCGTTACAACGCCATGGCCTTCGACATCACGACCGGTGCGCTGCTGGACTGGGCCCCCAAGGTCAATGGCAAGATCAACGCGGTCGAGGCGTCGGCAGACGGCTCCACCATCTACCTCGGCGGCAACTTCACCTCCGTCAACGATGAGACCGTCTACCGGGTGGCGGCGGTGGACGCCGCAGGCAAGCGCAAGCCGCTGGGTGCCTCGGCCAACGGCGCGGTGATGGATCTGGAGCTCTCTCCCGACGGCTCCACCCTGTACCTGGGTGGTTCCTTCACCCAGATCAACTCCTCCGCGAGGCAGCGCGCCGGTGCTGTGGATCTCAAGACGAACAAGGTCAACAGCTTCGCCCCTCAGGTCGACGACTCCCTGGTTCGTTCCATCACGGTGGCCGCTGACGACTCCGCTGTGGCGATCGGCGGCTCCTTCACCTCGGTGGACGGATCGTCCGACGCCTATGGAATCGCCGTTCTGGAGAAGAGCGGTTCTCTGCGGCACACCAACATCTCCAGCGTCATCCGCAACGCGGGCACGAACTCCGGCATCATGAGCGTCAAGTCGGACTCCCGAGGCCTTTACGGCACTGCATACTCCCAGGAGGGGGCTTTCGAGGGGATGTTCCGCGCCAGCTGGACCACCGGGGACATCGACCTCATGGCCGACTGCCACGGCGACACCTATGACGTGCTGCCCACTAATGACGTCATCTACATCGCCAGCCATACTCACGACTGCAGCAACATCGGTGGCTTCTCCGACGGGGAGGAGAGCGGCAAGTATCACCATGCCGTCGGCTTCTCCAGCACAGCCACCGGAACTGTGCAGCGCAACAAGGTCTGGGGCTACACCGACTTCGAGGGGCAGCCTGCGCCCACTCAGTACAACGGCTTCCTGCCGGGGTTCCAGATCGGTGAGTACAGCGGTCTGAGCCAGGCCGTGTGGACCGTCGAGGGCAACAGTCAGTACATCGTCTACGGCGGTGAGTTCCTCGCGGTCAACGGCACCAAGCAGCAGGGGCTCGTGCGCTTCGCCGCTAGTGGGGGCGACGCCAACGCCGCTGCGCCCGGTGACGAGGGTGGCAACGACAATGGCGACAACGGCAAGGACAACGGCGACAACGGCAAGGACAAGAAGAACAAGGATAAGAAGGACAAGAAGAACAAGAAGAAGAACAAGAAGAAGCAGGACGACTGGGACAATCAGGACGACTGGGACAACCAGGATGGCTGGGGCCAGGGCGGCTGGGGCCAGGATGGCTGGGGCCGGGGCGGCTGGGACAACCAGGACGATGAGTGGTGATGATGGCCATGAGAACCGTTCGGTCTGCGGACCTGCACGGCGTATCTCCTGAATCCTCCGGTTCTATCGTCAGGGGTGGTGTGCTTCCCGACTCAGTGGTCGCTGAGGGCGGTGCGGCGCGCGACGGAGGTCGTACGCTTCGGCACGTGTCACGAACTCGAATGCTGATCCTCCCCGCTGTCCTGGTGCTGGGTCTGGGGCTGGCCGCCTGCGGAGGCGGAAAGTCTCAGAGCACTGCCAGTCCCTCCGCCTCTGCTGCAGCCTCTGCCAGTGGCTCGGCCTCCGCTCAGGCCGTCCCCTCGAACGTCGCCACCCCGACGGTCCAGACTGCGAAGCCGACGGCGGCGCCTGCGTCGCCCTCGGAGGATGTCTCCACTCCGGACGCCTCCTCGCTCGACCCCAAGGCCGTCGAGACCGGTGATCTGTCGAAGGATGAGTACCCCGAGGTGGGCCTGGACAAGTCCGTCCGCGTTGACGGGGACCTGGTGATCTCCCTGGGGCAGATGCAGGCGAAGGACTTCGCCAGCGGGCCCGGCGAGATCGGGGGTGCTGGAATCCTGGTTCCGGTGACGGTGACGAACAAGTCCGGTCAGGACCTGCCGCTGGCCAGCGTGCTGTCCACCACCGTCAACTACGGTGAGGGTGCTGGCACGCCCGCCAGCGAGATCGTCTCGGCCTCGGACGCGGTTCCTGCCACGCTCGCGGCCGGTCAGACGGTGACTGTTAATCGAGCCTTCGTCATTCCGGCGGAGGGGCGAGGAAACATCAAGGTCGTCGTGGACCTGGGGGCGGGCCGTGGGGCTGCCACCTTCCGGGGGTCTGCCGGCTGATCCGGGGTGAGCCTTCCAGGGCTTGACTCCTCTTCGACGGGTCTGTTCAAGGCGCCGTCCGGTACTCATGAAAGTGAGTGTCGGACGGCGCCTTGACGTGCAGGAGGGGCCGCTCGGGCGGCTCGGCTCGGGCGTCTGCGTCGTTGCTTCGCTGTGACATGAGACGAGCCGGCGCCGAAGGCAACCTGAGTCCCGTCTATATAGAAGGTGGTTCCAATGGCGGCTGCTTATGGGTGCCCCGCAGTCCTTGAAACGCTTGGAGTGTGGCGGGATTCGAACGAAGGGTCAGTGCCTGGCGGATTTGTTCTGCTCTGTGGTGTGCGCCAAAACGGGGGTGCGCAAGTTGTCGACGGTGTACGATGAGCGCGCCCGTCGACCCGTGCCGGGCGCGGAATACCAGCCATTCGTAAGGTTGCGTGTCCGTGATCTGAGTATGTTCTGAATGGAATACCTGTGAAGCTCCCCCGCCGACTCCTGAGCGGCCTGCTGGCCGCGGCTCTCGTTCCCCTCGGTGTCGTCACGCTCGCTCCGGCCTCCCCAGCCGCTGCGGACCCGGCCCCTGCCCCAGCCGGCGCCGCCGGTACTCCCAGCACCGTCTCCGCCGATGCCCTGCCCACCGCCCAGATCAATGGCATTGTCTGGGACCAGGTCGTGGTCGGCGACATCGTCTACGCCGTCGGGAAGTTCTCCGCGGTCAGGCCGGCAGGCTCGCCGGCCGGCCAGAACGAGTCCCCGCGCGGCAACGCGATGGCCTACAACATCAACACCGGTGAGATCCTCAACTGGGCGCCCACCACCAATGGCACCATCAACTCCATTGCCGCCTCCGCTGACGGCCAGACCCTCTACCTGGGAGGGGAGTTCACCACGCTGAACAACCAGACCGCCTGGCGCGTCGGCGCGGTCAGGGCCTCCGACGGTCAGCGCGCCCCGCTGGGCGCCGCGGCCAACGGCAGTGTCAAGGCCCTGAGCGTCTCCCCCGACGGACAGACCCTCTACATCGGTGGCGCCTTCACCCAGATCAACTCCTCGGCCCGTCAGCGCGTCGCGGCGCTCAACCTGGGCAGCCAGCAGCTGACGAACTTCGCTCCGAAGATCGACAACTACTACGTGCGCAGCATCGTCGAGGCCGTGGACGGTTCGGCCGTGGCCATCGGCGGCGCCTTCGAGTCCGTCGGTGGCAGCGACAAGCCCGGGCACGGCATCGCCATCTTCGAGAAGGACGGCAGCCTGCGCAAGAACAACGCCTCCAGCGTGGTTCGCGGTGCCGGCGCCGAGGCCTCCGTCATGAGCGTCAAGGCCGATGAGCACGGCCTGTACGCGGCGAGCTACTCCCGACTGGGCACCTTCGAGGGCGTCATGCGCCTGAACTGGGTCACCGGCGACATCGACTACATGGCCGACTGCCACGGCGACTCCTACGACGTCCTGCCGGCCGGCGACGTCGTCTACGCCGCCAGCCACTCCCACGACTGCTCCAACATCGGTGGCTTCCCGGACGTCTCGTACCACTACCACAACGCGGTGGCCTATACGAACGCCGCCACCGGAACGGTGGAGGACAACCACGGCGCGGGCTACAAGAACTACGCCGGCCAGAACGCCACCACGAACCTCAACTTCTACCCCGACTTCACGCCGGGCAAGATCTCCGGCGCCATCCAGGCGACCTGGACCGTTGAGGGCAACGACAAGTACGTCGTCTACGGCGGCGAGTTCCTGGCCGTCAATGGCACCGCCCAGCAGGGACTGGTGCGCTTCGCCCGCCGCGACATCGCCCCGAACAAGCAGGGGCCCATGGACAAGGGCGGTGCCTTCAAGGTCTCCGGCAGCTCGCCGCGCGCCGGGGTCGTCTCCCTGTCCTTCAAGGCCAACTGGGACCGGGACGACAAGACCCTGACCTACAACGTCTACCGTGACGCCATGAACGGTCAGCCGGTCACCAGTCAGACCGCGACCGCCGGCTTCTGGGAGCGCCCCGATCTGAGCGCCACCGACGTCGTCGAGCCTGGAAGCACGCACCGCTACCGGGTCCAGGTGACCGACCAGTGGGGGGCCTCCACGGTCTCGGACTGGGTGACGGTCAAGGCCGCTGAGGGCCAGGGCCTGAGCAAGTACGGCGCCCGTGTCCTGGCCGACGGCGCTGCCCACTACTGGTCCTTCGACGAGACCAGCGGCGACAAGGCCGAGGACTTCGTGGCCCAGCGCAACCTGACGATTCGCGGTAAGGCCTACAAGCGCGGAGCCGGGTCCGTCCTGGGCTCGGGCGCCTCGCTCGGCCTGACCTCGGACAGCGCTAACAAGTCGCACGCCGCGACGCGCGTCGCCTCCCAGGCCCCCACTGCCTTCTCCATGGAGGCATGGGTCCGCACGACCTCGACCTCGGGCGGCGAGATCATGGGCTACGGCTCCTCCGCGGCCAACCAGTCGTGGAGCCGTGACCGCATGGTGTACATGCGCAATGACGGCACGCTCAGCTTCATGCTCTACCCGGGCAAGCTGACCACCATCACGACGCCCAAGAGCTACAACGACGGGCAGTGGCACCACATCGTGGCCTCCCTGAGCCCGACCGCCGGCGCCATGCTCTACGTGGATGGCAACCTCGCCGCCTTCGACGGCGCCATGACCTCGGGGCAGAGCTACTCCGGTTACTGGCGTATCGGCGGGGACGCCCTCAGCGGTGTCAACGGCCAGCCCTCCAACACCAATATCCAGGCCGATATCGACGAGGCCGCCGTCTACAGCACGCCGCTGTCCGCACGGCAGATCGCCGAGCACTACACCGCGGCCACCGGCAAGCAGGTCCAGGCCGACGACAACGGCGGCAAGGACGGTGCCGGCAAGGACAAGAAGGACAAGAAGGACAAGGCCGAGGAGGGCAGCGCCCTGCTGGACGACTCCTTCGAGCGCAGCGTGAACGGCGGTTGGGGCAAGGCCAAGGCCGGCGGTGAGTGGAAGACCACCTGGAACGCCGCGGCATTCTCCGCCGACGGCACCAGCGGTCGGATCGCCATGGCCGGTCCGCGCTCCTCGGCCTCCATCATCTCCGACCCGGTCAAGTCGACCTCCACCGACGCCGTCGTGGACTTCTCCCTGGACGCGGTGCCCACTGGAAACGGAGCCTTCATCTCCTACGCCGCCCGCACCACCAAGGCCGGCCAGTACCAGGCCACGGTCCGCATCGGCAGCACCGGCAACCCGGTGGTCACGGTCTCGCGCGTGGTCAAGGGCAAGGAGACCTCCCTGGGCTCCTACGTGATGAAGCAGCCCTACACGGCCGGTCAGCCGCTCCACCTGCGCATGGTGGTTGACGGCGCGGAGTCGACCAACATCCAGACCAAGCTCTGGGCCGGTGACTCCGAGCCCGCCGAGTGGGGGATCGAGGTCGTCGACAACGACAAGACCCTCAACGAGGCCGGCACTGTGGGGCTGACCACCTACATGTCCAGCTCGGCCGGACCGGAGACCGTCACCCTGTCGGTCGACAAGGTCACCATCAAGCAGCACTGACGCCGTCGAGCGCAGCGCGCATACGGGGCGGGCCGGGAAGAGTTGATCTTCCCGGCCCGCACCGTTCTGCTCGCGTGCCGTGAGTGGTTGCTAGCCGGACTCGATACCGCTCGCGTCATACCCAAAATTGGTAGGTTTAGGGCATGTCAGTGAACCCCTCCGTCAGCCTCGATGACCACTTCGCCGGATTCATCGCGAGCCAAGTCGGGTCCGGACGGTACCGGTCAGCGAGCGAGGTCATCCGCGCCGGCCTGCGCCTCCTGGAGGACCAGGAGACAGAGATGTCGGCGCTGCGCGAGGCACTCGCATCCGGTGAGGCGAGCGGACAGGCGGAGCCCTTCGACTTCGACGCCTTCATCGCCGCCAAGACGGCAAGGACGTCGTGAGCACCTACCGTCTGACCCCGGCTGCGCGCCGCGATCTGTCACGTATCTGGGACTACAGCGAAGAGCGCTGGGGGCTGCAGCAGGCCGAGGTCTATCTGCGTGATCTTCAGACGTGTCTGGAAAGACTCGCAGACGATCCTCGTCGAGGGCATCCCAGAGACGAGGTACGTCCCGGCTACCGAAGCCGCGCCGTCGGAAGCCATGTCGTCTTCTACGTCATCAGTGATGGTGGCGTTGACGTGATCCGTGTGCTCCACCAACGCATGGACCCCGACAGGCACGTGTAGCCCTGTCGGTCAGACGGTCACTCCCCGACATGTCACACGCAGGCAACACGGAGCGTCCCTAGGATCATCCTTGTAGTGAGAACCCACTAGGAGGAACCATGCTCAGGGTAGCGATCAACGGATACGGCAACCTCGGCCGCGGTGTCGAGCAGGCCATCACCAAGAACGCGGACATGGAGGTCGCCGTCGTCTTCACCCGGCGCGACCCGGCCACCGTCACCACCCAGGGGGCGCCCGTCGCCCACGTCGACGACATGGCCGCCTGGGCCGACAAGGTCGATGTCTGCCTGAACTGCGGAGGCTCGGCCACCGACCTGATCGAGCAGACCCCGGCCGCCGCCACCCTGTTCAACACGGTCGACTCCTTCGACACCCACGCCCGCATCCCCGAGCACTTCGCCGCTGTCGACGCCGCCGCCAAGGCCTCGGGCCACGTCGCCCTGATCTCCGCCGGCTGGGACCCGGGCCTGTTCTCCATGCTGCGGGTCCTGGGCGAGGCCGTCCTGCCCGACGGCGCCACCACTACGTTCTGGGGGCCCGGCGTCTCCCAGGGGCACTCCGATGCCCTGCGCCGCATCGAGGGCGTCGTCGACGCCAAGCAGTACACCCGCCCGGTGGAGGCCACCGTCGCCGCCGTCAAGGCCGGCGACGACGTCGAGCTGACCACCCGTTCCATGCACACGCGAGACTGCTACGTGGTGGCTGAGGAGGGAGCCGACCTGGCCCGCATCGAGCGGGAGATCGTGGAGATGCCCAACTACTTCGCCGACTACGACACCACTGTCACCTTCATCACTGCCGAGGAACTGGCCGCCGAGCACGCCGGGATCCCGCACGGCGGCTCCGTCATCCGCCGCGGGCACACCTCCGAGGGCGTGGCCGAGACCGTGAGCTTCGAGCTCCAGCTCGACTCCAACCCGGAGTTCACCGGCTCGGTCCTGGTCGCCACGGCACGAGCGGCGGCCAGGATGGCCGCCCGCGGTGAGACCGGTGCGCGCACCGTCTTCGACGTGACGCTCGCCGACCTGTCCCCGACGAGCCCCGAGGAACTGCGCGCCCACTACCTGTGAGACGGGCGGACAACCCGAGGCGTCCCGCCGCCGGCACCGCGCCGGCAGCGGGACGCCTCGCTTCCGGCTGAGTCAGTCGCGGATGAGGGGGACATCGACGTCGGGCAGCTCGCCGCGGCGGGCGGCACGCAGGAGCCTCATCCCGTCACGGGTGGCCTGCGCCGCCGTGATGAGCGGGCGGCGAGTACTCAGGAGCTGGCGCCTGCCACCGCGCAGGACGATCTCGCGGGCGGCCCGGCCCGCCGTGGCCACCCACCGGCGCTGTGTGGCCCGATCCAGGTGCAGCCCCGCGTACAGCAGCCGGTTGCGCACGTTGTAGTAGTAGTAGATGTCCGACTTGGCGCGGTCGGACTGGTCGTCCTCGGAATGGGTACCGCCCTCATCGTGGACGGCCACGGCGTCGCGCACCAGGGCCAGGCTGCCCCCGGCCGCCAGCACCCGGGCCGAGAAGTCCACGTCCTCCCAGTACAGGAAGTAGCGCGCGTCCAGGCCGCCGGCGGCCTCGAACAGGTCGACGGACAGCGCCAGGCAGGCCCCCGAGAGCCACGGCTGGGTGCCGCCGGGGGGAATCGGGCGCGGTGAGCGGCGCGAGCGCATCGAGCCGTCGGCCAGGCACACGACGATCCCGTCGGAGACGATACGGCCACTGGAGTCCTTGAGCACCGGCGCTACCAGGGCGAGCCGGTCCGCGTGCGCCCTGGCCGCCAGGCGGATGAGGTCGGCCCGGGCGATGACGGCGTCGGGATTGAGCAGGACCAGCAGGTCGGCGCCGAGCTCGCGGGCCCGGGCCGCCCCCAGGTTCATGCCGCCGCCGAAGCCGGTGTTCGTCTCCGGCAGGACCGCCTCCCAGCCCCGCGAGGAGGCCAGCGCCACCAGGTCCTCGCGGGCGGCGGGCGTGGAGTAGTTGTCGACGACGATGATGCGGGCCTCAGGGGAGTCCTCGGCCACGCGCGCCAGCGTGCGCTCCAGCAGCGCCGCCGAGTCGTAGCTGACGACGATGACCGCAGTGCGCGAGAGCAGCTCGCCGCCGGAGAGAGCCTCGGAGGCCTCGGTGATCTCGACAGCCTGGGCGGGGCCGATCGGATCGGCGGCCTCGGGGGTCTCGGCGCCCTGGGCGGGGTCAGGGGTGGAGGTCATCGGAGCAGGAGCCTTCCGGGTGCGGGGCGACGTCGTGGCTCGGGTGCTCCCACCGTGGGGCGCACCCGCTTCGTGATAGTACCGTTAGACCCTGATATCAGGCCGCGATCCGCCGGCAGGCGGGAGGAAGGACGGGGCTGGACGTGCACCTGACCATCGCGATGCTCACCTACCGCCGTAACGACTACCTCGCGCAGGTGATCCCCGAGCTGCTGGCGCAGGCCGACGACGTCTGTGACGCGCAGACGACGGCAAGCGTGCTCATTGTGGACAACGACCCGCAGGCCGGGGCGAGGGCCGTTGTCGAGGCCGCCCGGGCGGCGCTGGCCGGCGGGCAGTCGGAGGCGGCGGAATCGTCCGGGCAGGCAGTGCTGTCCGAGCCCTCCGGGTCGGCTGACTCGGACGCGGTGGCGACGTCGCGGCTGGTCTACGTTCACGAGCCCGAGCCGGGCATCGTGGCCGGACGCAACCGGGCCCTGAGCCAGGCCCGCGGCTCTGACGCCCTCGTCTTCATCGACGACGACGAGATCCCCTCACCGGGCTGGCTCAAGGCCCTCGTGAGCACCTGGCGCGCCCAGGGCTGCGCCGCCGTCACCGGCCCCACGCCGCCGACCTTCGAGGTCGACCCCTCGGCGTGGGTCACCGCCTCAGGCGCCTTCGACTCCTGGGAGGCCGCCGACGGCGCCCAGGTCCGCAGCGCCGACACCGGCAACCTGCTCCTGGACCTGGCCGTCGTCGAGCGCCTGGGGCTGCGCTTCGACCCGCGCTACGGGCTCACCGGCGGCGAGGACTCCCTGTTCACCCGCCAGCTCACCCGCGCCGGCGGCGTCATCCGCTTCGCGGCCGGGGCGGTGGTCACCAAGCGCGTGCCCGCGGCCCGCGCCCGGCGCACCTGGGTGCTGGAGCGCTCCCTGCGTTCGGGCTCGTCCTGGGCCCGGGTGCGCATCGACACGGCCGGGCCCGCCGACGGCGGTGCCTCCGGCAGGCTCGCGCGCCTCAGGCTGCGCCTGGGCTACGGCGCCAAGGGACTGGCCAAGGCCGGGATCGACGGGGCGCGCGCCGGCGTGGCCCGCATCCGCGGTGACGTGCCCGCCCAGGCCCGCTACGAGGTCTCCTCGCGCGGGGGACTGGGCATGGTCGTGGGCGCTCTGGGCGTCCACGTGCGCGAGTACGGACGCCCCCGGCGCCGGAGGAGCACAGCACGCCCCGGCAGGAGGAACGCATGAACCGGCTGACGGTCGCCATCCCCACCTTCCGTCGCCCGCAGGACCTCAAGCGGGCCGTCCGTGGGGTCCTGGAGCAGGCCGGGGAGCTGGTCGGCGGCTCGCGCGTCGAGGCCCGGGAACCCGAGGGCGATGCCGCGGGTGCGGCCGACGTGGACGGGGGAGCCGGGAGGGGCGTGAGCGACGTCGAGATCCTCGTCATCGACAACGACGCCCAGGGCACCGGGCGCGAGGCCGCCCTCGCCGCAGCGGCCGACGCCGGGGTACCGGTGCGTTCCTCAGCGGAGGGGGCGGAGGAGCCCGAGGCCGTGGGCTTGCGCTACGTCGTCGAGGAGAGGCCCGGTGTGGCGGCGGTGCGCAACCGCGCCCTGGATGAGACCGGCGGGCGCGACCTGCTCGTCTTCATCGACGACGACGAGGAGCCCGAGCCCGGCTGGCTCGCCGCCCTCGTGGGGCTGTGGGCCTCCACCGGCTGCCAGGCGGTGGCCGGCCCCGTCATCCCCGTCTACGAGGTCGAGCCGGAGGCGTGGGTGCGTCAGGGCGAGTTCTTCGTACGCAGAACCTGGCCCACCGGCACGGTCCGCCCAGTGGCCGCCTCCAACTGCCTGCTGCTGGACCTGGGTTTCGTGCGCCGGGCCGGGCTGCGCTTTGATGAGGCCTTCGGCGCCACCGGGGGAGAGGACACGCTCTTCACTCGCCGGCTGAGCGCCGCCGGCGGAGTCATCCGCTGGTGCGATGAGGCGCGCGTGCGCGACCACGTGCCGGCCTCGCGCCTCACTCGTCCCTGGATTCTGCGGCGACAGCGCTCCCACGCCGCCACCTCGGTGCGCGTGGAGCTGGCCCTGGCCGGTGGCGGGGCTCAGCCGGCCATCCGGGCCCGGGCCGCGGCCGGTGGCCTGGTGCGCATCGTCGTCGGCGGCCTGCGAACCGCCGGTGGAACCCTTATCAGGAGTCCTCAGCATGCGGCCAAGGGGGCTCGGCTGCTGGCCCGGGGCCGCGGCATCCTGGCGGCCAGCGTCGGAGGCGGCGTCCACCGCGAGTACGACCACTGA
>ERZ773007.628-NODE-628-length-17500-cov-7.144683_pt1 | contig 17500 bp, 4 predicted proteins | sample MGYA00580665_ERZ773007 | MGnify/ENA primary metagenome ERZ773007 (study PRJEB29015, sample SAMEA2738122) | human oral metagenome | biome: human oral; feature: human-associated habitat; material: saliva | place: China | collected 2167 ... | reverse complement strand
ATACTTTCCGGAAACCTACAGGTCAATCCGTGAAAATCCGCGATTCCGGACACACTTTTTGACCCTTAACCCTAATAGTTGGTTAGAGAGGCAGGTTCGCGCACTGTGACGGCAGTGCGAAGATATATTCCAGCAGGTACGTGCTAACACTTCCTGGGATCATGTCTGACAGACTGTGATGTCGTCATTCGACACAGTAGCCCCACGCATGCTTGTCAATACAGGGAGAAATAGTGCCCCATCGAACTCACGTAGCGCTGTCGTTTGCGCTGGTTGGTGCTCTTTCCGTCGGCGCGCTGAGCGCCCCCGCCGCGCTTGCGGCGAACACGGCCATGGCCGCCCAGCAGGGCAACGTGCAGGCCTCAGCATTTGCCGGCCCGAGCCGGGATATCCCGACACAACATCTGCGATTGTGGCCGGGAAGTACCGCGCTCGTTCCCGGACAAGCCGTCATGTTTGAGGCGCTGTCTGACACGTCACCGGTTGATCACTCCGAACTCACATGGACGTCGTCGGATACCTCGATCCTCGCCGTTAGCGACAAAGGCCTCGTGACGGCCATCGGTGAGGGTGAGGCCACGATTAGTGTGAAGCGACGCGCCGAGCCAACTGACGTCGCGGCCGTTCCTGTTCGGGTCCACGCTGTTTCCGAGGAGGCCGGAATTGAGCTGTCTGCCTCGTCGATGGTGTCCACCGTCGGCAAACCCCTGTTCCTCAACGCGCTCCTGGCTCCCTCTCTGCGGGGCAGCCGCGTCGAGTGGGCGCTTAGCTCCGCATCGCTGGGTTCCATTGCTCCCGACGAGGGGGAGTCCACGGCCATCTTCACTCCTTCGATGCAGGCGGGCGTCGGCACGCTGACCGTGACCGTGACGACCCCCGCGGGCGTTGTCAAGACCGTCACCGTGACAGTCGATGTCCTAGCAGACGATACGGGCGACTTCGTCGTGGACGACAGCGGTGTTCTCATTGCGTACCGGGGAGCTGACGCCGAAGTAGACATCCCTGCGGGCGTGAGCGCAATCGATTCGCGCGCTTTCTCCGACACGACCCTGCGTACGGTCCGTGTCCCCGCGAGCGTCCGCCGCATCGACAACGAAGCCTTCTACGGAACCGGCCTGGAGGAGATTATCTTCCAGGATGATGAGGCCGCTCCCTCCGAACTCGCAGAGCTGGGCAGCCGCGTCTTCTCCAACACCAACGTCCAGACGCTCACTCTGCCGCGCTCCCTCGTCACCATCAACCGCGATGCCTTCGCCGACATGAGCAAGCTGACCTCCGTCCACCTGGGGCCGGAGGTCGCTGCGGACCAGCTCGTCGGCTCCTTCGCGAACACCCCCGAACTCGCACGTATACAGGTCGACGCTGGCAACCCCAACTACGAGAGCCTCGACGGTGTGCTGTATACACGCGATCACACGCACCTGATCGCCTACCCGGCGGCCAAGAACGCGGGAGGGGCCTACACGGTCGCGAGTGGGACGACGGACATTGACGACCTCGCCTTCCTGGGAGCGCAGAATGAGTCTGTGACGTTCCCCGACACCCTGCGTCGCGTCGGTGATCAGTCTTTCGAGGGAACAGCTCTCACAACCCTCACGCTTCCCGATGGCTTCGAGACCATGGGGGCCTCGGCGTTCTGGCAGATGCCCGCGCTCGTCTCCGTCGACCTGGGTGGGGCCACGGGGGTGTCCACCAATGCTTTCCGCTACGATGCCGCGCTCAGCGAGGTCACCTTCCGACCCGACCTGGGTCGTCTGACCTCCATCGGTGAGGGTGCATTCGTCGGTATTTCAGCGACGACAGTCACTATACCGGATACCGTGTCAACCATCGCCGAGGAGGCCTTCTCGAAGAACCCAGCCCTGACCTCGTTCCACGTCGGTGCATCCCTGAGTTCCCTCGGCGACTACGCCTTGGCAGAGAACGACAACCTCGCCACCCTCAGCGTCAGCCCCGCCAACGCCTCGTTCATTGTCGATAACGGCGCGCTCTACCACAACGACTCGTCCGTGCGTACCCTGGTCCGCTATGCGCCCGCGAGCTCCGGCAGTGAGGTGACCGTGGCCGCGGGGACGACGGCGGTCGGGGCCGGAGCCTTCGAGAATGCCACGTCGCTGCGGCGCATCGTCCTGCCCGAGGGGCTGACCGCTATCGGCGACGAGGCCTTCGACGGCTGCGCGAACCTCGTCGACATGGCGATTCCGGCTTCCGTCGAAGTCGCCCGAGGGCTGACGGGCACCGGCCTCGACACCATTGAACTGGGGACACAGGTGCGCGACCTGTCGCTCACCCCGCGAGGTGCCCGCAGCGTCCGTCACCTCATCGTGCGCGGAGGCATTGACGGCACCTTCTACAGTGAAGGAACATCGGAGGGCGGACGTCCCGAGAGCGCCTTCTTCGGAGAAGGGATGACTAGCTTCACCTTCTGGGGCGAGATGCCGCGCGTCCTGGTGCTTCCCGCCACCGCCACGCAGGTCACCCTCGCCGAGGGAATGGCCCCTGAACTCAAAGCGGACACGAGCATCTACGTGGCCTCCGCCGAGGGTACCTCCGCGTGGACTATCGCGACGGCTGCGATGGAGAGCGCGGGCTACGATGCCTCGCGCTTGTCGGTGTACGAGGCCCCGACGCTGGGCGTGTCTGGCACCGGCATCGCCGAGGCCGGGGTTGGGTACACGCTCGTGGTGTCCCCGGGGGCACCTGCGACCGTGGAGATCACAGCAGGCGGCGGCGTGGCGACGGGGCGCGAAGCCCGCGTCGTGCGGGTCGGAGCGAACACAACCGAGACGCTCCTGCAGGACTGGACTGCTATGACGGACGCGGCGGAAGAGAAGGCCTCGACGTTCATCTACACGTTTACACCGTCTCTGACTGACGACAGTGAGCTGCGCGTCGACGTCCGCGACGCATCAGGTATTCAACAGTCGGCCACGGTGAGTGTGACCGTGAACCGTGTCCTGCCCCCGCTGCCCCTGCCCGATCCGAATGACGATCCTACTCCTGCGCCGGTGGAGGACCCAGATCCCACCGGAGCCATGCCCTCGCCGATCACCGACGCTGATCCTCAGCCTGTTCCCGCGCCGAGCCAGACGTCGATCCCCCAACAGCAGACGGGGGAGTGGGTCTGGGGTGCTCGTGGCTGGTGGTATCGCTACGCCGACGGCTCCTATCCGGCCGGTACAGCTGTGACTATCGGTGGTCGGGTTTACCGCTTCGACGCGGCCGGCTATATGCGCGTCGGCTGGGTTCGTGACAATGGTGCCTGGTACTACCACCTGCGTTCGGGCGTGCAGGCCAGCGGGTGGGTCCTCGATGGCGGCTCGTGGTACTACCTGACTCCGGGGAGCGGAACAATGGCCACCGGGTGGGTGAGCGACGGATGGGCCTGGTATCGGTTTGCTGACTCAGGTCAGTGGGTCGAGTAGTCGAGTGACCTAGCGCGAGGGCGTGGTCGACCGAGTGGTTGGCTGCGCCCTCGCGTTACTTTCATCCGATGTTCCACAGTGTTTCACGTGTATCGAGCGGTGTTTTCTCGTGGGCTCAGTCGTGCGTATGTGCATTCTGAACAGCTGGGTGAAAAAACCTATAACCTAACGTGTCACATGTTTGACATATGCTGAGAAAATATGGCAAAAAGAGCATCTATCAAGGGGTCAACATACTAGGCTTGAGCACGGATTACGCCACATAGCAGTGGGCGTTCCCCTCCACTAGTTCTCAACCAAGCGAGGTGTACATGTCCCATCGAACATTTTCAGCGGTCGCGTTGGCAACGACCGGCGTCCTGGCCCTGACCGCGCTGAGCGTGCCTGCGGCCACCGCCGCGGGCATCGGTGTGACCGGAACTCTCCAGCCCGCAACAGCTGAAGCACCCAGCATCGGTGTGCCGACGACGAGGCTGGACGTGTGGCCGACTGCTACCGCCCTGGCACTGGGCCAGAACGTCATCTTCGACGCCTCCTACGATTCGGGAAACTTCGACCCCGGCATCATCGTCTGGACGTCGTCGGATGAGTCGGTTCTCACTGTCGACCAGGAAGGACATGTCAGCGCGGTCGGTGTCGGTGAGGCGACGATCACCGTGACCGACAAGGATGATTCGAGCCTGACCTCCACGTCCACGGTTCAGGTCCGTGAGGTCCCCGAGGACGTGGGCATGGAGCTGTCCGTTCCCGAGGTGTCAGCCATCTTCAACCATCAGGTCTACCTGCACGCGCTCCTCGCCCCCTCCCTCCAGGGAAGCGCAGTCACCTGGAGCATGGACCCCTCCACTCTTGGGCAGTTCTATGGCCGCGACGAGGCATCGTCGATCGACTTTCAGGGTGCTGAGCAGGTGGGAACCGGCACACTGAGCGCGACCGTCACGAGCGAGGCAGGGGTGACTAAGACTGTGACTGTGCCCGTGACGGTCCAGCCCGATCCTCGCGGCGACTTCATCACGGACGATGACGGTGTCCTCGTCCAGTACCAGGGAAAGAGTCAGGACGTTGAAATCCCCGAGGGAGTCACGGGCATCTCTTCCGGTGCTTTCCCGTCCCAGCTGACCAAGGTGTGGGTGCCCGCCAGTGTGCGCACCATCGACTACGAAGCCTTCAAAGGCACCAACCTGCAGGAAATTACCTTCCAGGATGACTCGGCCCACCCCTCCCAGCTCACAGCAATCTACGACGAAGCGTTCTCCAACACCCCTATCGAGACGCTGACGCTGCCTCGCTCTGTGCAGACGGTCGTCGGTGCCTTCGATGGCATGGCGGGCCTGAAGACGCTCCACCTGGGACCCAATATCGGCCCGGGTCTCCTGGTCGGGGACTTCCAGTACACGCCGAGTCTGACGACCATCGACGTGGATCCGGACAACGCGAACTACACCAGTGACGAGGGCGTTTTGTACACGAAGGACCACTCGAGTCTCATCGCATACCCGACGGCCAAGAACCCTGGAGGGAGCTACACCGTCCTTGAGGGGACGACCACCATCGAACAATCCGCTTTCGAGAACGCACAGGTTGCTACCGTGACGATGCCTTCTACGTTGCGGACGATCGGCTCGCAGGCATTCACACATTCACACCTGACCTCGCTGACACTGCCCGACGGCTTCGAGAGCGCGGGGTATTGGGCATTCGCGTACGCGGAGAAACTGACGAGCGTCGATATTGGAGGTGCCACGTCCCTGCCCGACGGTGCCTTCATATACGCTCGCAGCCTGGCCAGTGTGAACCTGCGACCGGACCTCGGCAGGCTCACGATGCTCGACGGGAGTTCCCTGATGGGGACCGCCCTGACCTCTCTGACGCTGCCCGATAGCGTCACGTCCATTGGACAGTGGTCTCTTGCGAGCAACACCTCCCTCACACAGCTGCACCTGGGAGCGGGCCTGTCATCCATTGGCTCCGGTGCTCTCAGCGGCGACACCGCCTTGGCAACTGTGACCGTGAACCCAGCCAATGCCTCGTTCTCTGAGGTAGATGGCGTCCTCTACACCAAGGACGGGGCCAGCCTGATCCTGTACCCGGCGTCCCGAGCTGGCAACGAGTACGAGGTGCCCGCCGGTACCACTGAGATTGGGTACCGAGCATTCGACAGGGCCAGCTCGCTTACCCGGGTCATCCTGCCCGAGGGGCTGACGACCATCAACTACTCGGCCTTCGAGGGGTGCACCAACCTGGTAGACATGACCTTCCCCGAGTCGCTTGAAGTCGTTCGCGGCATCCAGAACACCGGCCTAGATACCGTCATCCTAGGATCGAAGGTGCGTGAACTCTTCATGCCCACGCGCGAGAACCTGGCACCTCGTCACCTCATCGTGCGTGGCGGCGTAAATGGCAAATACTACACCGACGGAGAACCCTCCAACGGCCGCATCGAGAGCGCTTTCTTCGGTGAAGGTATGACGAAGGTGGACGTGCGCAGCAAGGGTCCCAAGGTCATCGTCCTACCCTCGACCATCACCTCCTTCCAGCTCGACCCCTTCTCCTCGTCTGGCTATAAGACCGACGCGCAGGTCTACGTGGCAGCAGCCGAAGGATCTCCCGCATGGGAGGTCGCCAAGGCCGAACTCGTCAAGGAAGGCATCGACCTGTCCCACCTGCACGTCTACACCCCCGCCCAGCTCACGCTGAAAGGCCTCGACGCTACCAATGACGAGGCCGGGGGCGCGCTCGCATGGAGGGACGCGTCGGTGAGTGTCACCGCCACCGTGAACGGTGGCGTGCCCGAGGGCCGCGAGCTGCGCGTCACCCAGGTCGGCGCGGACGGGACTGAGACCCTCGTTCAGGACTGGACGGCAATGAACGCGGGTGACGGAGACACCTCGACCCTGGCCTTCTCGTGGACGCCCACCGAAAGCGCGCCGTCCTTGCGCGTTCAGACGCGCGACGTCACGCATGTGAGCGCCGAGCAGACGACGGAAGCTCAACTCTCGCCCGTGCGCGTGACGGGAGAATGGAGCCGCACGCTCTTCGGCTGGCGCTACGTCTATCCGAACGGTACGTATGTCAAGAGCCAAACCATCATGATCGACGGCAAGATCTACCGATTCGGCTCGGATGGCTTCATGCGCACGGGGTGGATCTACGACGAGGGTGCATGGCGCTACCACGACTCTTCCGGTGCCATGCAGACCGGCTGGGTGAATGTCGAGGGAGGCTGGTACTACCTGACGCCGGGAAGCGGCGCGATGGCCAAGGGCTGGCTCAAGGACGGTGGAACCTGGTACCACCTGAGCGTCAACACCGGACGCATGACCACAGGCTGGCTGCGCGGTGATGACGGGTGGTACTACCTGCGCCCCAGCGGTGCGATGGCCACCGGCTGGATCCAGATCGGGTGGACCTGGTACCAGTTCTCCGACAGTGGCAAGTGGATTCACTAGGATCCGACGCATAATCCCAGCGTTTTCACAGGAAGCTCCGGTTGTCTCCACAGACTCGACGCTTACAGTTGGTGCCACCACAAGGCAATGTTGTGCGGGCCACGCGGTCCGAGTAACGCCGACGAGCTACGTTTGAGGAGTTATCTGAGAGAACTCGCACTGTGTTGATGGGATGTGCCGAGGGGCCGACCGCCAGGTCGGCCCCTCGGCGTATCTGCGCGCGCTCGTGGGTCGGCGCTTGGCGCGGGAGGACGACAGGAATGCGACAAACCGTGTCTCGGTTACCGACAACGCATACTGCGCACGTGGGGAAAGCTCCCCATAATTGTGTAGGCGCTCTCAGCGCCAGGCTTGTCAAACACAGACGCTAACGAAGTGAGACTCAGATGACCCACCGCAGAACGTCGGCACTCGCGCTGGTGGTTGCCGGCACCCTTGGCGTGACAACACTCGCTGTCCCGGCTGCGTTCGCAGCTGACGGGGGAGTACGTCCCCACTCCGGCCCCACCCCTCCCAGCGTGGAGCAGTCCGCGAACCCCGCCCCGGCCTCGTCGAGTGACGAGCCAACCACGATCATCGTCCAGCTCGAGGCCGGGGCTGAACATGCACAGACGCGGGAGCGGATCACCGCCTCCGTTGCCGAGGCCCTACCCTCCGCGAGCGTCACGACGCTGCGTGAGTACACCCACGCGTTCCAGGGCTTCGCGATCGAGGCACCCGCGTCCGCGCTCGCTGCTATCCAACGCACGGAGGGTGTCAAGACCGCCGCCGTTGCGCGCAGCGTCACGCCCATGGCCGAGAACGATGCTGCCCCCGCTGGTGTGCCTGTCCTGAAGAACGCGTCCGCGCTCGAAATGACCCGCGCCAACCAGGCCGCCCAAAAAGGCGACCACCAGGTTATCGAAGTCATCGACTCCGGCCTCGACACGAGCCACCCCGCCTTCTCCGGTGCCCTCGATGCTGCCTCCCTGCGCATGACGCAGGCGGACGTCACCGCACTCGCGCCGAGCCTGCCCCACGCCACAGGGGGCACGTGGGTCAGCGACAAAATCCCCTTCGCCTACGACTACGCCGACAACGATGCCGACGTCGTACCCGCTTCCGAAAAAGACCTGAACCACGGCACGCACGTCACCGCCATCGCAGCCGCAAACGGCGGCGAGGTACGCGGCAGCGCCCCGAACGCGCAGATCATCGTCGCCAAGGTCATCCAGGATGCCGACGGCGTCATGTCCGACGCCGCCATGCTCGCTGCCCTCGACGACGCCCTGGTCATCAAGCCCGACGTCATCAACATCTCGCTGGGCGACGACTCCGGCATGAGCAGCGAGGCCGGGACCATCTTCGCCGACGTCTATAAGGCGCTCGTGGACGCGGGCATCACCGTCAACGCCGCGTCCGGCAATGCCTTCTCCACCGCGTACGGTAACAACTCTGGGCAGAACAAGCCCTTTGCCTCCGACCCCGACACGGGCACTCTTGGCGAGCCTGCCTCCTATCGATCCACCCTGGCGGTCGCCTCAGTCGACGCGCAGGACACCTCGCCCTACGTCCTGCTCGGCGACCGTAAAATCCCGTACGGGATCGCCATCGACGGAAAGGGTGACCCGGTGCCCAGCCTGCGCGACATCCCCGAAAAGACCTACCGGATCGTGTATGAGCACTCCGGTGGCAGTGATGAGGTGCAACGCTACTGGAGCACGAACCGATACGACCTGTCGGACGCCATCGTCCTCGAAGACAAGGGTGGCATGGACACCCGCCTCGACATCCCGATGACCGACGACCTCAAGGCCAGCTACCTGACGCAGGCCACTCCGCCGCCCGCCGCCCTCATCATCGCCGACACCGATGAGGCGGATGCGCCGTACCAGGCCATTCTGGAGTCCACCCGCGAGATGCCGACGGTGACCATCACGAAGAAGGACAGCGACGCGATCCATGACGCGATACGCGACGCCGAGGGAGAAGACGTCTACCTGACCGTTACCCACTCTGGCATCGTCCTGTCCTCGAGCAACCCGACTGCCTCCGAATTCTCCGCATGGGGCGTCACCCCCGACCTGCGCCTCAAGCCCGAGGTCGCGGCCCCCGGCGGCAACATCACCTCGGCGATCTTGAACGGTGAGTACACGAGCTCGTCGGGCACTTCCATGGCCTCCCCGCACGTCGCGGGCATCAGCGCCCTTGTGCGCGAGCGCATCGCCTCCGACCCGCTCTTTGGCGGCATGGACGCTGCGCAGAAGAACGCGGTCGTCACGAACTTCCTCATGGGAACCGCCCACCCGCTCATCGACGTTGAGCTGGGTGATGGCACCTTCTACTCCCCGCGCAAGGTCGGCGCAGGACAGGTTGACGCGGTCGCGGCCACGACCTCGTCCGTGTACCCGACCGTGATCGGGGCCTCCGACCCCTCGCGACCTAAAGCCGACCTGGGTGACGGCACGAAGGGCTGGACCTTCCAGGTGCAGCTGACGAACCTCGCGCCCGAGGCGCGCACATACACACTCGGTGGGCAGGCCTTGTCCGAGGTCGTCGAAGAAGGCATGTTCCTGGAGCACTCGCAGAACTGGGCGGGGCAAGGTATTTCCCTGACCTTCTCCTCCGACTCCGTAACCGTTCCCGCGTCCTCCAGCGCCACCGTCACCGTCACCGTGACCCCCGAAGCCGAGTTTGCCTCGTACGCTGCCAAAAACGCCCCCAAGGGGACATTCATCGACGGCGCTGTCACCTTCATGAGCGCCGACGGGGCACCCGACCTGACCGTTCCCTACGTAGGCTTCTACGGCTCGTGGGGCGCGCCCGCGATCTTTGACGAGAAGTGGTCCGACGAGGAAACGCATCCCGCGCACGTCTACCGCTCCGCGCTGATGGACACCGAGACCGAAATCCCGCTGGGCGGCCTGAACCCGCTGGCCGACAAGCAGGACTACAACGCGGTCGTCACGGTCGATCCGACCCGGCTCATCGCCTCGCGGTCGCAGGCCCCCGGAGCCCCTCACACCATCGCTCCGCGCACAGGCATGCTGCGCGCCGTCCCACAGATGAGCGCCACCTACACGAACGAGGCCGGGGACGCCGTTCGCTCGTACACGCTGAGCTGGGTGCGCAAGTCCCTCTACGACCTGGAAACCGGGTACACGAAGCCGGGCGAGTTCACTGGCGATGATCCCATCTTCGACGGGCTGGACGAGGCCGGGAAGGAACTGCCAGACGGATGCTACCGGCTAACCCTCGAGGCAGCCACGGATGGACCTTCGTCCACCACTCAGCAGATGAGCTACGACTTCACCCTCGACACCCGAGCGCCCGTCATCTCTTCCGTCGCGGTTGCGGGCGAGGGCGAGGCACGCACACTCTCCTTCGACGTTGCCGACTCCTCGCCGCTGGCCGGCGTCGAGCTGCGTGCCGATGCGGAGGACACCTGGTACTACCGCCAGCTCCTCGAAGGCGACGGTGAGGTGCAGGCCGACGGAACGCACCGCTACCACGTCGAGGTTCCGGTCGCGGACCTGAATCGCGCGTGGGCCGAGCAGGGTAACGAAGGCGAGGCCCCCGTGTCCTCATTCCTGGTCGCGTGGGACTGGGGACTGAACCCGGCCGAGCAGGCCGTACACCTGGATGGCTCGGCGGTACCGGATCCGGCTCCTAACCCGGATCCGGCTTCCGTGGAGGGTGAGTGGGTGAGTGATGGGCGTGGTTGGTGGTATCGCTGGGCCGATGGGTCTTTCCCGAAGGGCACCGTGCTTGTGATTGGCGGATCCGTCTATCGTTTCGATGAGTCTGGTTACATGCGCACCGGTTGGGTTAAGGATCAGGGGTTGTGGTTCTACCATCAGGTGTCGGGTGCTCAGGTTGTGGGTTGGGTGAAGCAAGGTGCGTCGTGGTTCTACCTTGATGAGACCACTGGAGTAATGGTTACCGGTTGGTTGCACCTTGGCTCGTCGTGGTTCTACTTGAGTTCCGAAGGTGTTATGACGACTGGTTGGGTCAGGGTTGGCGGATCGTGGTTCTTCCTTAACACCGATAGTGGTGCGATGGCTACGGGGTGGATGATGATTCGTGGGTCGTGGTATTACTTTGATCCGGCCGATGGTGCGATGGTTACTGGTTGGTTGCGGATTGGTGATTCGTGGTATTTCTTGAAGGAGTCGGGTGTGATGGTGACCGGTTGGGTGTGGATTGGGGGGACGTGGTACTTCTTCTCTGATTTGGGCCAGTGGAGCTGAGCTGAGTGATTGATGCGGGCGTGAGCGCCCGAGTGTGCGCCCCCGGGACACCACCCAGGGGCGCACACCTGTCCGCAGCTGCAGTGCTGGTCACAATTATCGGCGTGGATGAAAGTTTGTCAGTTTATTACAGTGCTTCTCTATGTCCCCCATATAGCCTTGTAAAATGCTGGGGCGTCAGGTGCTGTTGGACATTGAAAGGCTGTCGGTACGGGCTGTTATATCAGCTAAGAAAGTGGTGGCCGACTATTGGAAGGGTTGTCTGTCAAACACTATCAATTATCGACTAAGCTCCATCGGTTTATGATTGACAGATGAGGGGAGCAGCGACGCGACCCTTACCTCCACCCATTTTGTCGACCAAGTGAGCCACAGATGTCCCGACGAAAAGTCACGGCACTGGCGCTGATAGCGGCAGGTGCCCTCGTTTTTACCCCGGTCACAATCCCATCGACACGCGCGGCTGCCGTCACCGACGACGCCCAGCAGCGCACCCTCGCTGTCCAGCGCGACGACGCGCAGTCCGGCGGCGACGCACAGTCGCGCATCCCGCAGGACGCTGCCACGGCCTCGGACGTTGATGGACATGCCAGCGACGACACGCCGACCACGATCATCGTCCAACTTGAGGACGGAGACGTCGGAATTCCCTGGGATAAGCGCGTCTTCGGGCTGAGCACGGATACGAAACACACAGAGATGAAAGCCCGCATCGAGTCAGAGGTTGACCGGGTAGCACCCGGCTCGGTCGTCACCGTCCTGCGCGAATACAGCCACGCGCTCGACGGCTTCGCGCTCGAAGCCCCGGCCTCCTCCCTGGAGGCCATTCGTGCCACCGAAGGCGTTAAGGCAGCATTCGTCGAGCAAACCTACGATCCTACGACGATCAGTGAGGAGGCGGACAACGCCGTCCTCACCGCCATTGACCCCAGCGTGCTCAATTCCTCCACGCTCGAGATGATTCGCGCCAACCAGACCAGCCTGAAGGGCGACCGCCAGGTTATCGAAATCATCGACACAGGACTGGTGATAAGGCATGCAGCCTTTGCCGGCTCCATGGATGGCGTTGACGTGCGCATGAGTCAAGCGGACGTCGAGGCATTGACCAGTAAACTCCCGCACGGGAAAGGGGGACGTTACGTGAGCACAAAGATCCCCTTTGTCTACGATTACGCCGACGAGGATGACAACCCGAATCCCGGATATATCTTCAACAGCCTGCATGGGACGCACGTCGCCGGTATCGCCGCCGCCAACGCGCCCGAGCTGCGGGGCGTTGCGCCGAACGCTCAGATCATCGCTGCAAAAGTGGCCGGAGATGGCAGCGGTATTCAGGACAGGGCGGTGCTGGATGCGCTCGATGACGCCCTCATCCTCAAGCCGGACATCATCAACCTGTCTCTTGTGCGAGGCGGTGGCATGAGCAGCGAGGCTGGCAGCGTCTACGATGGTGTGCTCAAAGCCCTGACAGATGAAGGTATCACCGTCAACGTGTGCGCGGGGAATGAGGGGTCTGCGGCGTACGGAACACTCAATGGCAGCGCTGCACCCTACGCGACCGAACCGGATACTTCCACGGTGACCGAGCCGGGTTCCTTCAAACCGTCGTTGACCGTCGCCTCGGTCGATAACGTGTTGGCCCTGCCCTATCTGACGTACGAGGGCCAGCGGATCTTCTACCGCGCCGCCGTTGATAGGGATGGTCAGGCGAAGGCTGACCTGCGTTCCATCCCAGAGGGAACCTACCGCGTCATTGACGCCGGCGCGGGTGATGCAAGCACGCTCGAGCGACTCGTCGCCGACAACCAGGGCGATCTCTCCGATGTCATTCTCCTGGAAAACGGCGGCGGGAACAGGGAATACAGCGGCGAGATCAGTGCCTGGCGGCAAGTGAGTGCGGCTGAGTCCCTGTCAGCGCGCCCAGCAGCGCTCATGCTCGGAGACCCCGATCAGGGTGTGGTTCCCTACGCGGCAATAATCGACGAGCATGCAACTTTGCCGACCGTCACCATCACGAACAAAGACCACGACAGCCTCGCCGAGGCGCTACGATCCTCTGCTTCCGGGAGCGTGACGATCACCCTCACGTATTCCGACCAGGTTCCCGTGACCGATATGCCGATGGTCTATCCCACTTCCTCCTGGGGCGTGTCACCCGACCTCACACTCAAGCCAGAGATCACCGCACCCGGCGGCAATGTCGTCTCCGCTGGATATCTTGACCAGTACGTGCGAATGACCGGCACCTCGCAGGCAAGCCCGCACGTCGCTGGCGTGGCCGCCCTCGTGCGTGAGCGCATCGCAAGCGATCCGTTGTTCGCGCGCATGAGCCGCGCAGATAAGGACGCTGTCGTTGCGAATATCCTGATGGGCACCGCTCATCCGCTCCAAGACGTTGAGCAACGCAACGGAACCTATTACTCGCCGCGCAGAGTCGGTGCCGGCCTCGTCGACGCGGTCGCGGCAACTACCACGGCCGTCTACCCGACCGTGGAAGGAACATCCGACCCCTCTCGCCCGAAGGCAGACCTCGGGGATGGAACGCAGGGCTGGAGCTTCACGGTGAGGCTGACCAACTTGTCCGGCGACGACCACACCTACACGCTCGGCGGCCAAGCTCTCTCCGAGATCACCGAAAACGGGTACTTCACCCAGCACTCCAAGAACTGGGCGAATCAGGGTATCTCCCTGATCTTCTCGGCGAACACGTTGCGCGTGCCCGCCAGATCGAGCGCCTCCGTGACCGTCACGGTGACCCCTCAGGCTGAGTTTGCCTCGTACGCCGCCGCGAACGCGCCTAAGGGAACCTTTATTGACGGCGCTGTCACCTTCGCGAGCACCGATGGGGCACCCGACCTGACGGTTCCCTACATGGGGTTCTACGGCTCCTGGGGAGACCCCAGCGTCTTCGACGCGCAGGGAAGCGACTTCCACGCCGATCGGTCTTCCCTGATCAACCTTGCGACGCACGCTCCGCTCGATGAGCCGCGCGTGGGACTTGACGGTGCCCGCTACGTCGTCTCGCGTTCGACTCTGCCTGGAGCGCCGACGTCGGTTGCACCTCGTACTGTCCTGCTGCGAAACGTGCCGGTGGTGACCTACACCTACAGGAACGAGGCCGGTACAGTTGTGCGCTCGTACACGCGCCACCGCGCACGAAAGTACCCCTTCGACGGGACAGCGGAAGTTCCTGACACCGTCGACGCCCAAGTGGACACCGCCGAAAACCCTCACGCGGACGCGGCCGTCTTTGACGGATTCGACGCGTCGGGCAACCAGCTGCCCGACGGACCCTACACCCTCACGATTGAAGCAGCATCGGACGGCCCGTCTTCGACCACGCACCAGCAAAGCTACGAGCTGATGCTGGACACCCAAGCTCCCGTCGTGACCACGCTCGACGTCAGGGATGACGCAGGGGAACGCACACTGGTCATCGACATCACCGACTCCTCGCCGCTGGCCGGGTACGGGTTCTCCGCGATAACCGAGAACGAACCCGCCTACTCGGTGACGGAAGGCTTGACGGACGTACATCAGGACGACGGCACATACACGAGCCACTACGAGATCGCGTGGAAGGACCTGCCCGAGTCCCTGACGGCGACCAACCCGACCGCCCTGACCCTGTACGCCTGGGACGCGGGCAAGAATCGGACGACGGCACACGTGAACCTGGCTGGGATCCCGATGACCGCGCTGTCCCTGACCCCGCAGTCCTCTTCGCTTATCGTCGGGCAGACGACGACCCTGCGCGCAGACTACGAACCCGCCAACGCGACCGTCACCGGCCTCGTGTGGTCCTCCTCGAACGAGGCCGTGGCGACCGTTGACGATCAAGGACACGTGCGGGCGGTGGGAACCGGAAGCGCGACGATCACCGCGGCCGACCCGACGCAATCGAGCGTGTCCGCGAGCGCGCAGGTCAGCGTCCGCGCGGTCTCATCATGGACGGGTATCGAGCTGTCGACTTCCTCGCTTACTCTCCAGACGGGGCAATCGGCGACAGTTGAGGCGTTCCTTGCGTCAGCCTTCAAGGGGCGCATGGTGACGTGGAAGCTGGTGCCAGCCTCGCTTGGAACGGTCACGCCCAGCCGTGACACGCTGTCGGCGACGGTGACGGCGTCGAGCACGGACGGAAGCGGTACGTTGCGTGCGACGGTGAGAAATCGCTATGGGCGATCGAGAAGCGTGTCCATCCCGGTCACGATCGAAGGCGAAGCCGCCGGGGACTTCGTGATTGATGCGTCGGGTGTCTTGACCAGCTACGAGGGGTCCTCGCCCGACGTGACGATTCCGGATACAGTCACGGTGATCGCACCCTCCGCTTTTGATAAGGCACGTCAGGTGATTCGCAGCGTTCGTATTCCCGCGAGCGTCCGAGAAATTCAAGCAGACGCGTTTGCGTCGACCGCTTTGACCTCGGTGTCATTCGACGACACGCGAGACTATCCTTCGCAGCTGACAACGGTGGGGGAGAGGGCGTTTGCGTCGACTGCCCTGACGTCGATTGTCCTGCCTGGTGCGGTGACGACCATCGGTGCCCACGCATTTGACGGTGCCATGTCGTTGACGGAACTGGAGATTCCCGACTCCGTGCAATACTCGGGCGGACTGGCGAATACGGGACTCGAGACGGTTGAGTTTGGAACGCAGATCAGGAAGATTTCGTCGAGGGGCACAAGCCTCACGGCTCCCCAGCACCTCATCGTGCGAGGTGGTGTCCAGGGCGTCGTGGATTACGAAGAGAGCGCCTCGGATACATCTTTGATGAGTGCATTCTTCGGCGAAGGGATAACGGACATCACCCTCTCGGGGAGCTTCCCGAGAGTCGTCGTCCTGCCGTCCACAACCACACAATTCGCCCTGTACTCCTACCTGCTTGGGGGAAGACCCGACGACATCGACGTGTATGTCGCCGACGCGCAGGGATCGCCCGCATGGGTCACGGCTGAGAACGCGCTGCGGCAAGCACGCCTCGATACCGCGCGCATCCATCGGTACACCCCCGCGACTGTGACCGTGTCCGGCGCGGGAATCACCGAGGCCGATGACGGGTACGAGCTGTTGGCATCCGTCGGTACCCCGACCCAGATCACCGCCTCCGTGACCGGTGGCGTTCCGGGCGGATACCAGATGCGAGCCACGCAGGTCGGCGCGGACGGAACCGAGACACGCGTGCTCGACTGGGCGGACATGACGGCCAACGCCGACTCTGCCTCTGCGCTTCTGTCGTGGAACCCGACAAGCAGTGATACGACGCTGCGCATCGAGGTGCGCGACGCCACGCATCTGCGTCACCCGGTGACGGTGGCGCTCGCGGGCAGTCCTCAGCCGGTTCCGACCCCGCAGGTGGGATCGTGGTCGCACAACGGGAGCTGCTGGAGCTACCGGTACGCGGATGGCACTGTTGAACGCAGTTCGACGCTCACCATCGACGCGCAGGTGTACCGATTCGGCGCGAATGGGTGTGCGAAGACCGGGTGGGTGCTCGACGGGGACTCGTGGTACTACCACTCCTCGACGGGTGCTCAGCAGAGCGGATGGCTGACGCTGGGCACGGATACGTACTATCTGGATCCCACAACCGGTGCGATGGCCACCGGCTGGTTCACAGACGGAGGTGCCTGGTACTACCTGCAACCCGGCACCGGAGCTATGGCGACGGGATGGGTACGCATCGGGTGGAAGTGGTACCACTTCTCCGACACGGGCCAGCTCCTGTAGCGTCCCTGCCATGGTGCCAAGGCGCGCGCCTCACTCGCGCCCCGAACACCGCGTCGGGACGCGAGCGCATAAAGTCCCAGGCTTTTCCCAGGTTGCCTGTGGGGTCCCACAAGGTTGGCTCCTTACAGTAAGCGTCATCGCAAGGGAACACGGCGCGGGCCGCACGGGTCCGAGTAATGCCGACGAGCTACGTTTGAGGAGTCATCTGGGAGAACTCGCACTGTGTTGATGGGATACGCCGAGGGGCCGACCGCCGGGTCGGCCCCTCGGCATATCTGCACGCGCTCGACGAGCGAGTGAACAGGGTGAGGTTTATAGGTCGCTGCGTGCACTAGTCGGAGGCTGGGACTTCTCTTGCGCACGTCAACCCGCTCATCGGAGCGTCGGTGGGGCTGCCCACGTGCGGAGCAGCGGGTTCACGTGCGGGATAGAGGGTTCGCATACGGATGCGCCCTGAAGCGTCCCGCGACACGTCGTTTCTCATCACCCCTCGTGCGTGAGCTGAAGGCTAACCGACGTTTCATAGTGGAGCGTGGGGACGGGAACCACCGGTCCGCGCTTACCAAGTGGAAAGCGATAGACTTTCGGGGTTATAGGACACTACGTGTTGCTAGCAGGGTGACTTTTTGGCTTTCTGGTGCGGGAAAGTCGGTGTTTTAGTTGGTTGGGA
>ERZ773007.627-NODE-627-length-17516-cov-4.211443_pt1 | contig 17516 bp, 11 predicted proteins | sample MGYA00580665_ERZ773007 | MGnify/ENA primary metagenome ERZ773007 (study PRJEB29015, sample SAMEA2738122) | human oral metagenome | biome: human oral; feature: human-associated habitat; material: saliva | place: China | collected 2167 ... | reverse complement strand
GGGACCGGTGATGACGTCGACGCCCCGGCACAGGACCTCTCCCCCGGCGTCCGCACGGTCGGTGTCGTCCTGGGCGTCGGCGCCGTAGGCGAGCATCGCGATGGCCTGGGCGCCGCCGACGGCGTAGACCTCGGTGATCCCCAGCAGCGCGCACGCCGCCAGGATCGTGGGGTGAGGCAGCCCCTCGAACTCGGCCTGAGGCGGGCTGGCCAAAGCGATCTGTTCGACGCCGGCGACCTGGGCGGCCACCGCGTTCATCACCACGCTGGAGGGGTAGACCGCCAGTCCTCCGGGAACGTAGAGCCCCACCCGCTCCACGGGGATCCAGCGCTGGGTGATGGTGCCTCCGGGGACCACCTCCGTGCTGCGCTCAGCGGGCACCTGGGCGGCGTGCCCGGCCCGGTTGTGGGCGATGGACAGCTCAAGGGCCTCGCGCACCGCGGGGTCCAGGTCGTCGAGCGCCTGGGTGATGGCAGCAGCAGGCACACGCAGGTGAACGGGTCGCACGCCGTCGAATCGCTCCGCGGCGTCGCGCAGTGCGGCCGCTCCGCGACGGCGGACGTCCTCGATCAGTGGAGCCACGACGGCCTGGGCGGCGGTGACGTCAAGGGCGGCCCGGGGCAGAGCCTGTGCCAGCTGGCGTGCGGAGAGTCGGGTACTGCGCAGATCGGTGCGGGTGAGCATGACCGTAAGCCTACCGGCCATGCACAAGGCGACCCGGGAGAGCACATTGTCTCCCGGGCCGCCTCAGGCGCCTGCAGTCGAGTCAGAGACTCATCAGGCCTCGCGCACGGCGCGCGCGGCACCGACCAGGCTGGTCAGGCTCGCCTCGGTCTCGGTGTAGCCGCGGGTCTTGAGACCGCAGTCGGGGTTGACCCAGACCTTCTCGGCGCCCAGGGCGTCGACGGCCCGCTGGAGCAGCTCGGTGCACTCGGCCTGGCTGGGCACACGCGGGGAGTGGATGTCCCACACGCCCGGGCCGAGCTGACGCTCGAAGCCGTGCTCGGCCACCGCGGGCAGGATGTCCATGCGCGAGCGGGAGGCCTCGATGGAGGTCACGTCGGCGTCCAGGTGGTCGACCGCATCGATGACGACGTCGAACTCCGAGTAGCACAGGTGGGTGTGGATCTGGGTGGCGGGAGCCGCCCCTCCGGTGGCCAGGCGGAAGGAGCCGACGGACCACTCCAGGTAGGCGGGACGGTCGGCGCGCCGCAGCGGCAGGGTCTCGCGGATGGCGGGCTCGTCGACCTGGATGACGCCGATGCCGGCGGCCTCGAGGTCCGCCACCTCCGCGCGCAGGGCCAGGCCCAGCTGGTCGGCGACCTGGGCGCGCGGGATGTCGTCGCGTACGAAGGACCAGGCCATGATCGTCACCGGGCCGGTGAGCATGCCCTTGAGGGGCTTGTCGGTCAGGGACTGGGCGTAGGCCGACCAGGTCACCGTCATGGGCTCAGGGCGGGCGACGTCACCCCACAGGATGGAGGGACGCGTGCAGCGCGAGCCGTAGGACTGGACCCAGCCGTGCTCGGTGGTCACGAAGCCGTCGAGCAGCTCGGCGAAGTACTGGACCATGTCGTTGCGCTCGGCCTCACCGTGGACCAGGACGTCCAGGCCGAGGCGCTCCTGAAGGGCGACGACGCTGGCGATCTCGGCACGCATGGCGGCGTCGTAGGCGGCGTCGTCGATCTCGCCCTTGCGCCAGGCGGCGCGGGCCTTACGGATCTCGGCGGTCTGCGGGAAGGAGCCGATGGTGGTGGTGGGAAGCTCCGGCAGGCCGAGGCGCTCGTCCTGGGCCGCCTTGCGCTCACCGTAGGGGGCGCGGGTGCGGTCGGCGTCCGTGACGGCGCCGACGGCGGCGCGGACCTCGTCGCGGTGCACGCCGGGGTGGGCGGCGCGCTGCTTGCGCAGGTCGGCGTCCTGAGACAGCTCAGCGGCGATGGCGTCACGCCCCTGCTCCAGGCCCTTGGCCAGGGTGATGACCTCCCCGACCTTCTGGTCGGCGAAGGCCAGCCAGGAGCGGATCTCCGGGTCGATGGCGGTCTCGCGCTCGACGTCGTGGGGCACGTGCTGCAAGGAGGTGGAGGTCGCCACGGTGATGGGAGTGCCCTCGGGAAGGCGCTCGCGCAGCTGCTCGAGCACGTCCATGGCCCGGTTCAGGTCGGTGCGCCAGATGTTGCGGCCCGAGACGACGCCGGCGACGACGGTCTTGCCCTCCAGGGCGGCCAGGTCGCCGGCCTCGGGCAGGGCGCCGGCCACGAGGTCCAGGCCCACGGCCTCGATCGGGGTCTGAGCGAGCACGGGCAGGGCGTCGCCCAGGGAGCCGTAGGTTCCGGCCACCAGGATCTGGGGGCGCTCCACGATGGCGCCCAGCCAGGTGTAGGCGTCACGCACGGCGTCGAGGACGCGCTGGCGCTCCACGTTCCAGGAGTCGGAGACCAGGGCGGGCTCGTCGAGCTGGACCCAGGTGGCGCCGGCCTCGTGCAGGTCCATGAGGAGGTGGCCGTAGGCGTGCAGGACGTCGCTGAGGCGGTCCAGGGGGTGGAAGTCCTCGGCTGCCTCGTCGGAGGGCTTGGCCATGAGCAGGTAGCTCACCGGGCCCACGACGACGGGGCGGACCTCGGTCCCGGCGGCCTTGGCCTCGCGGACCTGGTCGGCGATGGCGGTGTCGACGTAGTCGATGGGGGTGGAGGCGTCGATCTCGGGGACCAGGTAGTGGTAGTTGGAGTCCAGCCACTTGGTCATCTCCATGGCGGGACGGGCGCCCTCACCACGGGCCAGGGTGAAGTAGCCCTCGACATCGAGGGCGCCGTCGGCGTTCAGCAGGTCGCGGAAACGGGCGGGCGCAGCGCCCAGGGTGGCCGTCACCTGAAGAACCTGGTCGTACAGGGTGAAGTCCGCCGGCACCGAGGCGGGCTGAGTCAGCCCCAGGTCCGTCAGGCGCGAGCGGGTCGCCCCGCGCAGCTCAGCAGCGGCGTGCTTGAGCTCCTCGACGCTCAGGTTCCCCTTCCAGAAGGACTCCACGGCGCGTTTGAGCTCACGGTCCCTTCCGATGCGGGGGTATCCCAGGATGGTGGCCCCCGGAAGGGGGGCGGAGGGGACCTGTGACTCGGTCACGGCGATCTCAGCCGGCGAGGCGGGGGCGACCGACTCAGGGGTGGCGCTCATGCATTCTCCTTGGTGATGGTGGTGAGGGGCTGAACGGGGTGGTGGGAAGACACTGTTGCGCGGGCAGAGCCACGGCGCAGGAAAGAAGGGCCTCGGCCGGGTGTGGCCTGGAGGTATCCGCGATCGACGGCGTCGCGCACCTCCCGATCGGGCGCGGCTCCGGCCAGGATGCCGCCCAGACGCAGGTGGCTGATGACGTCGAGGGCCGGTCGGGTGCGGTTGAAGGTGTACAGGTGCAGACCGGGGGCGCCGGCGCGCAGCAGCGCGGTGGCCAGGTCGAGCGTCGCGCCGATGCCGCGTTCCACGAGGGTGGCGCCGCTGGCCGATCCCAGCGAGGATCGCAGGCCGGCGGGCACGCGCACCCCGGTGAGCGCCTCAAGACGGGTGAGCCGACGCAGGTCGGTCAGTGGGATCACGCCGGGAAGGATCGGGATGCTCACCCCCGCGTAGGAGGCCGCGTTGGTCAGCGCCACATAGTCGGCCGCGTCGTAGAACACCTGGGTGATCGCCATGTCGGCCCCGGCGGCCTGCTTTGCGGCCAGGACCTCAATGGCCTCGATGTGGTCGTTGGTGGCCGGGTAGGCGGCCACGGCGATCGTGACGTGGCGCCTGCCGTCACCGAAGAAGTCGGCCTCGACCTCCCGGATGACCCGGACGAGGTCGTCGGCATGGCGCAGCTCCCCAGCGACGTCGTCTGCCCGGGTACCGGCTGGGGGGTCACCGCGCAGGGCGAGGAAGCGCCGCACCCCCATACGAAGGAAGCGGGTGACGATGTCGACGGCCTCCTGCTTGCGATAGCCGATACAGGTCAGGTGAGCCATGAGGGGGATGGTGCTGGAGTCCAGCACGTGGGCGAGCACGCACTCGGAGGGGTTGGTCTGCTCCTGGACCGCGCGCACGCGGGGGGCCTCGCACCGGCCCGCCTCGGGCTCATGCGCGCTCCCCTGGCGCCCGCCGCCAGTGACCCCGCCGGCAGGGTCGGTGACGAAGGTCGGCCGGTAGGTCACCGAGACGAAGTCGGGCCCGGTGGCCAGGAGCCGGTCAATGCGGCCCCAGGTGGCCGAGGCTGCCTTACCCGGTCGAGGGGGGAACAGCTCCAGGCTGACGGTGGGCAGTCGCCGAGCGGTTCCGGTCTCGGCGCTGCTCAAGGCCTCGCCGCGACTGCCAGCCGCGGCGGTGGGCCCGGTGAGCTCGTTGTCGTGCACGTCGTCTCCATCGATCCTGGCTGAAGCACCCGCGTACCGGGTTGCTGCGGCGTCATGGAACCAGGTCTCTCGGCCGCTCTGGATGGTCGAGCGTATCAAACCACGACTGTTTCCCAGCCCCGCCGCCGTCCCACATAGCGAGAACCGATCCGCTCAGCCGTTGGCCCACTTCTCACCCCATCGTGCCCAGCAGGCGAGCCGTTGCGGCGGGGCCCAGCTCGAGTCCCCGGTGCCGACCTCTCCGGTGGCCGCCGAGACCACCAGGGAGGCCAGGCTCGGTTCGCCTCGGGCAGCGCAGTCATGGGCGATCATGGAGAGCAACGGCCCCATATGACGCGGCAGCACGCTCCGTCCGATCGAGTCGCTGAGCTCGCCGTAGGTGATGACCTCACGGTGCTGTGCGACCTCTATCAGGACGGAGCGTGCTGCGTTGGTGGCCTCAGCCAGCCTCGGGGTGAGTCGGCGCATCCTGTCCCCCACGGGGAAGTAGTCACCGACGGTGATGACGAGCGATTCAGGCACGGTGTGATGATCCGGGTTGTCCGGGCTCTTCACAAGCTCGTTCTCGCTGCGCCTCACCCCGAGGCCAGCAGCGATCAGCTGGCCATGCGACGGCGCACCAGGATGAATCCGCCGCCCAGGGCGATGGCGGCCACCGCGAGGACGATGCCGGTCATGCTGGCACCGGTGAGCGGAAGACGGCTATCACCGGTAGCCGCTGCAGCCGCAGCGGCCTGGCCCTGACCGCCCTGAGCGTTGCCGCCGGGCTTGGCGATTCCGGAGTTCTTCTGACCGGCCCCCGCCTTGGAGTTGGAGGGGTTGGCGCCCTGTGCGTCCTTGCCGTCGGTACCGGCGGCCCCGTCGGTGACGGTCGAGCCGTTGTTGTCGGCCTTACCACCGTTGTTGGCCTTGTCGCCGTTGTTGGCCTTGTCGCCGTTGTTGTTGGCGGCCTTGTCACCGTTATTGGCGTTGCCGCCGTTGCCGCCGTTGTTGTTGGCGGCCTTGTCACCATTGTCGGCAGCCTTGCCACCGTTGTTGGCGTTGTCAGCGGGGGCGTCCCCGGCACCGGGAACGGCGCCGCCGCCCCAGGCGACGTTGACCAGCGCACCGCGGTCCACGGGGACGTTGGCGTTGACGCCGAGGGTCTTGGCGATGTCCTCGGGCAGGGCGTGACCGTTACCGGAGGCGGGGCTTCCCTCCTTGAGGTGGAAGTCCGAGGTCTTGTCCATCGGGTTGGCGGACTCCTTGACGAAGAACGGGTTGTTCTCCGGGGAGCCGTGCAGGTCCAGACCGTTGGACTCCTTGCCCTCGGCCTTGACGCTCGAGCTGGCCGTGAAGTCCGAGAGCTTCTCGGCGTTGACCGACTGGTTCATGCGGTCGGCGCCCCAGTTCCACAGGACCGTGGTCGACAGGGTCTGGGGGTTCTCGTGGCGGTAGTAGACGTCGTAGTCGATGCTGGAGACCATCTCATTGGCGTACACCGCGCCGGATCCGTCCTGGTTGGCCCCACCCAGGACCTGGACCATGGCCGAGTAGCGCCACGGGTCCCCGGGCATGGGGGTGGTCTGCTCGGAGGAGAAGATGTTGTTCATCACCTTGGTGTTGGTGGTGTCCCAGCTCAGTCCGTGCTCGGCGCTCCACTTCTGCACCTGGGTGCACACACCCTGGGCGTTGCGGGCGTTGCAGCCGTCGGAACGGGTGTCCTCCTGGATCCACAGGCTGGTGAGCGCGTGGGAGACGGTGTTGTTCCACACGCGGGTGTCGTTGGACCCGGAGACGTGGATACCGATGCCGGCCCCGGCCACGATGTTGGAGGCGATGAGGTTGTTGGAGGAGACCTCGTTGAAGATCGCCACCGGGACGTTGACGAAGTAGTTGCCAACGATCTCGGAGTCGATCACGCCCTCGTCGAACCAGACTCCCGCGGCCCGGTTCTGGTCATAGGCCGAGGGGTCGGAGATGTCCGTGCCGGTGGCCGAGTAGTCCACGGTGTTGTTGGCGAAGCGGATGTTCTTGGAGTGGGTGATCTTGGTGTCGGCCAGGGTGCAGTAGGCGCCGCAGTCCTTCGTGATGAAGCCGGAGGTGTTGTTGTTCCTCCACATGTTGTTCTCCACCTTGGCACCGCTGGAGTCGTTGATGCCGAAGGCGTTGGAGCCGTTGTTCTCGAACAGGTTGTTCGACACGACCGCGTTGGTCGAGTCGATGACCTGCAGCGCACCGGCCGTCGAGGAGTAGCGGAAGGTGGAGTTCTCAATGCGAGGAGCACCGTGAGCGGCCACGACCATTCCGCCACCGGAGATGGTGCCGATCTCGGGGTCCTCGTAGTCCCAGCGCTGCACCGCGGAGTACTTCTCCACCGTCAGCCCCGACAGGGTGATGTTGTCGGTGTTGAAGGACAGGGCGCGGGAGTGCTGGACCACCTCGACCTGGTGCTGGTTGGGGTCGACACCGATGACGTAGGAGCTGCCCCGGTGCGGCTTGACGTTGTAGCCGGCCTGGTTGTTCTTCGGGTTCTTCAGGGTGACCGGGTCGGGGTCGTCCACGTAGAAGGTGGACTCGGTGACCTCGGCGCGGCTGAGCACCTGGGTCAGGGGCTTGCCGTCCACGAACACCTGCTCGGGGTGGGCGGCGATCCCCTCCTTGGTGGGGTCGGCATTGATGGTGCAGACCGTGCAGAAGCGGACCATGTCCTTGCCCGTGGACCATTTCCCGTCACCGCCGGCACTCCAGCTCTTGGGGACCTCGGCACCGGTGAGGACCGGCTTGGCACCCTCGGCCGCCTTGATGGTCACGCCCTTGTCGACGGCGAGCTCGCCCTCACGGTAGGTGCCGTTGGCCAGCTCGATGGTGTCTCCGCCGCCGGCCTTCTTCAGGGCGGCTCCAATGGTCTGAAGGGGCTTGGCAGCGGTTCCGTCTCCCGCGTCCGAGCCTCCCTCGGCCGAGACATGAATGATGTTGCCGTCGGCGGCGGCGGCTTGTGGTGCATGAGTCACGGCCAGAACAGGCGCCGACAGCGATAGAGCGAGTATCGCCATCTGGGCGACGATTCGACGCTTCATGGTGTCTCCGTCTCCGTAGTGTTATCAGAACGCCGTTACCCTACCGTGATAAATTTTGTTTGGCATCCGTTATATCCGCATACTTCCGAGAGACGCTTCTCTCACTCGCCTCGTCGCCGGCCGCTCTGCCGGGGCGCTACCTGCTCCGACGTGCGCGTCTCGTGCCGCGTCTGCGAGGATCCACCTATGACGCACGCAACATCTCAGCGCCCATCCCGGTACCCACTCATCTCAGTGTCCGGAAGCATCCGGCTCGGCCAGTTCCTCAAGCTGGCGGGCCTGGTGGAGGACGGCGCACAGGCGCGCATCGCCATCCAGTCCGGAGACGTCACTGTCAACGGCGTCGTGGAGACGCGTCGCGGGCACCACCTGGCCGGTGGAGACGTCGTTGTCGTCGATCACCCCGCAGGTCAGGTCGGCGCCGCCGTCGAGCAGCTGGGGCCCGGGCAATGAGCCCGGACCCCAGCACCAGGAGCAGTCGGCCGACTTAGCCCTCCGGCCTCCGCTCCGATCCCCTCAGCGCGTCCTCGGCGCCGTCGACGGCGCGGATGTCGGCACTCGGGTCCTGCGCAGCCTCGTCGGTGCCGTCCTGGCAGCCCTCACCGGCTGCGTCGTCTGCGTCGTCGACGTCAGTGGTCGATGACAGGCTGGTGTGCAGCTCGATGGTCTCGACCTCATGCGGCTCGTTGGCCGTCGTGACCGCGGTGGTGACCGAGTCGACCAGGACCTGGTTGGCCAGCGAGTGCCGCAGCAGCATGGGGTCGTTGTTCAGGTCCTTGTAGAGTGAGACGCACAGCAGCAGCATGACGAAGACGAAGGGCAGCGCCGAGACGATCGTGATGTCCCGCAGACCGGTGAGGACCTCGCGCGGATCATCCCCACCGGCGAGCAGCATGGCTGAGGCCACACCGCCTGTGGCCACGCCCCAGAAGACGACCGTGAAGCGGCTCGGATCGGTGGCACCGTTCTCCGAGAGCCCTCCCATGACGATGGAGGCCGAGTCGGCACCGGTGACGAAGAAGATCGCTACCAGGACGACTGCCAGCACCATGAGGACGATGAGGACCACCTTGTGCACGGGCATGGCGTTGAGCAGGTCGAACAGGATCGTGTCGAAGTTCAGGTCGGGCGTGCCATCGGCCTTGAGATGGACGAGGGCGTGCGCCGCCTGGCCGGCGCGCTCGGCGCGTTCCTGGAGCCCGATGGCGCCGCCACCGAAGATGGCGAACCAGATGAGGGAGACGACCGAGGGGACGAGCATGACCCCGGTGACGAACTGCCGGATGGTGCGACCCCGCGAGATGCGGGCGATGAACATTCCCACGAAGGGTGTCCAGGAGATCCACCAGGCCCAGTAGAAGATCGTCCAGGAGGACAGCCACTGGGCCATGTCCTGATTGCCCACAGCCGCCGTGCGCGAGGCCATGGCGGGCAGCTCGTCGATGAAGTTGCCGATCGCCGAGGGGATGATGTTGAGGATGAACAGGGTGGGTCCGCCGATGAAGACGATGATCGCCAGCAGCACAGCCAGCACCATGTTGATGTTCGACAGCCACTGGATGCCCTTCTCAATGCCGGAGATCGCGGAGGCCACGAAGCAGGCCGTCAGGATCGCGATGATGCCGACCATCATCGCGGGGGTGGACTTGGTGACGAGGTTGGTCGACACCATGCCCCCGCCGATCTGCAGGGCCCCCAGCCCCAGGGAGCAGGCCGACCCGAACAGGGTGGCGACGATCGCCAGGATGTTGATGATGCGCCCGCCGATCCCGTCGATGGCCTGGCGCCCGAACAGGGAGGTGAACATGGCCGAGAAGAGCTGGGAGCGTCCCAGCCGGTAGGTTCCGTAGGCCATCCCGAGCCCCACCAGGGCGTACATCGCCCACGGGTAGATGGTCCAGTGGAACATGGCCGTCCCCAGGGCGGTGCTGGCCGCCTTGGCCGTCTGAGGATCGACGGTGTCCGGCGGAGGCGACATGTAGAAGTAGAGCGGCTCACCGACCCCGTAAAAAATCAGTCCGATCCCCATTCCCGTGGCGAACATCATGGAGACCCAGGAGCCGGTGGAGTACTCGGGCTCCTCTCCATCCCCACCCAGGGGGATCTTGCCGAACCGGGAGGCCGCCACGAAGACGACGAAGACGACGAACAGGGTCGAGGACAGGACGAACAGCCAGCCGAAGTTGCTGATCGTTCCCCCCAAGGCCCACTTGGAGGCCCTCCCCAGACCGTGCGGAGAGATGAAGCCCCACACGACGAAGGCGATGGTCGCGGCCGCGGCGACGCCGAAGACCACCTTGTCCATTCCCTCACCGACGTCGTGCTGCTGGCGGGAGACCGATCTCCTCAGGCGGTCGAGCAAGTGCCGCTGGCGGCGTTTCACGATTGCCGGGGAGGTCTGGAAGGCCGGCGTCGCGGCCGCCGCGCCCTGGAGGATCTCCCCCGTCCGCCCCTCCTGCGGGCCGGCGTCCCGCTCCTCTTGCTGCGTCAACGTTGGAGGGTTGAAATCCTCGTCACTCATCAAATTACCTCATAGACAATACAGTCACCGACTGCTTGTGGACATTACGAGAGTATCAAGATGAAGACGGGGCGCCACGTGAGCACCAACCCTGGTGGAGGTGGCACGACCTGTGGGAATAACGCCTCAAAACCGGTTTCCACCTTTCCGAAGGCGGACCTGCCGCCCTAAGGAAAGACGGCGTGTGGCGCACTGATGAGGACACAATGAGATCACGAAAGGGTTGGCGAACGGTGCCCGCTCGGGCTGGCATCGGTTGCTCGACGTCCCCATCGGGGCGGGCGATCCACTCCCTGGGAAACGGCTTTCTAGTGGCGCAGGCACCCTGGTCCAAGAAGGGCCTTGATGTCGGAGTAGAAGGCGGGCGAGGCCTCCACCCGTAGCGAGGCGTCCAGCTGGGTACGCACCTCGCGCCCCGGGCTGGTCAGCGTCAGACGGACCGTCGAGCCACCTGGGTGCTTGGTGAGCACGTCCTTGAACTGCTCCACCAGAGGCCCGGTGCACCGGTTGGTGGGAAGGGTGATGAGGACCGCCTCGTGGGCGGCGCTGGAGATGTCCGGGATCGTCATCTCCTGGGCGTACAGGGCGACCTGCCCGTCACGCCGGTTGAGACGTCCGCGCACCGTGACCACCGTGTCCGGGGCCAGCATGGTGGAGACGGTCTGATAGGTCTGGGGGAAGAAGAGCACCTCGATGCTTCCAGCCAGGTCCTCGACCTGGGCGATGGCCCACAGGTTGCCCTGCTTGGTGGTCTTGCGGGTCAGGGAGGTGATGAGCCCGGCGATGGTGACCATGGCGCCGTCGGGCAGCTCATCGTTCTCGTGGAGCTCGGAGATCTCCTTGTCCGCGAGCTTGCCCAGCAGCCCCTCCAGGCCCATGAGGGGGTGGTCGGAGACGTAGAGGCCCAGCATGTCGCGCTCGTAGGCGAGCTTGTCCTTCTTGTCCCACTCCGGCAGGTTGGGAACGTCGGAGGAGAAGACCGGGCCGTTGCCGAAGGGTGAGTCGTCGGCGTCGTCGGACCCACCCATGAGGGAGGCGAACAGGTCGAACTGGCCGGCGGCCTCGTTGCGCTTGACACCGATGACCTCATCGACGAAGTCCTCGTGGCAGGCCTGCAGGGAGCGCCGGGTGTGCCCCAGGGAGTCGAAGGCCCCGGCCTTGATGAGAGAGTCGATGGTGCGCTTGTTGCACACGACCGCGGGAACCTTGTCGAGGAAGTCCTCGAAGGAGGTGAACTCGCCCTTGTCCTCCCTGGCGGCCACGATCGCGTCGACGACGTTGATGCCGACGTTGCGCACTGCGGACAGCCCGAAGCGCACGTCCTCACCGACCGCGGAGAACTGGGCCCGCGAGGCGTTGACGTCCGGGGGCAGGACGGTGATGCCCATGTGGCGGCACTCCCCCAGGTAGACGGCCAGCTTGTCCTTGTTGTCCTTCTGGCTGGTGAGCAGGGCGGCCATGTACTCGGTCGGATAGTGCGCCTTGAGGTAGGCCGTCCAGTAGGACACGACGCCGTAGGCGGCCGAGTGGGCCTTGTTGAAGGCGTACTTGGCGAAGGGGACGACGACGTCCCACAGAGTCTTGACGCTCTCCTTGGAGAAGCCGGACTGGACCATCCCGGCCTCGAACTCGACGAACATCTTGGCCAGGATGTCCATCTTCTTCTTACCCATGGCCTTGCGCAGCGCGTCGGCCTTGCCCATGGAGAATCCCGCCAGGTCGGTGGCGATCTTCATGACCTGCTCCTGGTAGACGATGAGACCGTGCGTGGTCCCCAGGATCGGGTCGAGGGCCTCCTTGAGCTCGGGGTGGATCGGGATGACCTCCTGCAGGCCGTTCTTGCGCAGCGCGTAGTTGGTGTGGGACTCCGCCCCCATGGGGCCGGGCCGGTAGAGGGCGCCGACGGCGGAGATGTCCTCGAAGTTGTCCGGCTTCATCAGGCGCAGCAGCGTGCGCATTCCCCCGCCGTCGAGCTGGAAGACGCCCAGGGTCTCACCGCGTGAGAGTAGCTCGTAGGTGGCGCGGTCGTCGAGCTCGACGTGGTCGATGTCCAGGGCCGGCTTGCCGTTGGCGACGATGTTCTCCAGGGCGTCGGAGATGACCGTGAGGTTGCGCAGTCCCAGGAAGTCCATCTTGAGCAGGCCCAGGTGCTCGCAGGTGGGGTAGTCGAACTGGGTGATGACGGCGCCGTCCTGGAGGCGCTGCATCATGGGGATGATGTCGGTCAGCGTGGCTGAGGACATGATGACGGCGCAGGCGTGGACGCCCCACTGACGGGTCATTCCCTCCAGCCCCTTGGCCAGCTCGACGATCTTCTGGGCGTCGGGGTCCTCGGCGTGGAGCTTGCGGAACTCCTCGGCCTCGCCGTAGCGCTCGTCGGCGGGGTTGAAGATGCCCTTGATGGAGATGTCCTTGCCCTGGACGGACGGGGGCATGGCCTTGGTGAGCCGGTCGCCGACGGCGTAGGGGTAGCCCATGACGCGGCTGGAGTCCTTCAGGGACTGCTTGGCCTTGATGACACCGTATGTGACCACCTGGCTGATGCGGTCGGCGCCGTACTTCTCGCGCACGTACTCAATGACCTCGTCGCGCCGACGCTCGTCGAAGTCGACATCGATATCGGGCATGGAGATGCGCTCGGGATTGAGGAAGCGCTCGAAGATGAGTCCGTGGCGCAGCGGGTTGAGCTCGGTGATGCCCATGGCGTAGGCGACCATGGAGCCGGCTCCCGATCCACGCCCCGGCCCGACCCGGATGCCGTGGGCCTTGGCCCAGTTGATGTAGTCGGCCACGACGAGGAAGTAGCCGGGGAACCCCATCTGGGTGATGACGCTGATCTCGTACTCGGCCTGCTTGCGGCAGTCCTCGGGGATGTCGCCGTTGAACCGGCGGTCCATGCCGCGCCAGCACTCCTTGATGAACCAGGACTCGTCGGTCTCCCCCTCGGGGACGGGGAAGGCCGGCATGTAGGAGGCCCCCTCGTCGACGGTGCGGAAGTGCACGTCGCACTGCTCGGCCACGAGCAGGGTGTTGTCGCATGCCTGGGGCATCTCGGAGAAGAGACGGCGCATCTCGGCGCCGGGGCGCAGGTAGTAGGTGTCGCCGTCGAACTTGAAGCGGTCAGGATCGGAGAGCACGGAGCCGGAGTTGATGCACAGCATCGCGTCCTGGATGGTGCGGTCCTCGGGGCGCACGTAGTGGGAGTCGTTGGTGGCCAGCAGCGGGGCCCCGATCTCCTGGGCGATGCGCAGCAGGTCCTTGGTGACGCGCTGCTCGATCTCCAGGCCGTGGTCCATGAGCTCGACGTAGAAGAACTCCTTGCCGAAGATGTCCTGCAGCTCCCCGGCGGTGCGCAGGGCCTCGTCCCACTGGCCCAGGCGCAGGCGGGTCTGGACCTCCGAGGAGGGGCAGCCGGTGGAGCCGATGAGGCCGCCCGCATAGCGCGAGAGCAGCTCGCGGTCGATGCGCGGCGCCTTGCCCCACTGGCCCTCCAGGGAGGCGAAGGAGTCCATGCGCATGAGGTTGTGCAGGCCCTCGTTGTTGCGTGAGAGCAGCGTCATGTGCGTGTAGGAGCCGCGGGCGGAGACGTCGTCGCTCCGCTGGGACTCATCGCCCCAGAACACACGGGTCTTGTCGAAGCGGGAGGTGCCCGGAGTCATGTACGCCTCGACCCCGATGATCGGCTTGATACCGGCAGCCGTGGCGGCCGCGTAGAACTCGTAGGCTCCGAACATGTAGCCGTGGTCGGTGATCGCCAGGGCAGGCTGGCCCAGCCGCTTGGCCTCAGCCACGTAGTCCTTGATCTTCCCGGCGCCGTCCAGCATGGAGTAGTCGGTGTGGACGTGGAGGTGGACGAAGTCGTCCTTGGGGGCTGCTTCTTCCTGACTGCTCATCTCCGCCATGGCCCCATCCTAGGCCCGCCCGGCACCATGTCTCCTGGAGGTGCCCAGCGCGCTCCAGCGCGAAGGCAGGGCCTTGCCCAGCCATGACGGGACACCGCCGAGGTAGTGGCTAAGCCGGGGGAGAAATCCTCTGCTGGGCGGCGTCCTTCCCACCACCTCCGAGAGGTGCTTCGGGCTCAGGCGCCCGCCCGGGCGGCGGCCTCTCGCGGAGCCAGGACGCTGAGCGCAAGGTCGAGTACGGGGGTGGGAACACCCGCCTCGTCTCCGGCGCGGCACAGGGCACCGAGCTGGGCGTCGAGCTCGCTGGGCAGGCCTGAGGCGATGTCCCGCTGCATCGATGTGGTGGCTCCGGCCGGCTGAGCGTCAGCCATGCGCAGGGCCGCAGCGACCGGGTCGGGGGCATCGTCGGTGGCCAGGTCGTGGCCCAGTGCCGCGGCGACGGCGACGACCTCGCCCACGGCCCGAGTGAAGGCGTCTCTCAGGTCGCTGCGCAGGACGCCGATGGGCGCGTTCGTGGCGGCGCCGAGGGCCCCCTGGACGACGACGAAGGAGACCTTGCGCCACAGCTCGGCCCAGATGGAATCCGGGATCCAGGACCGGATTCCGGCCGCCTCCAGGGCATGGACGGCGGCGCGGCTACGAGCGGTGGCGGCACCGTCCCACTCCCCCAGGGCCAGGGAGCCGGCGTTGCCGATGGTGCGGACGTCTCCGGGCGAGGTGATGGCGGAGTAGACCCGGGCGACTCCGGGCAGGACGTGTTCCTTGCCGACGGCGTCGGCGAGCAGTCCGGGCGCGCTGATCCCGTTCTGGGTGGAGACGACACCGGTGTCGGGGCAGGTCAGAACTCTGAGCGCCGAGGCCAGCTGCGGTAGCGCATCGACCTTCGTGGTCACGAAGACCAGGTCCGGGTCACCGCCGAGGGCGTCGTTGAGAGCCTGCGGATCCTCACTGGCCAGGGGCGTCTCGATGCGGGCGGTCACGGTACCGGGATCGCCCCGGGAGCAGTCACGCAGCGTCAGCCCGCCCGAGCGCAGAGCCGCCAGGGTGCGATCGTGAACCAGGAAGCCGACCTGCTGGCCGCTCGCGGCCAGACGGGTGCCGAGCCATCCTCCGATGCCCCCGGCACCGATGACGACGATCCTCATGAGTGTCTCCTCTCAGTCCTGCTGTCCGCACGAGCACGTACGCCCAGGTGTCAGCGACCGGCCTAGGCGGTACGGCCGGAACTGTCCTCGGTGCTGATGCTGCTGACGATGCGGGCCATGTCCTGGTGCCAGATACCGGCGTCGAGGTAGCGGTGACCGTTCAGGACCCGGTATCCGCAGCGCTCATAGAAGCCCATGGCTTGCTCCTGAGCTGAGAGAACCACCTCCACACGGGGCCGGCCGGAGTGGCTCAGTGCAGTCTGCTCGAGGGCAGCGACGATGCGGGCACCCAGCCCCGTACCGCGCACGATGCTCCGTACAGCCAAGCGGCCCAGATGGACCCGACCGGGGTGTTCGGGCTCCATCAGGAGACGTCCGGCGCCCAGGGGTGTTCCATCAGCTCCACTGGCCAGGAGATGGATCGTGGTCGGCTCCTCGTCGCGGGCGTCGATCTCCTGGGCGAGGGGAACCGCCTGCTCAACAACGAAGACCTCAAGACGAACGTCGGCAACGGACCTGCGGAGCCGGTCGGCCTCGGGGCCCGTCTCATCGCCACAGGCGGTTGCGAAGCCAATGGGTTCGTGGACGGCGGTGGCCGGGCGGATCTCGAGGGTGGGAGTCTCCGAGACCGCCTCGTCAGCGCTCGGCCTCGTCGTCGGGGCCATGGTCGAGCGACGCAGGCGATCAGTCACTATTACCTCCACGGAGAGCCTGTTCACGGCAGGCGCAAGACATCGAGGGCGTGGACGAGGTCGTCGGGGTAGTCAGAGGTGAAGACCATGTGCTCACCGGTGATGGGGTGGGCGATGCCGAGCTCGCGGGCGTGGAGCCACTGGCGGATCAGTCCGGTGCGTGCGCTCATGACCGGGTCGGCGCCGTAGGTGGCGTCTCCGACGCAGGGGTGGCCGACGGCGGCCATGTGGACGCGGATCTGGTGGGTGCGCCCGGTCTCAAGGTGGATCTCGGCCAGGCAGGCCCCGGGCATCGCCTCGATGACGTCGTAGTGGGTGATGGACTCCCGCCCGCCCTCGATGATGGCCATCTTCCACTCTCGGCTGGGGTGACGGCCGATGGGGGCGTCAATGGTGCCGCTGGAGGGATCGAGGTGGCCCTGAACCAGGGCGTGGTACACCTTGTCCACCGTGTGCTCCCGGAAGGCGCGTTTGAGCACCGAGTAGGCCCGCTCCCCCTTGGCCACGATCATGACGCCCGAGGTGCCCACGTCCAGGCGCGAGACGATGCCCTGGCGCTCGGCGGCGCCGGAGGTGGCCACTCGCACGTGCATGGCCTTCAGGGCGCCGAGGACGTCGGGGCCGTCCCACCCCATGGAGGGATGCGCGGCCACGCCCGCGGGCTTGTCGACGACGACGATGTCCTCGTCCTCGTAGAGCAGCTCCATGCCCTCCACGGGAGTGGCGACCGGTTCGACGGGACGTGGGTCGGGCAGGTCGACCTCGAGGAGCTCGCCCGCGCGCAGACGAGAGGACTTGGCCAGCGTCTCGCCGCCTCGGCGCACCTCTCCGGCCTCACACAGGTCCTCGACCCGGCTGCGGGACAATCCCGTCATCCGGGCCAGCGCGGCATCGACGCGTTCGCCGTCGAAGCCGTCGGGGACGGGCAGCAGGCGCACGCTCATTGCGGCTCCACGGGAGTCGCCTGCGTCGATGCATCCAAGGGCTCCCCCGGCTTGGAGGACGCCTCGGCGCGACCCTTCCCGCGGGCACGAACTCCTCGGCGGGTTGAGGAGGGCGGTGCGCCACCGCCTTCCGCCTCCGGGTCGTCTGAGGCGCCGGCACGCGTGCCGTCGATCTCCCAGCCTCCCAAGGACAGGATGATGATGCCCGCGGCGGCCAGCACGATCGCGATGTCGGCGACATTGCCCACGAAGTAGCCGCCGTAGTCGATGAAGTCGATGACGTGGCCGCGCAGGAAGCCTGGCTCGCGCAGAAGGCGGTCGATGAGGTTGCCGACCGCGCCGCCCAGGACCAGGCCGAGGGCCACCGCCCAGGAGCCAGACGCCAGGTTCCGGGAGACACGGATGATGATGGCCACGACGCAGGAGGCGATGAGCGCGAAAATCCACGTCTGCCCGGTGGCGAAGGAGAAGGCGGCACCCGGGTTGCGCACCAGGACCAGTCCCAGTGCGCGACCGATCAGCGCCATGTGCCGACCGTCGGCCAGGGCGGAGAGTGCCCACTGCTTGGTGGCCTGGTCCACGATGATGATGGCGACCGCCACCAACCACAGCACGATCACTGGGAGGCGTTTGAACCACTTCCTGCCCGCCTCCCCGTTCTCCTGAGGCTTCATGGATCTCTCCATGGCACTGAAGGGGTTGTCTGTGGGCAGCGAGACAACGTTGTCGGTGTTACCGGCGCCACCGGCATTGCCGGCGGCTTCCTCCACGGAGGAGGCAGGATCGACGTGGTCAGGCATAGGGCTTTCTCGCATTGCGTTCAGAGGAGAACAGGTGACGAATGGGCTGTGTACCCAGCGAAGGGCGGCGACCCGTGCGGGTC
>ERZ773007.624-NODE-624-length-17531-cov-3.645686_pt1 | contig 17531 bp, 6 predicted proteins | sample MGYA00580665_ERZ773007 | MGnify/ENA primary metagenome ERZ773007 (study PRJEB29015, sample SAMEA2738122) | human oral metagenome | biome: human oral; feature: human-associated habitat; material: saliva | place: China | collected 2167 ... | reverse complement strand
ATAAACGATGTATAGAACAATGATAAGTCTGATAAGATCCTCATTTGACACGGCTCTAAACCTCCTGTTATAAATTTGTTGAGTTGTTGAACTCTGTTTTATTATAACAAAAAAAGCTAGAAAAAACTAGCTTAATTTGTCAACATTTTTTACAAATTTATAACATTAATACCCTTAGGGTTTTAAGGTAGTTTTATTATATCATATTTTATGGGAATGTCAAATAAAATTTTTTTGAATAATTGTAGACACAAAGATTATTAATAAAAATAAAAAATTTTTTAGAGGGGAATTTTTAGAAATATAAGGGAAATATAGGGAAAATATGGGGGATGTTAAAGGGAAAAATGATTAGGAAATTTTTAAAAAACGATTAAAAAGAGGGCGAAATATTGAAAAAAACTTGACTTATCTTTTTTTGATAGGGTATACTAAGAATATATCAATAGTCTTTTAAAAAGATATGGGTTTAATAATTTATAATATAGAAAAAAAGGTAAAGGTTGAGAGAAAATAAGTTTTGTAAAGTTGAGCTATTAAATCTGTTGTGTTTAATATTGATTTCATGCGTTGAATACGGAGTTCGGGCAGGTTTTGGGACGGAATTGGTATGGATAAGGGCTTGGACAGGAATTTATAAGGATCAGGGAAATAGATGGCTGGAAACTGGAAGCAGCTGACGGCTTTTGGTAGAGGAACTGGATATTTGGCTTGGTATCTTATTAGGATTTACTGTTTAAGGTTGGAGAATTTAGGGAAGTATAGGGAGATTTTCACTTTGAAATCACTATCAAATCACTAAATCCATCATTTTTGCTTTAATGGTGGGTTAATAATTATCACTATGAAAGTCCTCTATGGCCCCCCCTTAAGGACTCCCCCTCATCCGCCCCCATTCCCACCAGGATTTGCTGGACTTTGTTGAGGGTGTTTGAAAGGTTTTTTGAAAAATAAGGCTATTCTGATACTTTTTAGGCATCTTGAAGGATGTCTAAATCTAAAAATAGGCGGCTGTGAAGGCTGGAAATCGTGAAAATTAAGAACCTAGGGCAAGACATCTTGCTTTGCTGGCAAGGGTAAAGTAACCTTTGTCAGGGTGACTAATTGGAACTTGGCTTTTATGGGCGGCTGTAAATTTACAAATTTTAGGAGGAAAAAATGAGTAATAATCTGCGACAGATTGCAAAGGACTTGCGATCGTTTGTAAAAAGATGTAAAGATGTACATTATTCTGACAGCCTGCTTATCTCTTTCTTGATAACAGGACTTTTAACAATTGCGCCAAAGCTTCATGCTGACGTGGCAAGCGAACAGCAGGAAATCACTGCACAGACTTATGACGCAATAACTGATCTGCGGCAATCATTCATGCGTGCAAGAAAAGAAAACGAAAAATCATTAAAAGGAGCCCAAAGCGAACTTGTTCAGCTTTTGAAACAAGGGGATCAGGTAATAAAGAGCCCATGGGCATCATTCCAGTTTGGAACAGGGTATATAAACAATGACTGGGGGACTACTTACAGAGGTAGAGGAGGAAAGTTTCTTGAGTACTTTAGAAGAGACAATGACTTGACTAAATATGTGTTTGATAAGGATAAACATTTATATGGGGCAACTAACTTGAACATACCTCGTAACCAAGAGCCAAATTCATTGACAATCAATCCGGCTAATGTGCATGAGCCTTATAAGCCTTATGTGCCTGAAAGATTGGATAATATTAATATGCCAAATCCGGTAAGTTATAATCCAGTTATTTATACAAGTAACAATGTAGTATTACCAAATGCTTATACACATAATGGAGTCAATACAGGTTCTTCTCCAAATGTTGGAGCACCAATTGCAAGAAGAGCATCTTGGTCAAATGACCCAACATTTAATTTCATAAATGATACAATGCGTTCATATAATGGTTGGACTAGAGGGACAAGAAACAATCCTTTAGGTTCAATGGGTGCAACAACAATAGGAGGGACTTCTGCTAGTCGTGCTACAATGGAAAATGGTAATACTTCTAATAGTAGTACAACTTACAATCATGAGTATAATAAAGATTATTGGTGGAATCCATCAAGTTCTTGGACTTCACAAGTACAATATTGGAATCTTCAAGGAGGAGTTACCCCTAGTAATGCTACATTACCTCTTCCTGCAACTACTGCACTTCCTGCAGCTAATCAGTATTATACACCAGGAGTTTATAATACTCATTCTGGATATGATGAAATTCTGAATCCTTCACATACTACTCATTGGGGAGATTTGTTTGTTAATACAGATGGTACTCCACATTATAAATATTCAGATTCTCAATTACAGACTCATATGTGGAATTATTATGCAATTGCTAATCCAGACCAAAAAATAGGGCGTTCTGGATTATCTTATAATGATTTAGACAATGCTAGAACCACTGCAACTGCTCCTGGTGCAGTAGCATATCATGCGTCTCCTGCAAGTAATTGGACTCACCCACTGAGTACTTCTACATATACTTCAGAAGGAGCCGCAAGACAGGCATATTTTGAGGCTTTACTGGTTCAAAAAGGTGGTAGTCTATCAAACATTGGTGGTAGTGGTATCACTTATAATACTACTCCTATGAGTACTATGGTATATAATGCAGTTGGATATTCAGGAAGTGGTACAGGTGCTTGGACTACGTTTGCAAATGCTTATAGTGAGGCATTTGATGCTTGGCAAACTGGATGGAATGTAGAACAAGGTGCAGGTAACTATAGACAACAATTAATTTTAACAAATGAAGCAACTACTGTTCAGTATCTTAATGTTGCTATAGGACGTACTCATCCAGGTGGTTCATTCTTAAAAGTTTTACCTAATGGAACTACTCCAGCTGTTACAATAAAGGGTGTCGATGTTTCATTATATAAAGGTGGAGATTCAGCTTATGTTATAAATACTAATATGAGAGGTACTACTGACAAAATAGATCTTACATTTAGTGAATCAAGTTCAATAGGTAACTTTGATACTAATGATGGGACTAATTCAGATGTAAATGCTGCTGCAAATGCACCAGGATATATAGAAGCTACTGATAGTAATATAGCTTTCAATTTCCAAGAAGGAGAAAGTGATCAACCTTCATCAATTGGAGCGATTCAAGGTACAGTAACAATTTCAGGTCCTGTAGATGTAAGATTTAAAGGAAATAATAATGTTGTATATAATATGAATGCAGCTACTAATAATTTAGTACTTTCAAATGGAGATTCAGCCTCTGCTAGTGCTTTAGGTAAAGATAACGTTGCACAATGGGGAGTTCAAGATCTCGGACGTATTTTTACCAGAGGAAATAATAATATTGTATATAATGGATATGGAGCTGTAGTTGGTGATGGTTCTAAACTTGTACTGTCTGATGTTACAATGCAAGGAGATAATGCTATTATGGTTGGATTGCAAGGTCCAAATTCAGCAAATCCACAAGGCTCTGGAATAGGTAAGACTGGTATATTTAACGGAGAAATTAAACTGCAAGGATCATTTGGAGGAAATAACGGAGTTGGAAATACTACAAGAGCAGTAGCTATTTATGCTGCAAATGGACAGGCTTCAGAGGTTGGAATGGGAGATATTATTGATGGTAAATCAGGAAACTTTAATAATATAAAAATTACAGATTTAAATGTTGCGTTTAGAAATAATGCTAATAACGGTGTTATGATTTACTCTATAAATGGTTCACATGTAGAAGCGGAAAATAAAGTTTCAAATGGTAACATTATTACAGATGCATTTCATTCTGTAAGCGGACTTGCTACAGGACTTCGAAAATATGATGAAATTCAAGAAAGTGATGTAAGTAAAGGGCTTGTAATGGGATATGCAGCTGGAGAAACTTCTGATATAAGTTCAAGTTTTATAGGTAGTGGACAACATCCTAATGTTGCAAGTAAAATAGACTTTAAGAGTCAAATTGATATGATGTCTAAAGATGGATTTACACTTGTTGCAAAAGATAGAGGACAAATTACTGCTAAAGCTATTAGAGCAGCAGGTTCAAACGCAGTTGTTGCTTATGCTGATGGAGCAGGTAATAGTAAGTTAGGAGCTTCGGATATCACTAAAATCAAGATAGAAGGAAAAGTTATTGCAGCTGATAATTTAGGTGTAAAAGGAAGTAATCCAACATATGCAAATGCCTATCAAAATATAGGAGCTTATGCTATAAATGGTGGATATATTGAAATTGCTGGAAGTAATGCAAGCACTCACTTCAATGAAGATGGAGCCACTGCAATTGGAGCAAACGAAGGATCGTTAATTTATGGTATAGGAGCTGTTGCCAAAGGAAAAGACGCTAATAATAATGTTTCTACTGTAAAAATGAAAGATGTAACTATTATTGATAATGAACAAGGAGCATTATATGCTGAGAATAATGGTGCAATAGAATTTGAAGGTAATATTGTAAACCAAAATAACAATAGTAGTGGTACAATTAGTGCAGATACAAATGGTAAAGTTAATACAGGAACTAGAAAAGCAAAAACAACAAGTACAACAAATACTCATTCAAATGTTTCACCATTTTATGTAAAAAGAATTAATACAACTGATCAGTCAAATATTACATTCACAACAGCTGCTGATAAAACAAATATAGATATGTATGATGGAATACTATTAACAGGAAATACTTATGGAAATAGTATTAGATCTGGTTATGATTCAACTGCAAGAGAATGGGATTATGCTAAATCTACTTGGAAAACAGGTTCAGCTGAAGAACAAAATATTTATACAAACGCAAAATATAAAAACATGGACTTTGTAACAACTAGAATTCTTGATGATGATGTCACTATTGGTGTAATTAATCAAAGTTCTGATATACTTAATTGGACTAGTGATAAAGCTGGAGGTAGTGGAACAGGTGTAGTATCAGGAAGTGAAAACTTCTTAAGTGGAATAGGGGCTTATGCTGGAGGAATGAAAATTATAAACGGTACAGCAGCTAATCATCATTTAGTAGATGTTACTTTAATTAATAGTCAAATAAAAATTGGTCAGGATATTAATATTGAAGATGTTGAAAAAACAAAAGCTGCTCCTGCTGGAACTAAGAATGATACTTTCAATGATATTAAGATGGAAAGCACATACTTGACAATAAATAATGGTATAAACGTATCAGGAGATGCTCATGAGAGAGATTTACAAGATTCTAAAGGTGGTAGAAACTATCAAGTTAAAAATGTTGGACTTGCAATGAGTAACTCTCTAAACAGATGGAATAATGTTAAAAGTTTTACTGATGAAAAATGGAGAAAAACAAGAAAAGGTGAATCAGGATTTACTAACTTAGGAACAGTAAATTTCTGGGGAGGTTCTAAAGATACTACTCCAACATCAGCACCGATAACAGGACTTCTTGTAAACTTTGGAACTATCATAAATGGTGATGGAAACAAAGTTGCTACTGTAAAAGTAGATCATGGTAATGCCATTGTTGGAACTGATGGAAGTATTCTTAAAAACCTTAAAAATTCTGAAATTATTGTAACAGGTAAATATGTAAAACCTTCTTCTAATGCACCAACACTTGGAGATAATGCAAATAGACCAACTGATTCTACTATCAGTGGAGAAAATTATGGTATTGTAGGTATTTCTGATGGATATGTTGGATATAACTATGCTAACGAAAATAACTTTACTGGTGTTGACAACTCTATTGCAATCAGACATGAAGATGGAAAAATTTATGTTGCAGGAGAAAAATCAACAGGTATCTATGTTGAAAATAAAAATGATGGATTGGCAAGTGGTGTAACAATTGATTATATAAATACTAAAGCAGGAACAACTGGTATTGATGTTTCAAACTCAGATGTAACAGCTCCTGATGCAAGAGGAGTAGGTATCGCATTAGTAAACAGCAATACAAATTATGCTAATGGATCTGCTAATGCTGGAGGAGTAATCAATCTTACAGGTGCAAGTGATGGAGCCTTTGCTGGATGGGGAACAAAAGCAACTAATTTTGCTCCTGGTTCACTTGATATTAGCTTAGGCAAAAATGATATTTTCACAGGTAAAAATGGAGTAGGTATTTATGCTGAAAGTGCTGAAATAAACTTACTTTCTGATAAGTTTACAGTACAAACTGAAGATAAAGGAGTAGGATTATGGGCAATGGATGACTCTCATGTTGCTCCAGGTGCAAACCATCAAAAGACTTTCCAATACAACTATCATGGTGCTAATGATAAAAATGGATTCGCAATGGCATTTGGTGGAAGAAACATACAAAAAACAACAGCTTCAAATGATTTAGATATTAAATTTACAAATAAAGCTGATACAGGTGTAACATTGCAAGCAGAAAAAGCAGGTACTACAACAGGTACTACAAAAGGAATCGCAGGTATCTTAGTAAATACTAATGATGGTGCAGATACTGTAACTAACAGAGGTAACATTGAAGAAGATTCATCATCTGAAACTAATGTAAGAGCTTATGGTGCAGTAGTAAACAAAGGAACATTCATAAACTATGGTAAGATTAAACTTAATGATTCATTGAAAGAAAATGCAAATGCTATTACTTCTGAAGATATTAAGAAAGCCAATGTAGGAATTTTTGCAAATTCTACTAACGGTCTTCAAACTACAATTGAAAACCACGGAGATATTACAATTGGAGATTCTACACATAGCAATAATATCGGAAGTTGGGCTATTTACGGATATAATGTAAACACTGGTGCAAAAGAAGATGGAAGCAAGTCTAAGATTACAATTAACAGAAATAACTACGGTATTTACTCTGGAGACGGAAATGTTAATATTAAGAATACTAAATTGTTAGTTGGTAATGACACAGTTTTAGGACATGTTCAAACTACAGCAGGAGTTTCAACAGCGCCAGGGGCTTACCCTATTAGCAGACAAACTACTACTGCTGGTAGTGTTAATGGTTATTCAGATCCAAACGACCTATTGTCTGGATTAGACAAGCCAAGAGAACTTGACTCTGCAATTGGGGTATACATTGATAAAGGAAGCATTGCAAGAGATATTAATGTAAGTGCTGACATGGATATTGACAGATTCTCTTTTGGTATCGTTATGGCTGAAAAGAATGGAGGACCTACAACAAATGTAACAATAGGATCTCCAACAGATGCTCCAACAATTGTGCTGGCTTCTAACAAGAATGCAGGAGGACAAGTTAAGTCAACAGCACCATCTAATCCTAAAGTTCCAGAAGAAACTAAGGAACAAGGAAACTCAGTATACTACTATTCAGCAGATACTGAATCAAGAGGTAAGTCTTATGCTAACGTATCAATGAACGGAGACTACAACACAGCTTACTATACTAAAGGTTCAATGGATAACTACGGAACAATTGACTTGAGATCTAAATACGATGTTGACAATAACAACGTGGCAAGAGGATACGGAAACGTAGGTATTTTCTCAGCAAATACAAGTGCACCATCAACAAACTACGGAACAATTACTACAGGTATGTCTGACACTGTAAATATGGAATACTCGGCAGCGATGGCGGCAGGTAGAAACCACTACAAGACAGATGGAAACTTTGACAAGACAACAGAAGAAGGATACATTGTAAATAAAGGAGATATTATCGTTAAGGAAAAAGAAGGTATCGGTATGTTCGCAACTGGTGCTGGATCTAGGGCAATTAACTACGGTAATATCCGTCTTGAAGGAGAAAGCGCAATTGGTATGTACCTAGACCGTGGAGCGATCGGGGAAAACTATGGAAACATCGAAGGTAATGCCCAAAGCTTGAAAGGGGTAGTAGCAATTAATGGAGGTTACATTAAGAACTACGGACATATTAATGTAACAGGATCAGGATCTTACGGAATCGTAACTGATGGATCAAGATTTATTGTAGATGCAAACGGAAATCCAACAGAAGTTCTTCAGTCAACAGATTCAAGATACACTTCAACATCTGCAGTAACAGCAGGACAAACTAACGGAAAAGGTGGAACAGACCTTTACGGAGGAACAGAAAGCTCAATTGAAGAAGGAACAAGCGGAAATCCTAAGACAACAGGAGTTGGAACAACAATAACAGCTCCAGACATCGTGCCTATAACTAAGGTAAGCGTTGACGGAATCGACACTCCAATCTTCAATGTTGAAAGTGATGCGGCAAACCCTGGAGACTGGGCTAAGACTGTAACAGTAAGCAGCAGCATCCAAACTGGAGGAACAAGAATAATTGACCTTTCAGCTAAGAACGAATGGGGTAACCCAGTATGGGAACATGCATACAAAGACCCATTATCAGAAGTAACATCAATCGGAATGTATGTTGATACATCAGGAGTTAGATACACTAACCCAATTGACGGAATCCAAAACTTGCCTAAATTAGGAAAAGTTGACTTGTACTTCGGACCAGAAGCAACATTGTATACAAACTCTAAAGCAATTAGAATTGGAGACAAGGTTGATGCAAATGGAACTGTAACTAAGAGCAACATCTTGAAGCCATTTAACGATGCATTGTCAAGATTGCCAGGAGGAGCAAAAGTAAACGTTCTTTCAGGAAGTTTGACTTGGCAAGTATTAGCAAAACTTGACTCTAACAACCAATTGTCAGAAATTTACATGAGTAAAGTTCCTTATCATTCATTCGCTTATGACAATGATAAGTCTCTAGTAAACTTCACAAACAACTTGGATAACATTTATGAAATCGCTAAGCCACAAAGTGCTGAAAAAGTTATCTTCAACAAGTTGAACAGCTTAGGTAACGGAGAAGGGCATATCTTGGCTCAAGCGTTTGACCAAATGAGAGGTCACATTTATGGTGGAGTTCAACAAAGAATTAAATCTACATCGGATATCTTGACTGGAGAAATGAACGGATTAAGAAGCGACAGAAATGTTTCTAAGGATTCTAACAAGTTCAAGGCATTTGGACAAAGAAACGAGTTCAAGACAGATACAGCAGGAATGCCTGACTGGTACAGCAATGCAGGAGGTGTTGCGTTCGTTCATGAAGATGAAACTGTAAGACTTGGACAATCATCAGGATGGTCAGCAGGTGTAGTAAACAACTACTTCACATTCAAGGATTTATCTAAATCTTATGAAAACCAAGCAATGGCTAAAGTTGGAGTATTCAAGACAATCCCTCTTGATGCGAACGGAACATTTGTTCTTAGCCTAGGTGGAGACGGATTCTTTGGAAGAAATGATATGAAACGTAGATTCTGGGTAGTAGATCAAGAATTCAGGGCAAAAGCAAGCTACTATTCTTATGGTGCAGGACTTAACGCAGGACTTGAAAAGGCATTTGTAATAAATGACGGATTCAGCATAGTTCCAAATGTAGGAATCAGAGCTGAATACGGAAGATTCTCATCAATCCATGAAAATGGAGACATGGCATTGAACGTTAAGAGCGACGACTACGTATCAGTTAAGCCAAGCGCAGGAATCGACTTCAGATACAGCCAGGAAGTATTCAAGAACTCAAACTTGACAGCAAGCTTAGGATTTGCGTATGAAAACGAAATCGGAAAACTTTACGATGTTGAAAACGAAGCAAGAATCGTAGGAGCATGGACAGACTACTTCGGAATCAGAGGAGACAAGGAAGACAAGAGAGGAAACTTCAAGTCAGACTTGAAACTAGGATTAGACAACGGAAGATTCGGATTCAACGTAAACACAGGATACGACTCAAAAGGACACAACTTCAGAGCAGGATTAGGATTGAAAGTATTATACTAATAAATTCTAGGAATGCTGGAAATAGCTTAAACAAAACGGGGGAGGGCTGCCAGAGATGGCGGCTCTTCTTTTTTGTATGAAAAAATTAAAATATATGGTAAAATGATAGTGTAAAAAAGAAGATAAAATTTAAATAGATTTAACATTAGGAGGTAAATAAATGAAGAAGATTCCTGTTGGTATTGATGATTTTAAGGAAATTATAAATAATAGTTGTTATTACGTTGATAAAACTAAATTTATCACCAATATTTTAGATGATGGCTCTAAAGTAAAACTTTTCACACGTCCAAGAAGATTTGGAAAAACTTTAAATATGTCAATGCTAAAATATTTTTTTGATATTCATAATAGTAAAGAAAATAAAGAATTGTTTAATGGCTTAGATATTGAGAAAACTAAACATTTTTCAGAACAAGGGCAGTATCCAGTAGTTTTTATTTCGCTAAAAGGGATTAAATCAAATACTTGGGAGGAAGCTAAAAGAAGTATTGGATTATTAGTTGCAAGGCTGTTTTCAGAATTTGAATATATTTTAAATGATCTGAATGAATTTGATTCAACAAGATTTAAAAGATATTTGTCGGCAGAAGCAGATTTGGCAGAACTGAAAGAATCCTTGGTTTTTTTGACAAAGGTGCTGTATAAAAAATACGAGAAGGAAGTGGTGCTTTTAATTGATGAATATGACAGTCCTTTAATTTCCGCCTATGAATACCATTATTATGATGAAGCCATTAATTTTTACAAAGTTTTTTACGGGGAAGCATTGAAGACAAATTCCTATTTAAAAATGGGGATTATGACAGGAATTATAAGAGTTATAAAGGCTGGTATTTTTTCAGATTTAAATAATCTAAGAATTTATTCTATTTTAAGCAATCATTATTCTGAATTTTTTGGATTTACTGAAGAAGAAGTAAAAAAGGCACTTTGTGACTACAATATTGAATTTAAGCTTTCTGATGTTAAATCATGGTATGACGGCTACAAATTTGGAGATTCTGAAGTTTATAATCCGTGGAGCATTTTAAATTTTCTTTTTGACAAAAAACTGGCTCCAAACTGGATTAACTCTTCTGGAAATTTCCTTATTAATGATATTTTAAAAAATGTAGATGCTGAAACAATGGAAACTTTGGAACAGTTATTTTCAGGGGAAAGTGTAGAAGAAAATATTAATGGAAACTCTGATTTGTCTGTATTGCTTGGGCAGGAGGAAATTTGGGAACTGCTTTTGTTTAGTGGATATTTGACGGTTGATGAAAAGATTGGGGAAGATTATGAGAATGTGTATTCTTTGAGACTTCCTAATCGGGAAGTTAGGGAGTTTTTTAGGCAGAAGTTTATTGAGGTGAATTTTGGGGAAAGTTTGTTTAGGAAGGCGATGGAATCACTTAAAAAGCTGAAATTTAATTATTTTGAGAAATATTTGCGGAATATTTTGCTAAAGTCGACTAGTTATAACGATACTAAAAATGAGGATTTTTATCATGGATTAGTTTTAGGAATGATGTTTTATTTGGATAATCATTATTATGTGAAGTCTAACGAAGAATCTGGGCTTGGAAGATATGATTTGATGATAGAGCCTAAAAATAAGAATAATAGGGGATTTATACTAGAATTTAAGGTTACGAAGGATGAAAGTAGTCTTGAAAAGGTTTCAAAGGAAGCTGTGAATCAAATTGTTGAGAAAAAATATGATGTTGCTTTGAAGGATAGGGGAATTGAGGATATTACTTTAGTTGGGGTGGCATTTTGTGGAAAAATGGTTAAAGTTTTTTATTCTTAAAGAAAATATTTAATGGAAAATTTTGAAAAATATGGTAAAATAGTAATACAAATTAAAAATTATTTATTTTAGGAGGAAGAAAAGATGAAAAAAATTATGAGAGGTGTACTGTTATTCGGTATGTTAGGAGGGATGCTTTTGTCTTGCGGGAATAAAAAAGGTAATGATTCTCAAGAGCAAAAAAAGGATTCTAAAGTTAGTGAAAAGGTTTATAAAATTGGGCTGTCGCAAATTGTGGATCATCCAGCGTTGAATGCGGCAAAGCAAGGATTTAAAGATGTGTTGGCGAAGGCTGGAGTGAAGGCTGATTATGATGACAAAATTGCAAATAATGATATGAGTAATCAGACTTTGATTATGCAGCAGTTTGCAGCGGATAAAAAGGATCTTGTTTTTGCGATTACTACTCCAACGGCACAGGCGGCTAAAAATCAGGTTGGGAGTGAAATACCAGTTGTATTTGGGTCAGTTACAGATCCTAAAAGTGCAGGGCTTGAAGGGATTCCTAATGTTACAGGGACAAGCGGGGCGGCACCAGTTACTGAAAATTTGAAATTAATGAGAGAGTTGTTACCAGGAGCTAAGAAAATAGGGATAATTTATAATTCATCTGAACAAAATTCGGTTTCTGAAGTAAATAATTTGAAAAAGTTAGCGGGGCAATATGGATTTACAGTAGTTGAAAAGGCTGTTACAAATGGTACAGAAATGGTTGCGGCTGCAAATCTTATTGCAAAAGATATTGATATTTACTATGCTATTCAAGACAATACGGTGGCTTCATATTTTGCAGCAATACTTGACGTGTTTAATAAATCAAAAATACCAGTTTTAGCTACAAATAACGTATTTTCAAATGCAGGAGGGCTAATTTCCCAAGGAACTACCGACTATAACATTGGTTACCGTTCTGGAGAAATTGCAGCTGAAATTTTATTAAAAGGTAAAAAACCAAGTGAAATCCCAATAGAAACTGTTAAAAATTTACAAATTGAAATTAATAAGCAAAATATGGAATTATTGGGGATAAAAATACCAGATAGCATTTTAAAGCAGGCTAAAATGGTGGAAACTAAAAAATAATTTTAAAAATAATTTGATAGTTCTATTTCAAATAGGATTAAAGACTTTTTTAAATATTAGATAAGTTTAACAAAAAAACTGGAATTGTTTAAATTTAAATAACTCCAGTTTTTATTTTATGTTAAATTTTATTTATTGAAAAATGTTTTTTATTTACCCAGACAATGAATTTTATATCCCGCTAAGTAAATCTATTCCAATATTTAGTTTTTATTTTCTTGTTTTTTTCTTTCATTAGCATTTAAATATTTTTTTCTAAGTCTAATAAAGTTAGGAGTAATTTCCACTAATTCATCATTTTCAATATATTCAAGTGCCAATTCCAATGTAAATTCCTTTGGAGGTGCTAATTTCACAGCATCATCACTTCCAGCAGCCCTCATATTTGTAAGTTTTTTACCTTTACATACATTTACAACTAGGTCGTTTTCTCTTGAATGTTCTCCAACTATCATTCCTTCGTAAACTTCAACTCCTGGCCCGATAAATAGGATTCCACGTGGCTGCAAGTTGTTTAATGAGTAACCTAGACTTGTTCCAGGCTCCATTGCGATTAAAACACCTCTTCTTCTTCCTGTAACTTCTCCTTTAAAAGGTTCATATTCATAGAAAGAATGATTTAAAATTCCTGTTCCTCTGGTTTCTGTCAAAAATTCATTTCTAAATCCAATTAATCCACGTGATGGAACTTTGAACTCAAGTCTTGTGTAGCCGTCGCTTCCTTGATTCATATTTACCATTTCACCTTTTCTAAGTCCTAATTTTTCAATTACAACTCCTACAAATTCATCGGCAACATCAATAATTGCAAGTTCGATTGGCTCCATTTTCTGTCCATTTTTTTCCTTAAAGATAACCTCAGGCTTTGAAACTGCCACTTCGTAGCCTTCCCTTCTCATATTTTCAAGCAAAATAGATAATTGAAGTTCTCCTCTTCCTTTTACAATAAAGGCATCTGGCGAGTCTGTCATTTCAAGTCTCATACTTACGTTATGATTTACTTCCTTTTGCAATCTTTCCAAAATATTTCTAGAAGTTACAAATTTCCCGTCTTGTCCAGCAAATGGCGAATCATTTACAACAAAAGTCATAGCAAGCGTTGGCTCATCAATGTCAATCAGAGGCAATGGTTTAGGATTTTCCTTGCTTGCCACAGTTTCTCCTATGTCAATTTTTTCAATTCCTGCAATTGTTACAATGTCTCCAGCAAACGCTTCTTCCATTTCAACTTTTTTAAGTCCATCATATCCATAAATTCTAGTAATTTTTCCATTTACCAAGTCGCCATTTCTCTTGATTAACGTAACTTCCTGATTCTTTTCAATTTTTCCGTTATATATTCTTCCAGTTCCTAATTTTCCTACATATTCATCATATTCTGTATTTGTAATAAGCATTTGCAAAGGTTCATTCACATCACCTTCAGGATCATCAACATGCTTCATAATTTCATCATAAAGCGGTTTCATATCCTTATCCTCATCTTCCAATTCCAGTTTAGCATACCCATTTTTAGCCGATGCATAAACTACTGGAAAATCAAGCTGAACATCATTTGCTCCCAAATCCACAAACAAATCAAATACAGAATCCACAACAGCATCAGGATCTGAATTTGGCCTGTCAATCTTATTAACAACCACAATTGGACGAAGTCCATGTTCTAGTGCCTGTTTTAACACATATTTAGTCTGTGGCATAACTCCTTCAAAAGCATCCACCAAAAGCAATACAGAATCCACCATTTTCAAGATTCTTTGCACTTCTCCACCAAAATCCGCATGCCCTGGAGTATCTACAATATTTATCTTATATCCGTCATAATGAAATGAAGCATTTTTAGAAAAGATCGTAATCCCTCTTTCCTTCTCCAAATCATCACTATCCATAATTCTTTCATCTACTTTTTCATGTTCCCCAAATGTCCCCGCCTGTTTCAATAAAGCATCGACAAGAGTTGTCTTCCCGTGATCTACGTGCGCAATAATTGCAATATTTTTAATTTTGTTCATCCTTTATTTTAACAATTCCTTGTTAATATTTCCTCCTTAAATTTTAAAATTACTATCCCCCCTAAGGGTTGAGGAGCAGAGGTGAAATTCATGTCCTATCTATTCAAGCTATAATAAATAATAGCAAATAGAATAAATATTGCAGTGAAATCTACCATCCCACTACCTCCTGTATATGATTTATGAGTTCTGCCAAAACTCACCTAAATATTATAACAAAAAAGGCTGGAAAAATCCAGCCTAATTTATGGCATTTTTTTAATCATATACATTCCCTATAGAGGTTTCTTTCACATTTATTATAACATATTTTACAAAAATGTCAAATAGTGAATCCAAACCCTTAAGGGTTGAGGAGCAGAGGTGAAATTCATTCTCTATCTATTCAAGCTGTAATAAACAATTACAAACAGAATAAATATCGCAATGAAATCTGCCATCTCACTACCTCCTTTATATAACGTTTCGTGAATCATGCCAAAATTCACTTAATTATTATAACAAAAAAGACTGGAAAAATCCAGCCTAATTTATGGCATATTTTTTTTAACGTTATATAAAGTTCCCCTTAAAGGTCTTTTACATATTTATTATAACATATTTTACAAAAATGTCAATTACTGAAATTTTATTTTTTATTTTTATGGAAAAAACTTTTTAAAACTGTTATAATTAGAAAAAGGTAATAATAAATTATAGATTATTAAATGAGTCTATGAAAAAAATATTAAAGGAGAATTTATTTTGAGCAAAAAAATTATTTTTATATTTGTATTTTTATTATTGGGAACTTTTTCCTGTACTTCGCTTTCAGAGGGTCTTTCAATGAAAAGTCAGGTTTATAATGCGGATAATGTGGATTTTTACTATGATTTGACTTATAAGAAAGATGGGGAAACGCATTATGAAAGACAGATCTGGGATCAGGCTTATAAGATTTTGGATGAGGCGCAGGATTTTTTCCTGATGGATATTTTTGTGTTTAATGATTTTGTTGGGAAAGGAGTGGAAGAAAAGTTGCATCCGTTGCCGCTTGCAGAAGAATTTGCAGAAAAGATACTGGAAAAGCGGAAAAAAGATCCGAATGTGGAAATTTACCTGATACTTGATGAAAGCAATACGTTTTACGGGGCTTATGATAATAAGATGCATAAAAAACTGGAGCAGGCTGGCGTAAAAATCGGGTATGTTGATTTAATGAAGCTGAGAGATCCGATGCTTGTTTATTCTGTGCCATGGCGGCTATTTATACAGCCTTTTGGAAATCCAAAAAATCGTGGGAAAATAAAAAATCCAATTTACGAAGGAACTGATAAAGTTACAATCCGTAGCATTTTGAGAGCATTAAATGCAAAAGCGGATCACAGAAAACTAATTATGAATGAAAACACTGCAATGCTGACATCAGCCAATCCACATGCTGAAGGTTCAAGACATTCAAACGTAGCATTCAAATTTTCAGCGCCGATATTAAAAGAAATTTACAATGCTGAAAAGCCAGTTGCAAAAATTACTAAGAAAGATGGAAGTTTAAAAAGAACATTGCCAAACAAGGATTTCAGCAAAATTCCATTTTCATCAAATGACAAGCTGAAAATACAATATTTTACAAACGATGCGACAGCTAAGGATATTTCAGAAGAACTAAAAAACACGCAGTTTGGGGATAAAGTCATCATTGCCCAGTTTTTCCTTGCAGACAGGAGAATAATAAATGACATTAGAAAGGCTGCAAAACGTGGAGTAAAATTTGAGATAATACTAAATAATGCAGAAGCAGGACTGCCAAACAAAGCGGCGGCTGGAGAATTGATGAAATATGCAAGAAAACATGGCTATGACATCAATGTTAAATTTTACAACAAAGGCGAAGAAATGTACCATGTAAAAATGATGTCAATTCTGAAAAAGGATTATCTGATAACTTACGGCGGATCCACAAACTTTACGAGAAGAAATATGAGAAACTATAATTTAGAGAATGAGCTGAAAATAATGTCAGCCTACGACCAGAAAGTTTCCAAAGATATTTTAGACTATTACGACAGATTATGGACAAACAGGGATGGCGATTTTACGTTACCTTATGATGAAGGAAAAAATGAAAAATTTATGAATGATATGCTGTTTAGATTTATGGAAGTGAATGGATTTGGAGCTTTTTAAAAAAATTTTTAAATATAATGAAAGAAGTACGATTCCTATGGAAAACAGAGTTAAGGTTGAAAGAATAGATGAAAATAATTACGATAGAATATTTGCAATTTCTGATCTTCATGGTCAATATGACTTATTTTTAAGATTGCTTGAAAAAATCGAGTTAAAAAGAGAAGATTTACTTTTAATTTTGGGAGATATTTGTGATAGAGGGAAAAAATCTTATGAAATTTATATGAAATGTATGAAAATGATAAAACTTGGATATAATCTAAAGTTTATTTTGGGAAATCACGAAGATATGCTTCTGGAGGATTTTGAAAATGATTATCCATTGAATTATGAAACAGAGTATTCGATTTATAAAAATTCTAAATATTTTGAAAAGAAAAATATAGAGAAATGGCATAAGGAAAATTTTCCTGCTGAAATAAAATGGCTGATAAAATGGTTAAAGGATTGTCCGCTCATAGTTTGTGGAAATGAGAATATTTTTGTTCATGCGGGGCTGGATTTAAGCAAGAATTTGGAAAATCAGGAAAGGGAAAATGTGCTTTGGACACGGGAAGAATTTTGGATGGATAAGAAAAATACTCTTGAAGAATATAAAAATAAAAGTATATAATAGAAACATATAAAAAAGAAAGGTAGAGCGTGTGTTCTAATTTGAACACGAGCGGAAAACTCGGAAAATAGATAATCTGACTGAGAAATCAGGA
>ERZ773007.621-NODE-621-length-17582-cov-5.426314_pt1 | contig 17582 bp, 19 predicted proteins | sample MGYA00580665_ERZ773007 | MGnify/ENA primary metagenome ERZ773007 (study PRJEB29015, sample SAMEA2738122) | human oral metagenome | biome: human oral; feature: human-associated habitat; material: saliva | place: China | collected 2167 ... | reverse complement strand
TTATATTTTCAATTCCTGCAGAATTTCCTATTTGACCTACAGAATTAAACAGGAAACATATACTAAAGACACATAAGAGAATCACTCCAAGCCCAGCATTCAAGACTGCCATATAAGAACTTAAAAATCGTCCAAGCTCTTTTTGATATAGAGCAAGAAATACCGATTTTCTTTCATAAGATACTTTGTCATTAGCATATCTTGATTTTGTATTGGCAAGTGTATTAAGTAGTCCATACTTCAACGAAGCAATTTTGACAAATAGATAAAAAACGACTATTGAAAGAACTATATAAAATCCCATCCCATAGTACATTGGAAAATTGTAGTATGACATAAATAGTCTAGAAATTGGATACAGTCCAGTAATTTGCTTAGCCAGCGTAACCCCAATACTACTTTCATCACCTGATTGCATAGCCGATAATGCAAAATATCCAATTATACCTAGCATCGCAAATGAAAAAATAAGAGAGATAACATTTTTCCTTTTAAAAAAAGATGAAGCGACAACAATAACGATTCCCATGCATGCTGCTATACACATAGGTATTGAGGGAACAAAGATGATTGAAGTGAGATACAATATAATCTGTAAGACGTTTAAACTTCCGTTCAAGCCCCATACAATTCCACCCGGAAGCATAAACATCAAGCCTATTAAAAAATTCAATAAGTACATAAACATGAACTTGCTGGTGATAATATCCGAACTTTTAACAGGTAAGGACAAGAGAATTTCCATATCTCGACTGCCAAATAAAATGCCATTCGAATAAAAGACAGTCAAAAATAATATTGAAAAACTCGATACAGAGACCATATAGGCCGGTATCAAGTCCTTCTGTCCGACGTGTACCAATGTTTTCGCTGTTAGTATATTATAAACAAAGCAAAATAAGGTAAGAGTTATTATGCCAAAACTCGCAATAGCCATTGAACTTTGTTTTTTATTTCCTGAATCTCTAATCTCATTGATAGGAAAGAAATTTATCAATTGTGCTCTAATTAGTATCCAAATGTTACTCATTGTCCTGCACCTCCATGAAAAATTCCTCCAATGATTCAGCACCTTTGACGTCTCCTGTATTGCCACTTGCAATTAACTTTCCATTTTTGATAATGGCAATCTTATTACATAATTTTTCCGCAACATCCAATACATGGGTTGAAAAGAAAATAGCACCTCCATCTGAAACACACTCATGCATAATTTTCTTTAGTAGGAAAGTTGCTTTGGGATCTAGCCCAACAAAAGGTTCATCTAAAATCAACAGTTTGGGAGAATGTACAAGTGCAGAAATAATGGCTGTTCGTTGCTTCATACCATGTGAATATGAAGAAATAATCCCCGAAAGATGATCAGTCATATCAAATAAATCACCGTATTTTTGGATTCTCTCCCTACGTATTTTTGTAGGAATTTCAAACAGGTCAGCTATAAAATTAATATATTGAAGTCCCGTCATATGTTCATACAAATCTGGATTGTCTGGAATATACGCCATCACTTTTTTACAAATAACAGGCTCTTCTTTAATAGAATGACCGTTGATAGTTATACTTCCATCTTCAAAATCATGGATACCGACAACTGCCTTTATCATTGTCGTTTTCCCCGCACCATTTGCCCCAATAAAACCGTAAATATCTCCAGGTTGTACTGAAATAGATAGGCTATCCACAACCTTCTTTTCCCCATAACTTTTACTAAAATTCTTTATATCTAACATATTTTTACCTCAATTGACAATTTGTCAGTTATATTTTGAAATAATACCGATAGCTAGTTTTGATTTAGCTATCGGTATATTGTTCTCATTACAGACATTCTATCTCTTTTTAATTACTAAAAAGTTCTTCTGTATTTAGGTTTTGTTCTAGCATTATCTTAAATGCATTCAAGTAATCTTTGACAGGTTCTTTCTTTGAATTTTTTATACCTATGTTATTAGAAACAAAAACATAGGCTGTCATCAGAAATTCTGCTGTTTCTGATGGATATTTTACAGAAAATTCTTTTTCTGCTATGCCTTGATTGATTATCCTCTCAAAATATATGGTCAGTTTTTCAATGAGCTTATGGGATAACTTATCTAACATATAACGATTTTCTTCAAGATCAACCGTCTTTTGTAACTCAGTTCCCTCTGCTGAAACATTATCTGTAGAGATTATTGTGGCATCTATAAAAGCTCTTACTTTTTCAATAGCAGTTTTATCCTCATCATAGACAATCACATGAATATCTCTCAGTAATTTCTCTGAATAGCGTTCGACAAGACAATATAGAATATCTTCTTTATTCTTAAAATGATAATATAACAAACCTCGTGATATATTTACTTTATCAACTATATCCTGAGTTGTTGTGTTCGTATATCCTTTCTCCATAAAGAGGAGCATAGCAGCATCCATAATCTCTGCCCGTCGAATTTCCGGATCTTTTACATCTCGCATTTTATCCCTCCTAATTGTAGTTATACCACTTTACTGACAAAGTGTCAATTATAAACTTATCCTTTGAGGATACCAAAAAAACCTTGAAACCAAGGCTTTTTCTTCTATACATTTTCTAGTCCTCACAAGCAGTGAGACTGCCTCCACATGTGATGCTAGAAAATATCTATATTATAGACCAAAACTTTTGTTCTTTTCTCAATTAGATAATATTTTTAGTTCAGTACAATTTTGGTAAGGTACGTTTTATTAATTTATCGGACAAATCGATACATCTCCAAGTCCAAAAGAGAAATTGTCAAAGATATCCTGATAGCCGAATGGAATTAGTTGCCCTGTCTGGCTCATAAGAGCAAAGTCAACTCCTAATTCATGAATGAGATAAGGATACAGTGTAAATCCATTTTTCTCAATGATAAGAGCCAGAGTCCAAAAAGGGGAATTCGCTCCTCCTTTGGGAAGGACTGCTTATACAAGTTGCTGATGATTTCCCAATGTTTAAAAGGATTAAATTTAATTTGTCTTAGGGTCATAAATTTCTCCTTGATTCCATCGTCCAGCAAAATAGAAGTCTTTTTAAATATAACTCACGCCACGCCTTCGCAACATTCTTTAGTTTAACGATTGAATCTCTTCTTTGACATATCCTTCTACATCTTCAATCTCTACAAACAGCGGGTCTAAGTGACACAAGAAGTGCCAATCTTCAGCGCCACGTTTTCTGTAGAGAATCGCTTCGCCGGCTTCACTTCCGAAAAAGCTTCTGTCGGCTTCATATCCACAGCGTTCTAAGAAGTCTTTTGCCTTGCGATAGTTCGCTTCTCTTGCTTGGACATAGGCTTTCACTTCATCGTTGTTAACGACATACGCATCGATTTTTGAATATCCTTCGATCACTTTATCGTTTTTAACGGATAGATTCGAAATTTCTTTCCAAATAATGTCCACATTTTCTTCAGAATTAAACGAAAATCTAGATAAAGGGACAATATTTCCGTTAAAGACAATTTCCATATAATCCGGCAAGTATTTTGGGTTCACATACTCCGCTTCAAGTCCATCTTCTGTTTCTAAAGTATACCCCGGGATTTGAGCTACAAACGTTCTCCCCTCTTCTAAAGAATCAAACGCGACTAAATCCTTTTGATAATCACCTTGATAAAATTCCAATATAACCATCGATAACCCTCCATTTAAACTTTACAGCGAGCGCTACATAAATTTATTTTTCAGATTTTATAAGCAGTGATACTGCCTCAACATGAAACGACTGATCACTGAGTATATCAAGTGAAGCTGTCTGTATGTGGAAACATGTCTATAAACCTTTTAACGATATCATAAGGTAATCATTTAAATGTATTACCTCGACAAACCGGGATTTAGAAAGATCTCCGCAAATAAACCATGTCTACCAACTGAATGCCACCTTCATATATTGGATGGTCATAATTGTCTGTAAAGAAGTTCGGGGCGATATGTGATCGCACAAACCCACACTTTTCATAAAACGGAATCGTCATTGGACTATCGCCCGTTCCTACCTGCAGGGTAGAATACTCTTCTCTGTATTTCGTGATAATAAAATCAATCATGGCTTTCGCGTAACCTTTGCCTTGATATTCCGGAACTGTCGCAATATTCTTAATTTCAAGTACGCCATTTCCCACATCGATTACAACACACTCACATTTAATACCATTATCATCAAGTACATACATTTTACCCTTATCAATATAATTTTTTTGTTTTCCATAACCTCTATTATTTCCATCAACACACCCACTTCTTAAAATATTTATTGTTATTATTGTTTCGCAAATAATTTATAAACTCGATTTTAGCATCCCACGGGTTCAATGATTTGTAATCAAATCCAATGATTTAAAAGCTATCATCAAAAAATTGTTTATAGCGATTAGCTTCTTCTGCATTACCACCCTTACCATGAACATATATAACGGCATTTTTCATTCAAATTTTCTCCACAAATTCTAATTTGATTATATCTTTTTCTTCGGTTTTGGTGCAGGTAACTCATCATACATTGAATTGAATAAGCCGGTTAAAAATTCTTTGTTATCAACATCATCTACCAATAACATTTCCTTTGCTCCATCATATGGTAACTCGTACTTTGCATTTGGCATATATGCTGTTGCAGATTTAACAGGCTTCACTAAAAATCTATCATCATAAATTCCACCCACAATTTTTCCACGATAATAAATAATATATTCACCCATCATTGATTTATATGTTATTTCTTCCAACTCAGATAGTTGTTCTAAAATGAAGTTTAAATATTCTTTACTTGAAGCCATTTTTTCTATCTCCCTTAATTACTAAAATTTCAATAGTCCATTTTGTCAAACTTAAAATATATTCTTTCAAGCAATTTCACCCCACACTGAATTTTAATTAGTTTTCGATTTTTGGTTCAAGTTTATTTAAATAATCTTGGATCTCATGAACTAATCTTAATATTGTTTACTTCCTTTTCATTTCCTGCAGGATCTAGACCAATCACCAAAACACAATCTTTTCAGATGTTGAGTTATCAAATTCAAAGCCTCTAACCCCAAGTTTTGGATCTTTCTTTATTACATCTAAAGCACCTTTTGTTTTTTTATAAACTCATTAATTGTTGAACTATTTGTCATAATTATAACTCCATTATTTACAGCTTTTTATAATAAATAAAGTTACCAGTAGTACCTTTTCTCACTTAGATATTGTTCTTTTTGTTCTCTAGAATTTTCATGATTTCTAATTCCTAGTAATTCGTCTGTTGAAGAAACTATTGGGTCTATCCAGTCAGCTTTGGATCTAATCCAATCAATTTCCTCTTTACTAAGTTTCCCTGCTATCTCCAGTTTATCAGCCATTAGTCTTAAATCATTTGCTGTTTGAAAATCTTCTAGCATATTCAGAAGAGACATTGTCCGCTTCTTCTCTTCTTCGATTCTATTTTGTAATTTTCTTTTTCGCTCCTGCTCCTCTTCGTATTGTCTTGCTCTCTCTTCACGTTCAAGTCGTAAATTCTTAACTTTATAATACTCTTGGTAAATTAAAACAATTATTTCTGGGATTGATTGTTCAAGTGTGAATTCTTTAGTATCTTTAATGTATTTACCATCTATTATCTTAAATCGAAATTTTCCATTTGGAATATAGTCATACTTCTTTATTCTTGGTTTAAAAGCATATCTATTAAACTTAACGCTATCATTGTACTCTGCTAGTTCTTTAGCTTCTTCTTTTGTTAATTCATGACTTACTTTGTCTGTTGATTCTATAACTTCAAAACGAACAATATCCTTTTCAATTTGAATATCCCAATTTGAAGTTACATTATCACCGATTTTTTCAATAACAGTAACTAGTGAATCTAAAAAGCGATATAAACGTGGAAGAGAATTTAATGAAATACTTTTTACAAATTTAGGTTCTTTTAAATCATTATATCTGTGCCTAGAATCAAAGTAAGGATAAGAAGCAGCTTTTTCCCTCTTATTCCACTCTGCAATTTTATCTCTTAAATTAGCTACAGATTTATGTAATCTCTTATTTGGAGACTGGTTTAGATTTGAAACTGTTTCAATAATACGCTCTATTTTATCGTCCTCTAAGAATGATAATGAACTTCTTATACTAGTTGTATCAAATTTAACAGTATCTTCTTTTTTATCTTCCGTACTATCTTCTTTATGTTTAGCAGCTTTAATTCTACTGTTCTTTAAACTTTTTCTATCAATATGAACCTCATTTACATCATTTTGTGGTAATGGAACGATAAGTTCACTTAAGTCTTGTCCAGTATTCTTACGATACCAATAACTACCCTTTGGAATTGGGATTTCAAATTCTTTACATTTCTTGAGTAAGTCAGAATAACTTAAATCATATTTCAATGAAACTTGTTTCGCACTTATCTCCCAGATTTCTTCATAGAGTTCTTCTCTAGAAAAGGTCTTTATCATCTTCATTTGAAACACCTTTACCCTTATACTTTACATCACTGTTTTTATATTTACCAAGCGAAAACGCAAATTCAAAAACTTCTAATTCTTCACTTCTGCATTTTCGCTTAATATAAAAAGTAAATCTTGTTTTAAACCGTTAAATTCCTCTATAATTTTATCTAAACTAGTTTCAATATTTTCAACACGGATCTCTGATAGCTTACCGTGATTGTATGAAATCATTCTTTCAGCGATAATATGATATGACCAACTCTCAGTGAAACGTCTATCTCTTTCTTCGTTATGAATAGCAAAACCAATTGGAAGAAGATTATTTCTAAGACCTATCGCAACTGCCTGTGAACTTATACCTAAATAATCACCAGCAATTTTTAATGTGATTTTATTTAATTTTCTAATATCTTCGTCGGTATATTTCGGCATGTTAGTACTCCTTTGTTATAATTCAAAATGCGATTTCATCTATTTAAAATATCTTGATAGGATACTATCTAGTTGCTTGCCTTAACTATATAATTTATGTGTTGCACACTGTACTCTGAAAGCTAATAATCTAAAATCAATTCAATGAAAAATTATTATTAAGATTTAGAGTTACTATCTTTTCAAGCTAAGTTCATTAATTATCTCCAGATTTAGATGTAAATAGTTATTTATTATCTAAGTCAAAACCAATCTGCCAAAATCCCATATCAAGTATTTTCATTTGAGGATATAGCATATCAGCAACTATAAAATTTTTTTGGACTGAATTTAATTGTTCTATGTTTTTCTCATAAAAATCTACTAGTTGTAAAATAGATTTAATGTTATAGGTTCCAATGGCAACATTTTGTGATCTTATTCCAGTAACAAAATATCTATCATATGCCGGAACACAACCAAGTGTGCCCATCAGTATCTTTGTGATTAGTGTTTCTGATAAGTTATTTTTTAGTGCTGAACCTTTTACTTTACGCCTGATTCCATCATAATAATTAGCAATAAATTCATTAATTTCCTTTAGCAATTTTTGATTACTTTCATTTTTAAAATCTTTACATTCTATTCCTGCTAGAGAATCATATTTATTGCTTAAGATTTCTCTTACTACAGGTATATGTACTCTATAATCCTTTTGTAATAAGAATGAAGAACCTCGATACATCCCCCAACTTGCTAAATAAAATGCAAGTTGTAAACTCAGGTAATCAAGATTCACATCATTCTCTTTACGAGCTGTCATAAAATGTGAATAACAATGTTCCCATGAACGATATCTATCATGTTCATCAGCTTTTAAATCGTTATAAAATTCAGTTGATGATTTAATAATCATATCGATTGTTTCCATACTTCCTGGTTTCCTAATCAACTTTCAAATATATAGCGTTTTCATTATTTTCTTATCCTATTATATCATTATTCAAAATAAAAAACTGCAACTTACTAGTTGCAGTTAAACACAGATTTACTTCTGTTCCTTTTAGAAACTTATATTTTCATTTTCAGGAATGTTAAAAACATCGTTTTTTTCAAAATAAGGTTTTACCATTTCTTTCCATCTAGCTTTATGAAAATTGATTGAGTTTAAAGGAGATAGGCCATAATTTCCCAATGCATAATCAGCTGTCGCTTTCTTAACTTCCGAGACCTGCTAGTCTGTTCTTTTGAAAGAGCAACGCTTGTTTCCACTGCTGTTTTTGTAGCCAGATTGACTTCCATATCTGTGGTAACTTGAACAGCTTCATGCTTAGCTACTTGGGATACTTTATCTAATTCCTCGTGTAGAACGGTAAAGGGCAATTCGCCACTTGCCTGACCACTTAATTTTGCTTAGTTTATGTGTTCAGCACTATCAGCTGGCTTTGCTTGTGTAAGATTGGTAGCAGAATTTTCAGTTCTCACAACCTCATCTGCATGAACAAGTTGTCCAACTAGACCAACAACTGCGATCATCAAAATTCCAATCGTAATCGAACAAAAGGGCGGTATTTTTTGCTTTTACGAAAAACATGTTTCTCACTTTTTCTTGAATCAACATGTAACTATCTCCTACTATTTATATTTCTCTCAAATCCTACCAAAGACGCCTTGAAATGGTTATCGCAGAAAAAAGAACAGCAAAAAAGCCACCTGAACTAAATCAAGTAACTTGAACATAAAAAACGGGAGAACTAACGCATCAGTACTCCCAGACAAAAACAAGTATGTCACATTCCAATATACCTATGTTACTACAATTATTTTAACTATCTAAAAAATCTTTCAAAATTTCAAAAACTTCATTTCGATTCAACAAAATATCATCATTTTGAGGAATAGTTGATATCACAGACTCAAGTTCTATCACAAAACGGTGCATATCTGCTTTCACCGTGTCACTAGAGGTTATATTTGATAGCTTTTCACTCCCTACTAATAAAGCTGTTAATCGAGTAATGTCGTTCAAATGTTTTTTAATGGCTTTACTTAAACCTTGAGTACCTGTGGCAGAGCGTTCTCTCATATCCAACCAAGCTTTAGCCTTGAAAATAATTAAACCACGATTACTCAACACCGAGTATCCCTGAATGGATTCTTTTTCATGCACCAATATATTATAATAATCCTTATCCAATAATAAGGCCGACAAACTAGCATCTTCATCAAAATGTAAGGGTGTTTCTCTCCCCTCCTTCTTTAATGGGTATTCTGGTAAAATGCTAAATAGTTCAATCATAGAAGGAAACTCAGGTTTATTTGTTGTAAATCGAAATAGCTGTGCTTTTTCATCCTTCTGACTTCCTTGATATTCTCCCAATTCTAAAAAGTGATTCAAGGTATCATAAAATTCCTTATTTTTTAATTCATCTATGATGACCATATCATAATCTTTTGTTGTCCGACTTTTAAATCCTTGCGAATCCAGTATAATAGAGGTTGCAGTCCCTCCAATCAAAACATAATAGTCTTGAAAATTCGCAAACATTTCTTGAAAAATAGCTTTCGTATTAGCTGGCATCATCTTCTCCTAGATACTGTAATATATTATTTTTTAGTGCTTCAATCTCTTCCTCCACACGTGGATCATCATCATCTTTTAAGGTCAAATAAAGAGAAATAGGATCTACAAACTGTCTATCTTGATTTTCTTTAAAATCGTTCCAAAATTCAGATACAAAAGGGCGATATCGCCATATTTCTAATACCTTGCCTTCTAAAACATGCTGAGATAATGGCAAGGATAATTTATTGAATTGTCTCTGTGATATGACATAGCTACTATTTTCATCCGATTCAGCTAAAAAAGTCAAATAGGATAAAGCATAAGTACCACCGTATAGAAGCCTAGAAGCAGATTTTATATTCTCTAGATCTACATTGGGCAATAAGAGCCGTTTTTTGATTGGATTAAATAAATAGGACTCTGATTTTAAGAATAATTCTTTCTTTGATGCAGTATAGGTGTAAAGTTTTTTTGGCTTATTTAACCAATCTAAAGTTTTAAAAGTCCTCAAACATCTATAAATCGTTGAGTTTGGAAGTCCAGTTACCTGTGAAAGCATATCAACATCTACTACTTTTTGACCTTTTGTCAATAAAAAGGCAATCCAAGTTAATTGTTCGCTAGGTGTTAATTCTTTAGATGTTGCAACATCATCATTAGCATTCAATACTAATCCCAATGGAGGAAAAAAGAGATTTCCCTTGAAATCTACAAAAGGTACTCTAGCTTGAAGGAGTTGTTTTTTTTCAATGTCAGATAGCTTTGAAAATACCAAAATAACGTCCATGCTAGCTTTTTCACCCATAATACGAGCTTGAGTAACAAATGAGTCTAAACTTCCTCTTCTCTTTTCTTTAATCAATAAAAATGACTCCTTATGAAACTTCATTTGGACATATTGAAATCTTTTTTCAAAACTAATTGGTAAAGTTAAAGCTATTTTTTCAACACTTACATTAATATAAAACGATTGAAAAATAGAAATTATCTTTTGAACATTCATTGTTTTTCCTTTTTATCATTTTTTACTTATTTTATCAATTTAAATGATAAAATGCAAGTTTTTTGATAATAAAAAGCGACTTACAAAAACTATAAGTCACCAAAATATTAGAAAATTTCAAGTAAAGACTCTCTGTTTCGTCGTATAAGCAAAACCCATGGCACTATCTGCCTGAGAAAACCGTCTTCCATCAACATTAGTTTCCGATACCAGAAATCAATCATCCGGATAGACCTCCTTAACAAAAGACACATGACCATAAGTAACAAAGGTCCTATGATTGTCACCGACAAATGAGATAATAACTTCAACTCTTGGAATAGAGCCTGTTTCACCACCCAGAATTGCTGTGATTGCCACCATGTCTTGAGCATTTCCCATGGTGTTGATATTAGGAATCTTTTCCCCATTTCTGCCCTTGAATTTTATTCCTAACTGCTTGATCCGAGCTGCTACTTCCCAAGTACACTAGCCATAGCATCGCCACCTCCTGGAAGCAATTTATCATAAAGCTCCCTTCGAACACTTTCCAAAGCCTTAGAATCACTTTGGACTGCGCCTTCGCTTGCCTGACAAAAGCCCTTTTCAATCTGATAATACCACTCTATCTCTCTTGTTTGGCCTACTAGTAACTTGTCTCCTGAATTACCCTCCCAGTAGGTTAGAAATAGCTGGACGAGACACCCGTATTTCCAAAGAAATCATTAAGCCAATTGGTATAATGGGGATTGTCCTCCCCCAAAAGCTCTAGACGAGTTTTAAGAAGTGCATAAGCCACCTTGACTTTCAGCTTCATGTCCTTATGCTGTTCATCCTCCAAAAGAATCTTTATGAGCTTGTAAAAGCGCTCAGACTTTTGATATTGATTTACTGTAATCCATTTCATGAGATACCTACACACTCTTTTTCTCCAATTCACCACTTGGTTGGATTTGAACCAAGCCACTCTTTTCCAAATCAGCCATCACAGTTGTTGCTTCAACAATATCCAGGTCCATTCGTCGGACTAGATAAGAAATCACGATATGATGTGATGACTGCATTTTTTCTACAAAATTTCTCCTTAAACGCAAAAAAAATCGAGAACCATATAGAATAGTTCTCGGTTGAGATATAAATATTTATTGTTGTATTCATTTATCCGATATGTGAACGATATCCACATATACATTTACTTCTATGTACCATTTTAGGACTTTTTTGATGTCAAAATTGCCTTTATCTACAAAGACAAAACGCTTGAAATAAAAGATTTTCATCCTTTTACTCTTCGCAACAACGCTACTGCCTCAGTATGATGCGTTTATGGGACTCAAATGGTTTGGGGAGTTTAAAGCTCCAGTGGAGCTTTGAAACCTCTCGCCTTAAAATGAAAAAGCGAGATATTTATCTGTGGTTCACTAACAAACTCACACACTCGGCATGTGCTGACATTATCTCCCTATATTGTAAAACGAAAGGGAAAAACTTTGGATTAGTTTTTATATTATTGAACGATTCTACTCACAAGCAACCACCCATAGTAAGGATAATTGGTGTATGTTTGAAACCGATATTTTTACTACTACATTCCATGACAATGTAAAAATCGTCATCTTCTTCTGCTTTTACGACTATCCCCATTGAATATGGCGTTTTCCAAAGAGGTCCAACTCCATAGAACTTCGCTACAAACTTATTTGTTGGATTTGGTGTTTCTGTACTGAAGCCATTTTCAAATAACCAGGCATGCCAATTTTTAAATGCCGGAGGAAATCCGAACATACGCGCAGCTTGCATTGTCAATATTGCAAAATCTATTTCATCTTCCAAATTAATAACATACTTCTCAGAAGGATTTAGTCTATATCCATCAATAGTTTTTTCTGATTTCATATCACTATTAAGTTTAAGCTTTTTCATAATAATTTACCTTTATTTATCTCTTGATTTTGGTCTTGCTTTGGCGTATGGTCTGGTTTCAGATATAAATCGCTCTACCTCTAAGAACGATTTTCCCAATTCATTCAAAGTAAGAACCAGCATATATTCTGCAACTTCACCAGCTTGGTCAATATAGCGTATAGGAGGTAATTTTTTGCGAAATTGATCAAATGTGTCTCCTACAACAATCCAATCATCCATTTCACTATCATACCAACAATGAAGTTGTTGCCATAATTCAAAATCATTTTCTTCAAGAAATTCTTCATCTACAGAAAAATCTGCCCATGGAAACAAACGTGGAAAAACATCGATATAGGGTGTAAACGGAAACCAATAAGGATAAGCATACTCTTTTGTTTCTTGACCATCATTGACAATTAACTTAGTATCACCTTTACCACTAGACTTATTAACCCACTCTTTTGAATGTAGTTTAACCTCACCGCCATTTTGTATAATTTCCATAAATTTTTTCTGAGATAGTAGAAAGTTATAATTTTGAATATGTTGCGGTAAATTCGTATAAGCAAGAAGTTGTTTATTTGATGATTCGTCCAAAAAATACTGATTTACAGGTACTTTTACATAGAACCCTTTTCCATCTCCAGATTTAATACGTTTAATTGATTCTGTAGTTAATTCTTGCCATATACACATATCATCATCCGGATTATATAAAACAATAATGCACGGTAGAGAATTCATAGTCCAGTAATTATACTGTCTCTCATTAATATGTCTAAAAATAATATAACCGTCTTTTTTCTCCTTAAACCAACTTGAACCAGATTTTATTTGTAACGCAAGAAGTTGCCTTGGTTTATCATCCTCAATAAATTCCATATGCGCATCTATACCAATATCATTAATAGGCTGTTCTCTAAATAACCAATTATTACGTTCGGCAGTCCACGCACAATAATTGACTCCCAACCTTTCAGTTCTATTTGCCATCTTACTCCTTACCGCTTCTGTATTTCAATAAATTTTGGAACATAAATAATTTTAATAGCGATTTGTACTAAAATATGTAATATTCAATCAACTTACTTCATCAGTTGAACAACAATTATAGTTTAAGTCTGCTACTTGATAACAATCTAAATTATCGAATCGATGTTAATGGGTACCCCCTCATCAATAGAAAGAATTTATTTTCAACACCAATGCTCTCACTAACAATCTGCGAAGTATTCTCTAAATTTTCCTCTCAGTAGTGAGCCGTTATCTTTTAAAAAAATTTCAAATATATACTTATTTATACGCTCTTCGCGTTTAATAATATCAGCTTTAGATAAATTAATCTTGGTGATATGAAAAACTTCATTAACCTTTAGAGCTTTCTCATTTTCAGAGATCCATTTATTTTTCTTGTAAAAAGATTGGTTGCTTATTTTTACATTGGTATCCTTTGACAATAGTCCAAGATTTCCAATACGATTTTTTAGTCTAGTATTTTTAGCATTAAATTTATTATAGTTTTGATTTTGAGGAACTATATGTTCGACTTCCCATTTTAACGATTTATTAAATTCATACTTTTTCGTCATCTCCTTTATACTATGAGGTGAATAAACTAATGATATGGTTACTAAAATAAAACGGGTAAATGTTTTATGTTTTCGATAAAAATTAGAAATCTTTGGAGTAACACAACTGTCATATATATTATAGTGTTTACAAACATACTTGGTTAGACAATCTACAATTTCATCTGAACTAGTCGTCTGTCCCACATCAACTTTTTTCTGTATATCCTTAACAATAAATTCATCAAAAATTTGGTTCAAAACAAGATTTGAATCGTATGTATTCATAGAATTAGCCTTTCATACTTCATTATACCATTAAAAATACAAATAGACTGCAACTTCCCAGTTACAGTCTTTTATAATTCTACCTCAGTTCCTTCAAGGAAAGTCAATGTTAGGTGTCAATCTTCTGAAATGCTGATGTGATCAAGAACTTGATTCATAATAAATCTGCCAAACTGCTCTAAATTAAGTAATTGATACATCTGCTTAACATAGTGCTTATGAAGAAGATTTGTTGCTTGCTCTAGCTTTTGTCACTTAGCTACCACATCAGCTTTATGTTCTTGAAGCAATCCAATTATCTTGAAAATAGAAAACCATCTACTAATCACATGAAAGTAATTAGTGTGGTTCCTAAAATATCTCATTGATGGTAACAACTCCATCCTCCAAAAACTTTTGAAATAGATTGATAGCATGTCAGGCTATAGTATCTAGAAGCCCAACTTGGACTATTAATCTGATACTTCCCACCTATTCGAGTAAAGAACTTACCTTCACAGCTTTCATATTCCCTTTCGTTACAAGGTTTTTCCGTTTTTACGAACACCCCTACACACTTACCGTATCGTTTCGTCGTATACTCCTTACTCTACGACAGCTATCGCATGCGCAGATCATCTACTTCTACTTCGCTGATGCCTCAACTCGTACAAGCAGTGATACCGCCTCAACATGTATTGCTAGCAAACAACTTTATTTTAGAACTAAAGTAATAGAGTATTTTATAAAATTATACTATAAACTGAAAGAGAATTATACACTCAACTCAAACAACTTATAAAACTCACCTCTTCTATCCATCAAGTCACTAAAAGAACCATCTTCAACAATGACTCCTGCTTTCATAAAGAGAATTCTATCGTATCTTTTCAAAATGTTTTCATTCAACTTGTGGGTGACTACAATTGCAGTTAAATCTTGAATATCCAAGATTGAATTTTCAATTTCAGTAGTTACTTGATTATCCAAAGATGAGGTTGCCTCGTCCAATAATAATATTGGCTTTTTTCGAATTAAGGCACGCGCAATACTAAGTCTTTGTTTTTGTCCTCCAGATAGATCTGAGCCATTCTCTCCACATAAAGTTTGTAGACCAGATTCATTTTCTAAAACATAACTTTCTAAACCTGACTGCTGTATAGCTTGCTTTATTTCCTCATCAGTGAAGGATTGATTAAGAGTAATATTTGCTCTTAAAGTATCATCAAAGATATAAACGTCTTGTTAAACAATCGTCATTAAATTATAAAGACTCTCTGCTGAAATAGCTTGTATATCTTGATTATCAATTGAAATATGTCCACTTGTTACATCGAAAAAACGCAGTAATAGATTGAGCAAAGTTGATTTCCCACTCCCTGACATTCCTACAATTGCAATTTTTTCCCCTTTTTGAATCTTCAAAGATAAATGATTAAAAATTTTTTCTTCAGTATTAGGGTAAGAAAAGTCTATATTTGAAAAAGAAATAACATCATCGAAATATTCTTTCGTTTCACCAGTCTGAAGTCCAGTTACATCTTTTACCTCAAATGCATTAAGTGTTGCTTGCCCTTCACGAAATTTACTCATTCCCATACCAATTTCATTTAGTGGTATTACTACAAAATTGACTAGTTGAACAATAGCTATCACACTTCCAATTGTGGTATAGCCATTAAATACGAGATACATCCCTCCACCAAAAGCTACCAAAAAAACAATCATCCCTGAAAGCTGGGAAATAACATTTGCTAAAACATCAAATTTTCCTTTTATAAAATATATCTCATCCAATTTTTCACTTTCATGACTATAATCCTCAAAGATAGCATCTTTCACATTAAAACTTTTAATAACAAGAAATCCTGCTAAAATATCTTTAACCTTATCTAAATACTTCTGATCTGCAATCATAGCACTATTTTGTAGATAGGCTGATTTTTGTCCAATTAATCCTGAAATTATCATTGGAATAATGCTAGCAATGATAACTAATAAGGTCAAAAACCAATTACCTATAAACATAGCTAGGAGTGAGAAAATCATCAAGGAGAGGTTTTTTGAAATATTAAAATACTGTTGTAGATAATCTTGCTCAATTTTCTTCATATTTTCGGTTAATACAGAAATAAATTTCCCTGATTTTTCTTTAGAAAAGTCTCTATAATCCCTATCTAAAATAGATTGGAACACCTTGTTTTTGTATCTTGACATGATTTGCCTAACAAGTTTATTTTTCAATCGAAGAGATATAAAGTTCAGTCCTGCATAGATGAAAATAACAGTTGCTCCTACTAGTACCGCTTGAGTTAAGGCTTCTTTATTTTGGGACATACCACTATCAATAATACCTTTAATAGAATAAGCAAAAGCAATATTAGTTAAAGGGACCAGTATATTAAATATCATGAAAGCATAAAAAGCCTTCTGATGGTTCTTTATCAATCGTTTCATCCTTAATTTACCTCATAATTCTTAATTTCATTTAGAAAATGTGACATAAAATATTCTTCTAAATCAATATTCTCTCTCCTAAGCTCTCTCATAGAGACCTGTTCTAGCATTTCTCCATTTTTGATAACACCAATCTTATCTGCTATCTGTGAAATTTCCGATAATATATGACTCGATATTAGTATTGTAATTCCATGCTCCTTAGAAAGCGACAACAAAAGATTTCGAATTTCTTGAATTCCTATTGGATCTAAACCATTGATTGGTTCATCTAAAATTAACAATTTAGGTTTTGTTAGGAAAGCCCGAGCTAAACCAAGTCTCTGTCTCATTCCTAACGAAAATTCTTTTACTTTTTTAGTCGTATTTTTTAATCCGACCATTCTTAAGGCTCTTATTATATCTGATTCAATAATATTTTTCCCCATATACTGAGCGTGAATTTCCAAAATTTCTTTTGCAGTGCAGTTATCATAAAAAATTGGTGATTCAATAATACTACCAATCTGACTTAGGATTTCTTCTCTGTGTTCTTGTAGATTTTTCCCAAAAATTTCAATACTACCTGATGTAATTGTTGATAAGGATAACATACATTTCATTAACGTTGTTTTTCCAGCACCATTTGGTCCTAAAAAAACATAGATTTCTCCTTCAGCAATTTGAAGGTTGATACCACTTAAAATTTCTTCTTTATCAATTGTTTTAAAAACTTCTTTTATTTCAACAATATTTCTCATTTCTATCTCTCTTTCTATATCTAGCTTTAAATGCAAGAATTTTTCTCTCGGAGCATAAATACCAACTTATACAGTCTTTTTTTTTATAGAAATCATCAAGGAATTATAACTTTCCTTAGATTAAACTCAACTATGCTACTTGATACTAATATCTTGTCTTGAAATAGTATAAATTGAAAAGGAAACAATCGTTAAACTTATGAAACTTGCAAATATCAAAAAGAATAAGTTATCAACAATATTATT
>ERZ773007.619-NODE-619-length-17600-cov-3.360730_pt1 | contig 17600 bp, 14 predicted proteins | sample MGYA00580665_ERZ773007 | MGnify/ENA primary metagenome ERZ773007 (study PRJEB29015, sample SAMEA2738122) | human oral metagenome | biome: human oral; feature: human-associated habitat; material: saliva | place: China | collected 2167 ... | reverse complement strand
TAGTAAAAGAATAGGGAGCGCACAATCATCACAGTTTGAAGAGTTGTTTGAACTCGAGGGTGAGTTTAGAAATAAAATTAAAGATTATCCATCAGATAACTCACGTTCATTACTAGGAATTACTAAGAATCATGATGAGTTATTATTTTATATTCGTGAGACGTATCTTGAAATTTTGCCTGCTACGGTAGCACTGATTGAAAGTATAAAAAAAATGAAGATTGATCAGGAATTGAAGGTTGAGTCTTCTAAGAATCTACAAATCTTCTCTTCAAGTTATAAGGTGGCTGTGGATCCAACTCAGTTAGAAAAAATACAGAAAGAACATAAATCCAAATCTTTGTATTGGGCACAACCCGTTCCTATGACGATTTTATTTAAAACTAGTGATAGTGAAAGCGATAAAAAGTATATCATCCATTTACCAGTATTATATTTAAATCATATTGGAGCTATTCGGTGTCCGATGCATACTATAAAAGGAGACACCATTACCTTAGATGAGCTAAATATAACATCTTGCTTGCCTGACCAAATAAAACTTAATAGCCTAATTGATACTTGGAATAGTTCGACTTCTGAAGTTGAAAAATATAGATCTTTAAAAGACGTCTTTTTCTCTAAGCTCTTTCCTTCTAATGATGAAACTATTAAAAGTGATAGGCATCGTTCTTTTAAACAAGGGTTAGAGCGGTTTTATGAGATATTTAATCTATGTAGTCAGAATCAAATCGATACTAATAAAAAGGCTTATCTAACCCCTAGTTATTTGTCTAGTCATTTGGCGGATTTAAAAGCATTTTATATTTATAGGGCGTACTGTTTATGGAAGTCTGCCAACTCTACAGAACATTATCCTTATTGTAAGTTTCATGAAACGCATCGTTATGATGAAAATACTGAGATTGAAGATAGTTTAAGGTTTGATGTGAAATATTATAATCAATACCTTAAAGCACGAGGATTATTTGAGGCTGTATCTAATAAATCGGTGAATGGAAAAAAGCAGCAGGATTTAATATTTAAATCACTATCTAATACGGCCCATATTTATATTGAGGATCCAACCATTTATGATGAGTTAATTGCATTATTTCTTGTAAATCTAGATATTAAAGAAACTGATTTAATGCCTCTGTTGTGTAGTAGAGTAAGCAGGGATCAAAAGCAAGAAGCCTTATATCAGGCAGTTCATCAAATTGATTTTCTTCAGGAAATAGATTGGTTTAAGAGAACTATATTCTCTAAGGCGGCGCTCTATCAATTCTCTTACATTAAAAAAGTTCCAAGGAGTGTGCTTTTAATTAGTCAGTTGTATTTTTATCAATGTATATACCAAGAACGACTCCAACAAGATGTTTTCAAGACACTTCAATCTGATTGGAAAAATATAGAAGCGTTTTCAGAAGAGAACATTAGTCATTTGAGCGAATTGATTGATGAAAATACGGAGGCAATCTTTTCGTGGATAAAAAGTGAGTCAAAGAACTTAAAACTGGAGGGAACAGAGTTTCAAAGAATATTAATTGATAATAAAGTATCAAGAGTAGCACCTTTAGAGGATAAGGTGAAGGGTGAGATTTGTCAGTTGATTTTTAAGGAACCAACTTGTAATCTATCAGCATATATGAGTTCTATAATTCCACTTGTACCGATTCTAGGAAAGAGCGTTCTATCATCTGATGAATTGAAATACTGGTTATATCTTGTATGTATAGCTTTTTATTTAAAGAAGACTTATTTAACTGATCCAAAACAAAAGTCAATAAAGTTTGAATCTATAAAATCTCTTCCAGGTAAGGAAAGAAAAGTTTCACCATATACAGTGATTAATAGTCAGTATTATGAAAAAATACCAGTATTGTTTAAGGTGTTGAGTAGTGACTTATATAAAGATGACCAAGAGATGCCATTAATTTATAAGGAGTATTATAAGTGGTTAGTAGCAGGATTACCATATACTATAAATATTGAAAATATTTGGAATCAGGAATGGTATTTGCCACCTGATATATATGGGTTAAACGGTTTTGTTAGATGTGCGATTTATCATTTGTTAGGTCTATTACTTTTTGAGTATTATGAAAAAAAGGTACCACGATATTGTAGTATAAATCGCATGGAACAGTTATCATTTAATGATAACTTGAAAAATATAATGTATGATGACTATTGGATTAATGACTATATTTATTATCTTCGAGAATTATATGGGAGAATAAATCCTAGTTGGTAAAAGGTTTAGTAATTCCATAAAATAATTTGTAGCAGGCACATTAGTGCCTGCTTTTTTTTATGGAATTACTAAAAGTTTTACAGGTAAGATTTATTACAGTTTTCAAACCATGAAGAATAGGCCGGTTTTCCATATACTGTGTATATGACGTCATGAAATTTGTAATGGGTAATTTTAGAAAGGAGGTTTCTATATGGAACTTATACAAACAGTTGATATTAGGACGCCTAAGAAGTCCTATAGCGAAGTGAAATTCTTAGATGCATTAAAAAAACAAAATGCGTTATTCACCTCTGATGATGTTTTATATTTAAGACTTAAAAATAATTTGGCCCACATAGTGCCTGCGGGTAATAGCGGTCAATTAATGTTTCGGAGACATTTATTAAGTAGTGAAGCATCTCGCATAATTAGTCAACAGGCATTAGATAATGCCATTAAAAATATTATGGTTGATCCTGAATTTGAAGCGAAAGATTTATCTATCGCATATGATAAAGCCCTATGGAATAATGGGATACTTAATCTTTTATCAGGTGAGTTCACCGAGGGGGATGCGACATCTTTAGATGGCGGAGCATCCCCCTCGGTGATATACCTCTATAAAATTAATGCTGACTATATTAAAGGTGCCGCTATAGAGGATGCGAGTAGTTTTATGCAGTATCTTGAAACTTCATTAGTGGATGATTCAATTCCACTCTTACTTGAAGCATTAGGTTATATACTTAGTCCAACTCAAAAAATGAAAAAGGCAGTTTTTTTGATTGGAAAACCCAATACAGGGAAGAGCCTAATATTAGAACTTATCCGTCGTTTATTAGGAAAGAAGGTTATATCAGAACTAGATTTGACTCAAATTAGTCAGACTAATGGAAATGTTTCGCTTCTCAATAAGCAGTGCAATATTTCAGAGGATTTTGGTTCTACTAATCGATTTAATCTAAGTGAATTTAAAAGAGCTGTAGGAAATGAGCATCTCACTATGTCTAATAAGTATGAAAGAATCATTACGGCTCCCGTACGTGCAAAATTTATAGTAGCAGGTAATGCATTTCCTCGTATACCGATAAATGAGTTGCCTCCATTTATAGAACGAATTTTGCTGATTCCGTTTATAAAAGAAATTCCTATGGATAAACGAGATCCTAAGTTAATAGAAAAACTAATGTCTGAAAAAGATATTATTGCATCTGTACTGGTTAATTCATTTATACCTGTACTTGAAAATGGATTTACAACATCTTCTACCAGTGAGCGAATGTTAAAAGATTTGATTAATGAAGTGAATCCAACTAAGGCATTTATAGAGGATTGTATTGTCTCTAATCCGTCAGGGTATATAAGAAGTCAAGATTTTAAATTACTTCTTAGAGCATATTGTTCCGCAAATGGATATGATATGCCTAAAATGATGAATGCTAGGCATGAATTAATGCAGAGCTTTTCAGTCACTGTTGTTAGACAACGTTTCCCAAGTGACCTTGGTAATGTTAGGGCATTTAAAGGAGTTTCATTTAAAAAAAATGAAATCCAATCTCTCGATTCTAATTATGCTCTAGGAATAGACTGCTTACTTGTTGATGAAGAAAATGGAGAAAAGGAGCGCGATAAAAATGAAGACTGAAGGGCCTCTTAATGTAACGTTAAATAAAGAAGAATGGAGTCTACTTAATGTATTCCAAAATAAATACAAGATTAAAAATCGAAGCGAAGCAATTCGAAAAATAATACATCTTACTGAAGAAAACTCAGAAGATTGTAATTATAATTTTGAAATATTAGAACAGCGAATAAAGCGGTTTTTATTACTTGTTGATACAGAAATTAAAGATGAAATTATACGAAAGGAGTATCAAGAGTTATGCGATCTACTATTTTTAAAATGATAGGTAGTCAAAGTAGTCGATTAAAGACGGCAAATGAAGCGATTGATTATATTTTTAGTCCTTCAAAAACTGATAAAGAATTATGTGATGGTAGATGCCTTCTTGCAAGTCATCCTCATGAATCCTGGGAAGCTCATCCATTTAATCAAACGCCTCATGCACGTCTCTTTATACATGCGATTCTTTCACCTATAAGGAAAATTGAAAATGATGTAACTGAATTTGATGAGGAAGCATTTATTGGGTTGGCAGAAGATTTACGTAATTGTATTGATGCTTATCCAACACTTACTGCAATTCATACTAAGCATAAAGGACGGCCACATATCCATTTGTTGATTCATCCTACCAACATAAAAACAGGTAAAAAATGGCAGCAAAGTAAGAACGATCTCAAAATGCTGAAAGAAACTATAGATAAGTTGCTAGTAAAACGAGGGTTCGTTCCAATACTTTTTTATACAACTGAAGAACAGATAGATGTTAAACATCATCTAGAAGAAAATACAGAGTCGGTCCCAAATAATTCGTGGGATATGGATATAGCAAATATTACAGTTGAAGAAACTAATACTGTGATTGGGCAAATAAATCCACCATTCCAAGGATTATTTACTATAGAGAATTTAGCATCAGAGGAGGCGGGTGAAAATCATGCAAATATATTTGGAATAAAACAATTAAATTTTAATAAGCATACGGCACCAGTTGAAATTGTGGATTATGTAAAAAATGGTGTCCTTACACTAAAACGTGAATTAAAATAGGAGGTTTCTAATGGACGCTAAAGAACAATGTCTAAAGTATTTGATTGAATCTAAATTAAAAGGCTCTGAAAATAGCCATAATGTTGGAGTTAAGCTTAATGATGGTGACTATATAGTTTATGGAATGACACATGTCAAGGTAAAAGATGGTAAATCTACAGCCATGAATAGTATCAATTTATATATAGATATAGATGGAAAAATTATTGCTGAGGACACTACAGGGCAAGGGGATAAAGTAGTTAAAACTCTTCTACGTCAATTTCAATGGATAGAAAGTCATAATCTTCTCGAATAGAAGAATCCAATAGATAGTGATCATTATTATCCACTTTGATTAACTTTGGCACAACTTTGCTTTATCCTATAAAGCGTCTAAAGGCTAGGCAACACATTATCTATTAGCAAGAAAGGAGATGATGAGTCTATGCTAACTACATATCGTGGGCTCCTCGTCTCTGAACTTGCTAGTTTTTTGAGGTTATCCCCACAGACCATACGAAAAGGACTCAAGTCTTCAGGCTTTATGGTTGACGTAAAACGTGTAGGGCGATCGTTAGTTATACCTGAAGATATAGCGACTGACTTCATTAGGGAATACTATCCTGCGGTGTTGGTTGATTTTACCAATAGATATACCGAAGGTAAAACCTTAAAACAGACTGAATGTCAAGTAATCCCTAAATCAATAGGGGTTATTACATCCGTTCTTCAAAAAAGTGGTAATCGCTATTACTATATAAAAAACTTCCCTTTATACTATGATAATCAGGGCAAATCTGTTTATTATAAGGGAAAAGGTTTCATCTCTAAGGTAGAAGCTGAAAATCAGCGTAATAAGCTGATTAGACAGAGAACTAATGGAGAATTTAAAACTCAATATTTAAATGGATCTGCAGAAGAAAGCGTAACGACTCTTGCAGAACGTATAATGAAACAGTCGTATGTTAGCTTTTGTCGTGAATTCTTTACTAATAGAGATAATCAAGCAGCAACAAAAGAGCTGTATCTTGCTATTATTAATGGGCCTTTAGAAAGCTGGTTTGGAGGTATAAAAGTACAAGAATTAACTATGGAAGATTTACAGGATTACTTAGATACTCGTGATTCTTCTATAAAAAATCATATGGTTATTTTGCGTCAAACGTTACAACGCCTTAGCCTTATTGGTGCAATACGTTGTAATTATGCAGAACGATTAGTTAGGCCACAAATAAATGTAAAAAAACATCCTAAAGAAGCACTTACTTGTGATGAAGTAGCTGCTATTAGAAAGGTCATTGTGGGAAGTCCTAATCAATGGGCGATAGAGCTACTCTTAGTCTCGGGTATGAGGATTGGTGAATTACAAGCATTGAGACCAGAGGATGTAGAAATCCTGGATGATAATAGAGCTTTAATTCATATTACTGGATCATGGGGCAAAATAAGTTCTTCTGAGTATGGTAGAAAGGATACAAAGACGATAACCAGTAGACGTGATGTTCCTATTGTACGGGCTAATCTGATTACCTTATTACAAGCAGCAAAGTCAAGGGCAAAAGGTAAGGACTGGTTGTTTATTAATCGGTCTGGAACTGGTCCCATAGAAAAACACAACTTTAATCGCTATTTAGCTTCTGTAGCCACTCAAGCTGGTATTACTAAAAGACTTACTAGCCATGTTTTTAGACATACTGTGGCATCTATAATGAAGAAGAAAAGACTTCCTGACACTACCATAGCTAGATTATTGGGACATGCTAATGTTGAAACACTTAATCGTGTCTATGCACATGATATATCATCAAAGGAAGAGTTATTTGAAATTGTCTCAGATTTATATAAAAATTAAATATGGAAAATATAAAGTTAGCAACGCAAAAGGTACACTTATTCAGTCAAGTGTACCTTTATTTTTTATAGATAGTTCTATGTATCGGCTAGATAATTTGGATTTTAGCGTTAACCTTACAATTATTCCCATAGGATTCACTTGTATCTTAATGATAAAATAGAAGGTGAATGTATGCTAAATTAGAGTAAACAAAAGTAGGAGTGGGTATACACGTGATTACATCGGATGAAATAAAAAAACGCTTATGGGACGGAGCTAATGAACTACGTGGCTCTATGAATGCTAGCCAATATATGGATTATATGTTGGGGCTTATGTTTTATAAGTTCTTGAGTGATAAGACTTTAGATCAAGTCCGTGCTACAGAAATGTTGCATGACTTAACAGAAGCAGAGCTTTTAGAGCATTATGAGAAGCTTTACAAAGCGTATCAAGAGAAATATATTGAATTAATTCGTCAGCCACTTGGGTACTATATACCACCTGAATACCTTTACCAACGATGGATGAAAGATATTAATGAAGGTAGATTTGAGTTACAGATTGTGACGGATTCTCTAAACAATTTTGAGCGGACGATTGCAAGTAATCAGAATCCTGATGACTTTGAAAATTTATTCTCTAGTTTAGATCTTACGAATCAAGCTTTAGGTAAAGACCTTAATACACGTAGTAAGAATATTAAGAGCTTAATAGCACTTTTTGCTGATTTAAATATGGTGGCATTACAAAAAAGTGACATTTTAGGTGATGCCTATGAATATCTAATTGGAATGTTTGCCATGGAATCAGGTAAAAAGGCTGGTGAATTCTATACGCCAAGACAAGTGAGTGAAGTATTAGCACAAATAGTAGCTACATCAGGCCCTATTGCGTCTATTTACGACCCTGCTGTTGGTTCAGGTTCGTTATTATTGACGGTAAAGCAACATTTATCTCAACAAGCACAAAAAGAGTTAATGTATTATGGTCAAGAGAAGAATACAGCAACTTATAACTTAACCCGTATGAATTTGCTGCTTCATGGTGTACGACCAGAGAAAATGACTGTTCGGAATGCAGATACTTTGGCACAAGATTGGCCAGAAGATCCAGAAAGACCCAATGAAGCATGTCAGTTTGATGCTGTTGTTATGAATCCACCTTATTCTCTTAAAAATTGGAATCGCGAAGGCTTAACTTTATCAGACCCTCGTTTTTCCTTTGTCGGAGCTATGCCACCTGATCAAAAGGGGGACTATGCTTTTTTACTTCATGGTTTATATCATCTTGGACAACAAGGTACAATGGCTGTTGTATTACCGCATGGTGTTTTATTCCGTGGGGATGCAGAAGGTGTAATTAGAAAGAGACTTATAGAAAAAAATTATATTGACGCTGTAATCGGTTTGCCAAATAATTTATTCACTAATACGCCTATCCCTGTATGTGTTATTGTACTGAAGAAAAATCGAGCTCTTGGTGAACCAATATTGATGATTGATGCTTCGCGATATTTTGTAAAAGTTAAGACTCAAAACATGCTTCAGGATAAGGATATTGCTCGTATTATTGAAACCTATACAAGTCGTATAGAAACTGAAAGCTATAGCCACTTGGCTTCTTTAGAGGAGATAAAACGAAATGATTACAACCTTAATATCCCTCGTTATGTTGAGTCAATAGAACTGGAAATTCCTCATCATGTTGATGCTCATTTATATGGTGGTATTCCTAAAGAAGATTTTGATCGACTTCCGATTATTATGAGTATTGCACAAGACCTTGTAAAAAATCATTTAAGTGAAGTACGTGAAGGCTTTTATAAAGTTGAAGATATAGGCTCTTTGTCAGCCGAAGTTTTACAAAGTCCTAATATAGAAACTGAACGTAAGACATTAGAAGCGCATATTAATACATTTGTTGAAAAATATTGGAATATCCTAAAATCCGTATCTTCCGAAACGAATTTAGCAGATTTAAAAACTGTTATGTTAGATGATGCAAAAAATCTTTTTGCAGATGTACCATGGGTTGATTCTTATGAAGCTTATCAAGTTGTGGCTGAACTATGGCACCAAAAACTTACAACAGATTTAGAGATTATTGCAGCAAATAATTTTTATGATGCTGCTATTATGACCGAACCGCATATGGTAACAAAAGGTAGTGGTAAAACTAAACGTGTTGAACAGGATGGGGTTATTGGGCGTTTAATTCCTAATGATTTAATAGAGCATTTTTTGTTTAGTGAAGAACGAGATAAATTAGATGCTTATCAATCTGATTTAGATTCTTTAGAAGCTGAGTTAGGTGAGTTAATAGAAGCAGCGAAAGAAGAACCATCCGATGAGTATTATGCTTTAAATGACTTACTCAAAAGAGATGATGACGATGAGATTAAAGATTCCTTTGATGCAGCACGTGTAAATAAGACTTTAAAGAAATTAGCTAAAACCGATGAATCATTTGAATTAGTAAAAAAGACATATGACCTTTTGGAACGAATTAAAAAGCTCAAGAAGTCTATTAAAGATGATAGAAAGAGTCTCGATGAAAAGGTATATGCTAGATTTGAAACATTAACTCATGAGGAAATCGATCAGTTGATGTGGAAAAAATGGTTTGGTGCTATTACGAATGATATTAGTAAAATTCTTGAGGCTCCTGTTCTTAAAGAACTAGATCTCCTTTCTATGCTAAATGAACGGTATTCTGATACATTACAATCTATTGATTTAGAAATTAATAATTTAGAAAAATCTTTAGAAGAAATGATGAAAGAGTTGGTGTTGGAATGATGAGTGGAGCAAAGAAAAGGGTACCTAAGCGCCGCTTTAAGGAGTTTCTTAACGCTGGCGATTGGGAACAGTACAAGTTAGCAGATATATTGAGTAGAAGAAAAGAAAATAGACGTATAGATTCAGCATATCCAAGGTTAGCTTTTGCGGCAGGTCAAGGGGTTATTCCTTTAAGTGAACGTAGAACAAATAATAGAGATCAGCTTATTAGTGATGAAAAAACCAAAAAGTATTTGGTTACTTATTATAATGATATTGTTTATAATCCAGCAAACCTTAAATATGGTGCTATTGATAGAAATAAATATGGACAAGGCGTTATTTCACCTATTTATGTAACGTTTACTTCCAATATTTGTAGTGGGTTTATTGAACACATAGTAAAGTCACATGAGTTTAAAGAAAAGGCATTATCGTTCGAAGAAGGAACTGTAACAAAACGTCAAGCGGTTAACCCTGACAATTTGCTTAAAATAGATGTTGTCATTACTCCAAATAGTAAAGAACAAGAAAAAATTTCTAAACTATTTGAACTGATAGATCGATTTATTACCCTTCATCAGCATAAGCTTGATAAATTAGAAGCTACTAAAAAAGCATTATTACAAGAAATGTTTCCAGAAGAAGGTCAAGACAAACCTAAACGTAGATTTAAAGGCTTTACTGACGCTTGGGAACAGCGTAAGTTAAATGACTTTGTAACGATTAGACGCGGATTAACCTATAAACCTTCTGATATAGCTGAAAATGGCATCAGAGTTTTACGATCTTCAAATATTGATGAAGACCAATTTATTAAATCTAATGATGATGTATTTGTAAATATAGATGCAGTAAATATTCCATTTGCTAAAAATGGTGATATATTAATTACTTCTGCAAATGGATCAAGTAGACTTGTTGGGAAGCATACTATAATTAATGATATAGCAGAGAATAGCGCTGTTCATGGCGGGTTTATGTTACTAGCTGAATCAAATAACCCATTATTTACAGATGCATTATTAAGTTCAAATTGGTATAAGAGATTTATAAATACTTATGTTGCTGGTGGCAATGGTGCAATTGGTAATTTAAGCAAAAGTGACTTAGAAAGTCAAAGTGTTATGGTTCCATCTGAACATGAACAAATAAAAATTGGACAATGGTATGGTAGTATCAATCAACTTATTACCCTTCATCAGCGTAAGCTTGATAAACTTAAAAATCTTAAACAAGCTTATCTAAATGAGATGTTTGTTTAAAGGAGAGTGTGTTATGGGGAACAAGAAAAAAGATCATTTAGAAAAAGCTTTCCAGGAAAAGGTTGTTCAAGAGTTGCAACGATATAAATGGGAAGCTCCTGAGGAATTAAATGGTAATACTCATCTTGTTACGATACAAGATTTGATTAATAATTGGAGACAAGAGTTAAATCGATTAAATGCAGACCAATTAGAAAATGTACCTTTAACAGATAATGAATTTGCTCAAGTAATGCAACAGGTCAATCAAATTGCAAACTCTTATGAAGCAGCTAAGATTTTAGCTATGGAAGATTCTAAGGGAAAGATTGATGGAATATATCGTGATCCTAATCCTGATGTAACACGTAAACAAGTAACACTTACTATTTTTAAAAAGGCTGAAGTCGCAGGTGGAGACTCTTCTTATAAGATTGCAAGAGAAGTTACATCTCCTAAAAATGGTAGTAAAGGTGAAAATAGATTTGACCTTATTTTGCTAATTAATGGCTTACCATTAATTAATATTGAGCAAAAACGTAGTGATAAAAGTTTAGATTATGCTTTTGGGCAGTTTAAACGATACTATGAGGATGGTGAGTATCAATATAATTTCCTAGCATTTTCTCAAATGATGGTATGTATGTCAGAAATAGAAACACGTTATTTTGCCACACCAAAATCATTAAAGGATTTTAATCCAAGCTTTGTATTCCATTGGGCTGATAAAAATAATGTACCTATCAATGACTGGAAGAAAATCATACAAAACTTCTTAATGATTCCTATGGCCCATCAAATGGTAGGTGACTATTTGGTAATTGATGAGTCTGTAAATCCTGAAAATAGAAGACATATGTTGATGCGCCCATATCAAGTATATGCGTTACAAGCGGTAGAATTGGCCGCTTTAGGTGCTGATAATAAAGATAGAATTAAGCACGGTGGATTTGTTTGGCATACAACTGGTTCAGGGAAGACCATTACTAGCTTTAAGACAGCATTATTTTTATCAACTCGAATAGGCTTTGATAAGGTTATATTTATGGTGGATCGCCGTGAACTTGATAGTCATACGGCGGAGTCTTTTAAGGCTTATGCTGCATATGAACCTGTTGAAGTAGATGGTACTGCCTATACATATGCCTTGGGGAAAAGTCTTAAGAATGAACAAAGAGGTATAGTTGTAACAACTACCTATAAGATGGCTAATCTTGTTAAAGAATTAGTAGATAGTAAAGATGTATCTCTCAAAGATAAAAAGTTTGTATTTATTATCGATGAAGCACATAGAACTACGATGGGTGATATGATGCATTTAATTAAGGATTACTTTAAGGATAATGCTCTTTTTTATGGCTTTACAGGTACACCATTATTTGAAGAGAACCAAATTAATGGGCGTATAAACGAACAATCTGAATTAATTAATACTACTGAAAAGCTATTTGGTCCGCTATTGCACCAATATACTATCAATGAGGCCATTAATGATGGTAATGTATTAGGATTCAATATAGATTATGTAAATACTGGTGAATTTACTAGTTATCAGACATTAAAAATTCAAGTAATGGATGCTTATGAACAAGAGAATCCAAAAGAAACTAAAGATGGTATTAAGAAGAAGTTTAGTAATTTAAATGAGCTTCAGATTGAATTAGCAGCTAAAAAGTTAGACGTATTAAATTATAATAATCCGGAACACATTAAGCGTGTAGTAACAAGAATTTTAGATGACTGGGACCATACCTCTAAAAATCGATTCTTTAATGCTATATTAACAGCAGGATTAAAGAAACGTGTTGTTGACTATTATCACGAGTTTAAAAAACAAATCGCAGAGCGTGAGATTAACTTCAATATTGCTATGACGTTTAGTATGGGTGATGAGAATGATCCATCTGGCAATGACAGGGCTGCATATGCTGAAATGTTTGAGGATTATGAAGCATTTACAGAAGTACATTTTGACGTAAATGATCCAAAATATGGGGTTAATGCTTATTTTGCAGATTTGATAACTCGAGCTGCGCAAGGTGGTTCTGCTCGGAATTCTCATAATATTGACTTAGTCATTGTTGCAGACCAAATGCTTACTGGATATGACTCTAAATATCTTAATGCATTATATGTTGATAGAAGTCTTGAGTTACAAGGTCTTATTCAGGCTTACTCTCGTACTAATCGTATATATGGGAAAGATAAAGAGTTCGGTTCTATTATTAATTTCCAATATCCTAGAATTACCGAGGATAACGTTCATAGAGCATTAGCATTATATAGTAGTGGCGGTGAAAACTCTAAAGCGATTGTTGATGAATATGATGTAGCTGTAGCTAAATTTGCAAGTGCTGTTTCTGAGCTGAAGTCGGTATTTCCAAATCCAGCAGATTGGAAAATCTATGAAAATGATGAAGATTATAAAGCTATCATAGGTAAGGCCTATCGTGCTGCAGCAGCTCAACTTAATAGAGTTAAACAGTATTATGTTTTCGAATGGGATGATGATGCCTTTGGTATTACTCTAGCCGAGTGGCAGAGATATGCTGGTGCATACAGAAATTTATTCCCAGCAGAAGAAACTGATGGTGGTTCTATTAATCCAATGCAGGGTGATGTTAAACTTGAGGGTACTGAATTAATAACAGCAGCCACAGTTATGAAGTTAATTGGAAATAGAGTACATACAGAAGGTAGTGTACAATGTGTTGACGATGAAACACTTCGTTTACTTCATGAACAAATTGCCCAACTAGAAGCGTTAGGTGAAGCTAAAGCTGCAAATTTATTGCTCCAATTTGTAGATGAGACTTTAGTCCCTGGTCTTATTCCTGCAAATAAGGATATTGAAGAAGCTTTTTCTGAGTGGAAAGAAAGTATACTTGTAAAGAAAATCCAACAATATGCTGAGCCTCGTGGATTAGATATAAATATACTTCTTAGTGTATTTAAGCGTTATAATCCTAATGATGAGGTGATTCCTGATTATAACGATCTACTAGCATCTATTAAAGTTCCTGAAGGACGCAGTCTATTAGAAATCAAAATGGAAATAGTAGGTAGTTTACGTGAACAGTTGGATGAATGGAAACGAGAATCTTTTGATTAGAACCCTATTAGTTTTAGTATCATAACGATAAAGAACACCATCTAAATCAACATTAAAGTTGTTTAGGTGGTGTTTTTGATAAGGACAAATACTGATGCGATGGTATAGAAAAAATAACCAAATTACGCAATTATATATGCTATCGTTAGTGTGTCAATCTTGATCAATAGCTTGGTTGAGCGATTTTACTACGGCCTTCTAAGCCGTGGGTCGGGGGTTCGAATCCCTCCTGGATCACCACTAAAAATGCAGTCGCTGCAAGAGCTTATAGCCTTTGCAGTGACTTTTTTATTATCCAGAAATAGTGCGATAGCATATGCCGATAGCATAAATTTACGCAATCGTTTACGCAATTAAATATGCTATCGATTTTGAGTTAAAAACCAAATTATAAATAGATATTCTCTACTAATCGGAATTCTTCTTTTTCATCAATGATTGGATGCGCATAGACCTTTATAATCATTTCTGTTGTATCATGGCCTACTAATTTTGCAATAGTGGTATATGGTACGTTTGCATTTACAAGATGACTAATATAGGTATGACGAGCTACATGGGAACTAAGAGATTTATTAATATTGAGTCGTTTGCCAACTGCTTTAAAGTAGCGATTAGTAAAGTTCTTTTTTTCAATAGGGCCTGTTCCAACTTGATTAGCTAATACCCATTTACTATTAGAGTTCTCTTTGGCTTCTAATAATAATTTAACTAACTTAGAGCTAGTGAAAGGAACTACTCGTTTGCTACTTTTTGTCTTGGTTGCTTTACGGGCTAGTCCTAATTCTGTTTTACCCCATGAAGCGTTGATATGAAGTTTTCCATGTCGATCGTCTAATACCTCTACTTCATTCCAGTACAGAGCCTGTAACTCTCCAATTCGAATACCTGTTTGAAACAATAATAATATTGCATATTCCAGATTGTGCCCCTTAAAGTAGTCTAAGAATACATTGACTTCTTCATGAGTTAATGCTTGTTTAGGATGGAGTGGGGCAGTAGTATTTGGTTTGATTAGCCCATCATAAAAGTACTGAGAAATTAAGTCTAAACTATATAGTTTTCGCAGCGTCTGCCGTAATATAACAAATGTATTTTTGATAGCCGTTGTATGCTGATCAATAAACCTTTGTATTAACCCTTTATTAAGGTCTTTGATGGCTATTTTACTAAAGTAAGGTTTAAATCGAGATTCAATAAGATGAAGATAGGACTCTTTCGTAGCAGTTGCATTATCTCGTTCTGTAAAGAAACGGAGACAAAAAGAGTAATAGTTTTCATCCGCTGCAGCATTTGACGATTTTGGTTTTAACTTTCTTGCTGTTAATTCATTGATATAGTTTAGTTTATAAACGCCTTCATCACGATCTATAATTACCCTTTGTCGATGTTTTTCAGCAGCTTTTTTGCTGGTAAAACCTTTAGAATTATACTTTATAATTTTTCCGTTTTCATCTGTATATAAAGGTAGATTACGAAGGTAGTAATAGCGAATCCCACTCTTTTGTAGAATACTAGATATACTTCCTTTACCGGTAGGAATTGGAAACATATAATCTCCTTTCTACCATCGAGGAGTATTTGTCCGAAGGTATTGTAATATAGTTTTATCTGATAAGCAAATGAATTCTTTGATAAGAAAAGAATTTATAGACGATAAATAGCCCCATAGGCATATGCCTATGGGGCTTTATTAGTGCTTGAAATAGTTGTTTCTCATACGTTCCATGTATTCGTCTATACTAATACGAGGAATCTTCCATACTCGATTATATCGATAGCATTTTATTTCTCCAGACTTTATTAAGTTGTATGCAGCATTTTTACCGATTCTTAGAATATCACAAACCTCTTCTACGGTTAATATTTCATTAATACCATTAAAATCCATGTTGATTGTACTCCTTAGTGATTATTTTGGTGATGAAAAAAGGCGTATATAAATTTTAAATGAGTTATAGTAATTAGAAATAATTTAACGACGTCGTTGTTGATTGCTATAGTCTTTTTGACACTTTTGAAGGTATTCATTAAGAGCTTCTTCTGTAATACGCCAGCATTTTCTGCCAGGCTCTTTGTAAGCAGCAAGCTTACCACTATCGATTAACTGATATATAACTTGTGAGCAGCATCCTAATAGTGAAGCTACTTCGGCCACATATAATACTTTTTTGTCGATATACATTACGCATCAACCTCCTTTCTTATTCATTAATAGTATGTTGCTTTTTTAATCCCTGATTAGTTTAAATTTCATTATTAGTGTGTAATAGTGGATAAATTCGATTGTATATTATCTATTTGAATCAAGACTTAGTTATTTATTTTTTTAGGAGGTTTTATTATGTCTGAATGTAGTATTGGAGAAACTTTAGCTGAATTATTACCACGTACAGCGGTAGAGGAGATTATTACAACATATGGTGATGGGTATTCTGCTTTATTTAAGGCGGAAGATGTTGAGTGGAGAAATTCATATGGCATGGGGCCTAATGGCATGAAGAAACTTCGTGCTATTAAGCGATTAATTAAAGACTTAGAAGCTAAGAAAATTAATGGATTATCTGATGCATCTAGGCCTCTAGATATCTATAAGTCTATGCAAGATATGCAATATTTTGAGACAGAGCATATTCGGGTTTTGTATTTAAATAATCATAATAAATTGCTTAAGTATGATGATGTATCAATAGGGAATACAACTGCTGCTATTACAGATATCAAATGTGTCTTTTCTATGGCTATTAGGCTTAAAGCTGCAAGTATTATCATTGTCCATAACCATCCTTCTGGACGTGTTAAGCCAAGTGAAGAAGATCGTAAACTTACAAAAGATATGAAAGTTGCAGGTGAGATTCTTAATATACCACTTTTAGATCACATTATTATTGGAGCTGGTAGATATTACAGTTTTTCAGAAGAAGGGAAAATCTGAATATATAGTGAACTATTCCATATTTCTGATGAAAATGTAAGGTGATAACTCAAATTATATAGGCTTTCCATTTTAGAGATACAGAAAAGTGTTCTATCTATCCGTATTTATGGGCTATGTAGCTGTAGAGATGAAAAGGCTAGTATGTAAAAATAATAGTGGTGCTTTACAGAGAGGAGGTGTCATAGACATGGATGTGAAAAGAACTATTATTTTTCGCCAAGTAGGTGCAAAAATAGCTTATTATCGTACTTTGCGTGGGTTCACACAAGCTGAACTTGCAGAGAGAATCAGTATTAGCGCTGATACATTAGGGAGAATAGAACGCGGAAAGTATAACAATAATGTGTCTTTATCTATGTTACTTGATATCGCCGAAGGGTTGAGCATTGATGTCGTATTATTGCTTACTTTTACAGAGGAAGATAAGCAGATGTGGTAGTGTAAAAAAGTGTTAGGAAAAGGGGATTTTTATGGAAGAAAGTACAATTCAATCAATCAGTCAAGTTATTATGTTACTTTTCTCACCTATAGCATTATGGTTAGCTTGGCGTTCTACTAAAGCCTGGTATAGCAATTCTATAGTCTTTACAAGTGGTCCGTTTGATTACTTATGGAAGAAAATCCAGACATTCATTATTTTTGCAGTTTTGTATAACTTTATTAACTATTTTATTTGGTGGTTCTTAATAAGCTTTTTCTCGAACCATTGGATTATTGGTACTATTATAGGTATCATTCTTTTACTAATACTCATTCTGATTGTTGTGGGTATAGCTAGTGATGACTCTAAAGATAGTAATGATGATACTGCTTTAGAT
>ERZ773007.618-NODE-618-length-17602-cov-4.826067_pt1 | contig 17602 bp, 6 predicted proteins | sample MGYA00580665_ERZ773007 | MGnify/ENA primary metagenome ERZ773007 (study PRJEB29015, sample SAMEA2738122) | human oral metagenome | biome: human oral; feature: human-associated habitat; material: saliva | place: China | collected 2167 ... | reverse complement strand
CGAAGTATGTGATTACCGATAGTTGGTTCACTTGCGAGCAACTTATGGCATGTGTTAGAAGCATAGGTAAAGGAGCAATGCACTTTGTAGGACTTGCAAAAATGGGAAAGACAAAATACACCGTATCAGGCAGGAAGAAAAATGGGTCTTTTAGAATTTGGAGTGATAAAATCTACCTTTTGGGTTAAAAGCTTTAGTTTATTACCCCATATTCCGAAAGAATCTAATATATTGTAATCTATTGGCTGATTTGGTTTAAAGTTATAATCATATAAGAGTATTTTTTTGTACCTTTGAACACGAATTAGAAACCTATAACGAATATTATCTTTTACAGAATAACTGAGAACATAAGAATACAGACAAAAATGAGTATAGAATCACATATATCCTCCCACATCTTTACCAACAGGAATGGGAATACGCTAATGAAAGAATTTGAGGGTGTATTACAACACAATCCTCAAATCAGAAACCTTGATGCTGTTGTAGGCTTTCTTCGTGCATCTGGCTACTTCTCCTTACGTCCTTTCCTTGACAATATCGGAAAGGTGAGAGTACTGATAGGCATAGATGTAGACAAATATATCGCAAAAGCAGCACAGCAAGGAAAACTATTTTTTGGAGCAGAAGAAGAGGTTAAAGAAGAGTATCTCAGAAAGATAAGAACTGACATAGAAACTTCCAACTATCGTAAGGATATAGAAGACGGAATGTATCTAATGGTACAAGACCTTCTTGACAAAAAACTTGAATTACGCGCTCATCCTTCCAAAAAGATTCATGCAAAGATATATGTGCTATATCCCGATAATTTTAATCAGTACTCTCAGAGTATGGCTATTACAGGTTCAAGTAATTTGTCAGGAAATGGTTTAGGAATAACACAGGACAAGCAATATGAGTTCAATGTAAAGTTGGACCGATATGATGATGTGAAGTTTGCAAAAGATGAGTTCGAACAATTATGGAGCGAAGCTGAAGGTTGTGAAATAACTTCTGAAGACATAAAAGCAGCCATTGACAGAACCTACCTTAAAGGCGATGTTCCTCCTTATGATCTTTACATTAAGATGCTAATGGAGTATTATGCTGACCGTGTACTTGAGACCGACAGTGCTGATCCCTTTGATATGCCAGAAGGTTATACGAAATATGATTATCAGATGGATGCCGTCATAGAAGGCTATCAAAAGCTTATTCGCTACGATGGATTCTTTCTCTCGGATGTGGTTGGCTTGGGTAAGACCATTGTTGCAACCATGATTGCAAAGAAGTTCCTTATAGAGAATGGTTATGAGCACACCAAGATTCTTGTTGTATACCCTCCTGCAGTAGAACAGAACTGGAAGTCAACTTTTAAAGACTTTGGTATAGACAAATATGCCAAGTTCATTACGAACGGCAGCTTAAGCAAGGTTCTTGATGAAGAGGATTATAATTATTGGAACGCAGAAGAATATGATCTCATACTTGTAGATGAGGCTCATAAATTCCGTAGTCATACCACATCAGCTTTTGAGCAACTTCAAGAAATCTGTAAGATGCCACGTTTAGAAGCAGGTAATATTCCAGGTTACAAAAAGAAGGTCATGCTTATTTCTGCAACTCCGATGAACAATTCTCCAGCTGATATCTATAATGAGATATTACTTTTCCAAGACCCTCGTCATTGTACCATTGATGGAGTTAGCAATCTTACTGCATTCTTTTCTCCATTGATAAAAGAATTCAAGAGACTACGAAAGAATAACAATACAAGTATTGAGGATTTTAAACGATTAGCAGAGAAGGTAAGAGACCGTATCATTAAACCATTAACTGTGCGTCGTACCCGAACAGATATAGAAAGTATAGCCCGATACAACAAGGATGTGAATGGATTTCCTAAAGTTGAACATCCAATTGAGAACCAGTATGAGTTAAATGAGCATTTAGCCAATCTCTTTGAACAGGCTATACAGATTCTTGACAAAAAGCTCACCTATGCACGTTATCAAGCTATTGCATACTTAAAACCAGAAGTCGCAAATGGTCTTTATGACAATGCAGAGTTGATAAGCCGTAGCCTTGCAGGAATCCGAAAGAATGGACTTGTAAAGCGTTTGGAGAGTAGTTTCTACGCATTTCAAGTTTCTATAGAGAATTTCCATCAAGCCAATCAGAATATGATTGACATGTTTGATAATGACAAGGTTTATATTGCACCAGACCTTGACATCAATTTGCTTTTGGAATCAGGATTATCCGAAGAGGAAATCGAAGAGAAACTTAATGCTAAAGCTTCTAACAATCCTAAGAACGCAATCTTTCATGCTGCAGATTTCCGTCCAGAGTTTATTGATATGCTACATGATGATCAAGCTATCCTTGAACAAATGTCAGCTGATTGGAAAGATATTTCTGATGAAGATGATTCTAAGTTTGCCAAGTTTAATGAGTTGCTAAAACATGAACTTTTCAGAAGTGATCGAAACCCAGAGAAAAAGTTAGTTGTGTTCTCGGAGTCAGTAGATACTGTTGACTATCTAAAACGTAGAATTAATCGTAAGGACGTATTAGTAATCTCTGCGCAGAATCGTAATAAACAATTTAAGACCATACGTGAGAACTTTGATGCTAACTACAAGCAGAAACTCAACGAATATAATATCATCCTGACGACAGACGTACTGGCAGAAGGTGTCAACTTACATCGTTCTAATGTGATTGTGAATTATGATACGCCGTGGAATTCGACAAGGCTGATGCAGCGTATCGGTCGTGTTAATCGTATTGGCTCTGCCTCAAAGCATATCTATAACTATGTTTTCTACCCTTCAAGGGAAGGTAATAAACAAATTAATCTGAACCAGATTGCATTAAGCAAAATCCAATCATTCCATAGTACATTCGGCGAGGATAATCAAATCTATTCTCAAGAAGAAATTATAGACCGTAATCTAAGTAAATTATTTGATGAAGGAGTGAACGAGCAAAAGAAAGATATTAACAAGGAACTACCTTTCTATGAAGAGCTTCGCACTCTCTTTAAGACGAACCGACAGGAATACAACCGTATTGCTAAGATATCCTTACGCAGTCGAACAGGGCGAGAGTCTAAAACTATTAATGGTGTTACGCTATCTGAAGACACACTGGTATTCTTAAAGACAAACTTCCGAAAAGTCTTCTTCCTTGTGTCGGAAAATGCTCAAGAGATTTCCGTTCTTGATGCACTTAATTACTTCAAAGCAACTAAGGATGAGAAACCTGTTACTCGTATAAGCAACCATCACAAGCATGTGGAGAAAGCCTTGACAAAGTTCCGTACCATCCAAGACGAGGAAATCCGTATACAAGAAACCTCGCAGAAAGATCTCTCTAATCTGGGTGCGCAGGTTAGTACGGCTATCAATCTGTTGAACAACTTTATGAATGAGATTGGAGATAACGACCTTTACATCAAAGTTGCACATCTAAAAACATTGGTGGAGCGTGGTGTTATCACCTATATTGCCAAGCGTTTACAGCGTATCCAGAAAAACCTTCGACGTACTGGCGGTAAAGCGCGAATGACACATGATGAGGCCTTCAGCGAAATCATCACAATGGCACAAAAGTATGCCCCTTATTATATTGCAGAAGAAACAATGTTGAATCAACAAGAAACAGACGCAGAAATTATACTTTCTGAAAGTTTCCAATAAATCAAATATCGAACAATGAATTACAAAGAGATTATTGAATCAAAATATAACCGTGAATCATGGCAGCAACTGCTTCATGACATATTCCTGAACAAGGTTACTTTTCATAATAGCCCAGGACAGGTTCATGTAAGCAGTCATTTGGCTAAAGAAGCATTAAACTTGGGTTACATAAAATTGTCAGATGGTTTGACGATTGCCATTTACGAAGTAGAACTTGCAGACAATGTAGACATTGAGCGTAATCGGCGTGGTATTCGTGATATGCTCACCACGGACTGGCGCACCAATCATGCAGGTGCTTTTATGTTCTGCTATCGAAAGAATGAAAGCATACTACGTTTCTCCTATGTAAGTGAGACTTGGGGCTTCAACAAACAGGGAGAATATGAAAAAATATCTACTGATACCAAACGTTATACCTATCTACTCGGAGAAGGACGTGGATGCCACACAGCTATAAAGCAGTTTGGAAGGTTGAAAGAAAGTAAGCAAACTTTAAATGACATCACTGATGCCTTTTCTGTTGAAACACTCACCAAGCAATTCTACAAAGACTTGTTTGAGTGGTATCAGTGGGCTATAGACGACTCTACTCAGGTAACCTTCCCTAATAATATAACTACGGAAGATGATGATAGGGACGATGTAGAAAAGAAGGTTATACGTATGATAACCCGTATTATGTTTGTATGGTTTATCAAACAGAAGGAATTGGTGCCAAATCGAATCTTTGATATTGAATACCTCTCAACAATACTGAAAGAGTTTGACCCATATAGCACGACTGTTGGAAACTACTACAATGCCATCCTTCAGAATCTTTTCTTTGCTACCTTGAATCGTGCTATTGAGGACGAGAATGGCAATACACGTAAATTTGCAACCTCTACAAAGAGAGACATCAAGACGTTATATCGGTATGCTGAGATGTTTTCAATAAGCGAACAAGAGGTTATCAACTTGTTCTCAGAAGTTCCGTTTTTGAATGGTGGTCTCTTTGAGTGTTTGGATAAGACACGCTATATTGATGGTGTTGAACAATGCTATAATTTTGATGGGTTCAGTCGTAATGATGCTCGTTTTGCAGATGGTCGATACAAGCATCGTGCTGTAGTTCCGAACATTCTTTTCTTTGAACCAGAGAAAGGATTGCTCTCTATTCTGAGCCGATATAACTTTACTATTGAGGAGAACTCACCTGAGGAACAGCAGGTAGCACTTGACCCTGAACTCTTAGGTAAAGTCTTCGAAAACTTGTTGGGTGCCTATAACCCAGAAACAAAAGAGACGGCACGCAACCAAAGTGGCTCATTCTATACACCACGTGAGATTGTCAATTATATGGTTGATGAAAGTCTCGTTGCCTATTTGGGAAACAATGACTTTGTTCGTTCACTTTTCTCTTATGATTTCACTTTTGACAAAGCAAAGAGTAATGAATATCTAAAGATTGCTGACAAACTAAAGGCTGTCAAGATACTTGACCCTGCTTGTGGCTCTGGTGCCTTTCCAATGGGACTGTTAAACAGAATGATTGACATCCTTGAACGAATATCACCTAATGAAGATATTTATGAACTAAAACTGTCTGTTATAGAGAACTGCCTATACGGCAGTGATATACAGAGTATTGCAGCACAGATAACAAAACTGCGCTTCTTCATTTCTTTAATATGTAATTGTGAGAAAGATGCCTCTAAACCAAACTTCGGCATCCCAACATTGCCTAACCTTGAAACTAATTTTGTTTCAGCAAACTCACTTATTGCAAAGAAGAAGGAAGATCGTCAGTTAAACCTCTTTAAAAGTGAGGAGATAGAGTCAATAAAGAAAGAATTACATCAGATACGTCATCTACATTTTTCTGCTAAGTCGACTTCTACAAAACACCGCTTAAGAGAGAAGGATTTAGCCTTACGCGAAGAACTAATAGAACTTTTATCTGATGAGAATAACTTTGCATCTGATGATGCCAAACAACTTGCAGAATGGAATCCATACGACCAGAATGATACAAGCTCATTCTTTGACCCTGAATGGATGTTCGGAGTAGCTGATGGTTTTGATATTGTCATTGGCAATCCGCCATACATACAACTTCAAAATAATGGTGGAGAATTAGCGAAACTGTATGAAGGGTGTGGATATTCCACCTTTGACCGTAAAGGTGATATCTATTGTCTGTTCTATGAACGTGGATGGCAACTGTTGAAGAAGGGTGGGTACTTATGCTACATCACGTCCAACAAATGGATGCGTGCAGGATATGGAGAGAAGACAAGAGACTTCTTTGCAAATAAGACAAACCCATTGCTACTTATAGACTTTGCTGGAGTGAAGATCTTTGAGAGTGCTACTGTTGACACAAATATCTTACTTTTCTCAAGGGCTAATAACCAGCATAAAACAACCTGCGCCATTACCAATAAGCAGAATAAAGATAGTGTAAAGAATTTGAGCGATTTTGTGCGGCAACAAGATACCATTTGTGACTTCTCAACATCGGATAGTTGGGTAATCCTCTCACCTATCGAGCAAAGCATCAAACGTAAGATTGAAGCTGTTGGGACACCACTGAAGGATTGGGATATAAATATCTATCGCGGTGTACTTACAGGTTGTAATGAAGCTTTTATCATCGACACAGCAAAGCGTGATGAAATCATATCAAACTGTCAAACTGAGGACGAACGTAAAAGAACGGCTGAACTTATTCGACCTATTCTGCGCGGCAGGGATATAAAGAGATATGGCTATGTGGACAATGGATTATTCTTAATCAACACCCACAATGGCATTAGAAACAAACTCCCACGCATTGACATCAACGATTATCCTGCTGTAAAGACGCATTTAGACCAATATTGGGACAGAATCTCCACTCGTGCGGATAAAGGTGACACTCCATATAATCTTCGTAACTGCGCTTATTTGGAGGATTTTTCTAAGCCAAAAGTTGTATACATGGAAATACAAACCGAAAATCCAGAAGAAGGTTACCCATTCCCATGCTATTCTTATGATGACAATAGGTGTATTGTCTTAAATACTGCATACATAATGAGTAGTGAAACTACAGATCCAAGATATGTACTTGGTATACTTAACTCAAGACTAGGAAAGTTCCTTGTAAAGCTGTATGTAATCCAATTGCAAGAAAGACAATTCAGAATGTTGTCTCAATATGTTATGAATTTTCCTATAGCACATCCAACAAAAGAACAAGAAAACGAAATGATACACCTTGTACAAGATGTATTAGTACACCAATCTTTGGCATCAGAAAAAAGAATTGATAACCTTGCATTTCAAATATACGGTCTTACAGAAATAGAGATTAAATCACTTATTAGCAGGTAGATTCAAAACTACCTGCTAATGGCTTAATCAAAGGTTTAAGGATTCCAAATAACTTATTTCTTCAATATCTAACCCATATATTGCATATATGCGCTCAGAAAGAATTCGCTTCAAGTTACGATTGGCTGGAGTACTGAGTAACTGTTCAACAATTTCTACAACCTCCTCATTTATGGTGGAGGGAATAGGAAAGAGTATAATGTTTTGTGCCCCAACTTGAGCATCACCGACTCCTGTTTTATTCATATTAGTAATTTCACTGTACCATATTAGGGGTGACGAATTTAAGAATCCTAAGATGTGCGCTAGATGATTGCCTGTTAGTAGATAGCAAGCATTGTTCAGCATTATACCATTGTTGTCTATTGCAAAAGCCAACCGACTTCCAATAATCTTCCAAATAATTTTTGGCTTAGAAAAATCCTCCCAATAACTAATGCTATCTTGTGTCTCAAACCACTTATTGCTGGTTCTCTTTCGGGCTTTCACTTTCTCACCATTTACAATATGCGTTTTACCTGTTTGCTCCAACCTTTTAATACCGAAAGAAAGCAGATATTGCTTGATAGCTGGGTATTCATCAATATTGTAATGGCGTGAGGGGAAAGTGGCAATAAGCCATAATTCAGCCCACTCATAGCCATATCTCTTTATATCCCTGCCGCGCAGAATAGGTCGTGAGAAGACATCATGAAACCAAGTGTGCCAAAGGAAGAACTGGGAGTTGGGCAATTCCATATTTTGAACACTTACTATCACGTTCTTATAATGCTCTATATTTTTCTCAGCTTCTGCTATGGTTTTCTTTTGTTTGTCTGTTAGGGTCGTAGACAACAAAATCTGCTCTACCTTCTTCTCTTCGCCTCGCTTGTACGTATCAAGTGTATAAATAATAGTATGCCTCACATAGTCATCAAAAGATTGGCGGAGAAGTGCCCGTTCATCGTGAGCAGTCACCTCAAAATAGCGTTTCAAATTAGTTTGAAACGCTTTTAGTTTATCAGTTTGAGTAAAAATCTTTTTAATCTGCTGTTCTTCCAATTCTCCGAACAGATTGCGTTGAGGTTCATATATTTGTAAGTCCGACATTGTTGCCAGTTTGCTTAAATCTATACCTTCATAGCTTTCAAGAAGCGAGTTTCCCTGCATTATTTTGAAGTCAAGGTTAGGAAGTGCCTCTGGAGTCTTTTCGTCTACAATCAGGGCAAGCCAAAAGCGTAGTCGGGCGATGTCAACAGCACCTCGTTCAATGTCAACACCGTAGATATTGTTTTGAATGATATAGCGTTTTATATTAGCTGCATTTTCTATAATGTTTGGTTCTATTGCAGAACGACAGAAGAACAGTTCACGCAGCAAGCCCATAGGGAAAGCACCTGATCCGATAGCAGGGTCGCATATTTTAACGTCCAAGAGTTTCTGTTCAATATTCGCTTTTAAGTCGCCAAGCAGTTCGGCATCATGCGTTGAGACAAACTTGCGAATAGTCTCCTTATCTTCCTCGTTTTGATCTGTTTGCAAATAGGCTATCAAACTCTCACGGCACATGTATTGTACGATTTCCTTTGGTGTATAGAATGCGCCCTTATCCTTATTATCTTCCAAAAGGTTTTCAAAGATGCGTCCAAGCATTTCTGGGTCAACACCGACTTCTGCATCGTTCGGATCGTTCTCGTCGATAGTAAAGTTATACTGTGAGAGCATTGTGAGTAAACTGTCAAAGTATTCCGCAGGAAATCTTACAGCAAGTTCATCAAGATAATCGCGTTCGAAGAGACCACCATTCAAGTAAGGAATTCTGCAGTTCCGTAACCCTTCAACTTTTGTGTCATAGAGGTCACCTTTATCTGCACGATTACAATCTAATCCTTCCGCAAATAGTCCCTCTAACACTTCGTCTAAAAAGTTCTCTTTTTGTTCTTCTGTTGCTTTCTTGAAGAGATTCAACATAAAGTTTCGGTCGCCACTACCCCATTCCTCATTATATGGGACACCGAGCCATCCCTTTTTTTGGAGGAAATGCAAGAATACTATACGACCTAACATCTTCTTTACATAATCACGTACAAGTTTGTCGTTGTTGCTGAAACAGGGATATAAAGTAGGATGGGGCTCATGGATAATAGCCTCTACATATTTATTGCCCTTTTTCACATAGCGTTTACCTGTAATGTATTCTACGAACTTATCGTATTCTTTTTTATATTTGCCAAAGAATTCATTGGTAAGAGCCTCAACAGAGAACGCTTCCTCAATTTTCGACATATCCAATGTGTCTCTGTTCTCATATAGTTTATTAAAGTTATTTGCTGCAGTACGACAAGATTGTCCAGGACCCAACAAGAATGTGTATCGCTTACTATCTGTGACTTCTTTCTGACTACCTTTCTTATGACAAAAGGTGAAGCGCCAATCCCAACGAGTATCGTTCTCATAGTGAAAGAGCATAAAGGCACTGGAATAATTCTCCATGATCTTACGGATAAGGCGCTGAATGTTTACGCGGTTTCGCTCCATCATCACACGATCACTAACCGTGACATCGAATATCTGTAGTGGCTGCACTCCTACGTCTATCTGTCCAACTTGCTTGATACTACATATTCCTGTTGCTTCAGCCAATGGTTTTTCTTCAGGATTATTTTCCAAGAGCTCTGTCTCAGAAAGAGATTCAAATTTATCTTCACCGAAAATGGGGAAAATAATATTATTGACAAATGAACTCCAGCCCTTGTACTGACTGCTTAAAAATCCCTTTAATGTCTCTATACTTAGTGTTTCCATATTCATAACTTTGTCTTTAATATTTTACTTGATAGTTCCTAAAACAATTGCTGCTACACCCTGCTTACTTTCCACAAGGGCTACAAGCTTACCGATTTCACGCTCCAGAATCTCATCAATGTCCTGTTGATTGATGGCAAAAAGGTTTTGGTTACGATTTTCTAATTCTTGCTTTATCGCCAACATCTTTTTAATGACGTCGAAGTTTCCTTTGTCAACAAGTTTTCGTGCACTCTCCAGAAGTCTCTTTGACTTTGCTGAGATAATGTCATTTTCATAGAGTTTTACGATGATTTCCTGTGCCAGCGTACGTTTATCTCCTGCCCTTGATCTTTTAATGCGAACGAAATATTGATTATACATCTTTAAGGCTTCATCCGAGAGTTGCTGCCAGTTATCAGGCAATGGTATGCGCTTAGCATTCTCATCTACCCGCATTTCCTCAAGCAACTCAAGTAAAGAGATTATCTGAGTACCCTTTTGTCCATCTTCCTCTTTACGTATTCTGATACCCAGCCGTGCAGAGCGAGGAGCTTTCACAACAAAGTATGCTGTGCCACTTGTAGCCTGTGCTATCTCCCATTCATCCTTAGCTTGCTCTATCTGCAGATAGCGTTCTGGATGTGCCTTCTTGTATTGTTTTAATTCAAAGATATACTTCTGCAAGGGTGACTCCTCACCATTAATAGCTTCGACAAGTTCATGATGCACAATCGTTTCCTCTTCCGAGAAAATCTTACTGTCCTCACCAAAGAGTATATGGAATGATTGCAACTTAGTGTGTGCCTTGCGAACCAACTGTATTTGAGCATCACCTTCAGCACTTGGCATAAAGTTATAAACATAAACAAATGGTTCTTTACTGCCAATACGATTTACACGTCCAATACGCTGCATTAAGCGGGTGGAGTTCCATGGCGTATCATAGTTCAGAATAACATTGGCACGATGGAGGTTTACACCTTCAGCTAAGACTTCTGTCGTAATAAGCACATCATAGTCATCCTTCCACTCACCATCATAATTAGCATCAAAATTTTCCTCAATGGTATGTTCCAGTTCATCACGGTTAGCAGCAGTAATGGCAAGAACTTTGTAGCCCTTTGCCCTAACAGCTCTTGCAAGCGTTTCAACCGTATCTATTGCTTCCGAGAAGATAATCAACTTCCCTGACGTATTCTTTTGAGGATTGAACAGTTCAGGCTTGATATTTTCTTTGAAAGCATCAAACTTTGGGTCTTGTGAGTTACGTGCCCAACGGTCATAGAGGTTAGAAATGAGTCGGAAGTCCTCTTTCAGTTGGGTGTAGTATTCCTCTTTAAAGTCCTTACGCATATATTCAGCATTTTGTCCTTTCTCGTTGCGTCCTTGTTCCGTAAGTTTCTTTATTTTACCTCTGATATCTTCTACACAATCGCTAAAAGATACTTTCTTTCCTCGTTTTTTAGTCTTTGCCTCGTAGTCAAGTTCTTTGTTTACATCAATTTGTGGACATACAAAAATAGTATCATTCTCCCACATCTTAATCATGTTCTCGGTGTAATAGCGCAAGTTCAATAGGGATTGCGTAAAAGCCGAGAACGAACTTTCAAGACGCTTCACAAGAAGATTCTGCATTATGGTGGAAAGCTGTTTAGCCACATCACTCACACCACGATTACCACGACCCGTATGTTTCTTTTCGTTAGCTGGATTGGTAAAGTATTCAATAGCACGATAACGGAAATATTTCAGCCACTCGTCTGTCTGTAACTTTTCTACTTCCGTAGGAGCAATTATCGTCATTGTATCAGAGAAGAGCTGAGCCAACTCGTCATCCATAACATATTTAAGATTGTTTGGTCCAACAATCTCTGGGAAGATCAATCCTTGTGCCCTCATATCATCTTCGTAGTACTTTTTAACGTCAGTTCTTGTTCTACGTTCAAGGATATCGCTTAGGACACAGTCACGTATTTTTTTTGAGATTGCATCAAGGCGAACACGGCGTTCATCTGCTGGTATATCATGAATAAGTAAGCCTGTCTCTTCATCAATTTTTGGCTTACGGATAAGAAAGTCATATTCTCTATTTATGTCAGCAAAGAACTTTTCTATATTTCCTCCTTCAGCTTTCTTTAGCGTACTATCATTATGATTGCGCTCAAAGAGGTAAATTTGATTCTTCAAATCATTTGGACGATTATTTTGCGGTGTGGCAGACAGAAGTCCAATATAGGGGTATGTGCCTGTATTAGAGCCAATCTTCTGTATCAGTTGGTCAAGCGACTGATACATCAGTGTGTTGCTGTTGCGGAACTTATGACTCTCATCAATAATAATGAGTCCATAATCCTTATCTTGTAGCATCCCTTCAAATTCACCAGTATCAGCACTGTCATCGTCGCCATCTTCCCAACTTTCATCCTCGGTAACATTTCCGATTCGTCCTGTTGTTATGAAGTCAATGTATGGCGCAATCTTCTCGTCAGAATCTTTGTCGAACATGGTAATAGCCTTCTTCCAACCCGACTGAATGGCAGGAGGAGTAATGACCAACACCTTACGTTCTCGACCATCATCTTCTGGTACGGAAAGAAAACGCTTGATGATAAGCGTTCCAATGATTGTCTTACCAAGTCCAACCACGTCAGCCAACATAAAACCACCATGTTCGCGCATAATGCCAAGACATCGTTTGACGGCTTCTATCTGATATTTCAGTTTGTGAATCTTTGATGGCAAATAGGCTTCTATCTGTTGTCCGAGCGATGCGTCTACAACATCCCCAAATTGAATTTGCAATAACTTAATATACTGCTCATAGGGGCTAAACTCTTGAACAGCATTTTTTTGTATATCAATGTAGATAGGCGACTTCTTGATAACCTGCTCCAAGAACTCCTGTGTCCAGTCTTCTGAGCATTCCCACTTCTCTTCAAACCAACAAGTATGTCCTTTTACATTTGATCCATATGTTGGACTACCTGTAATACGCATGGGATCGGTCTCAAGATAATTCAATTCGGAATTTCCCAATAACCCCTTCCGAGTAAAATTAGAACTGCCAATGATACCGTAAGAAAAAGAAGGCCCTAAAAAGATATAACATTTAGAATGTAAAAATTCTTCTTCACCTTTAGCATTTTTAGAATAGATGCGTATCTGCATTTTACCATTACCACAATACTGAAGTAGCAGATTGATAACACTCTTGTACTCATCTTTTATTTTAAGGTCATGTATGTCAGTCCGTATAAAATCATGGGGATAACTTGCGTCCTTGTACTTTGGGTTTGCAAGTAACGAGGTATAAACATAAGGGTCTTTACCTATAAGAAGTTCAAGCGATGTCCCATCACGTTCCAAAAAACTTGTAAGTTCGCTGAGAACAAGCGCCATACCAGGTATATCCCAATACCCAGTTGCAATCTGAATTTTATCAATACCCCCTGCCAAAATACACCTCTTGATGTAATTCTGCATAGAGAGTGCGTCAGAAGAATTATCTATCAGGTTATTATGCATCATTCTATTCCTTTCTGTGCTACATATTAGGCAAATTAATTACTTAGAAGATAACTGCAAAGTCACATTACTTGCAGTTGCAAACAAAAGCATTGTAGGTGTAAGAAATATGTCAAGTTCCTTGGCTGAACATACTAATAAACACCTCACATCTGCAAACGTTTTTAGGTAACGCTGCCATTTTCTTTCTCTTTTCCCATCGTATAAGTTAGTTGCGTAAGGTGGTACAAAGTTAAAAACTTTTAATGAATAACACGAAGATAAATGAATCTTTAATGTCATAAAAAGATTTTCCTTTCCTTTAATTTCTTTTGTATCATTACCTAAATGTTAGTTGACTGGGCGATAAGCTGTTCGGGCATATATCCGATTTTTGACAGAACAACCTTCTATCTTTCTCTACAAACAACTTGTTCTTATGACTACGTCAAAACATAAAGCTCAAACAACAAAATTCATAGGCAAGTCACCTCGATTTTAATATGTAGCATTGCGGATATAACCTTAAGCACTCTTGCCTTATCTTTTGTTGTCGTTGGAACCGTCACCCACCTATTGTCACCTATCTGAACCTGATACTTAGTCTGTTGTGTAGAAGTAATGAGATCATAATTACCCCATGGGATATGCTTGCGCATAATGGTTTCTATACCCAACTTCTTTATCGTTCCAAGATAGGTCTCCGAGGCTCTTATACTATCAAAACATTCACCATCGGTAAACCTTACAACAAGGCGATCTCGTGTGCGCTGCTTCTTCTCCGTCGTAGATGCGGCCTGCACCTCAAAGCCTACACCCATCTCTAAGACAAGCCCTAAGGAGAGTTGCTGACTGATAGAACGAAGTTGCATATAGCGCGTCTCGGTGTCAGCCTGTGTATTAAGATACCAACCATCACAGATGGGCTTCATCCATTCCTTATACTGTGGATAGACGGTCTTAGATAGTAATGGGAGGTGACACATCGTCATTTCTATTGAGGGGAACCGCTCGGCTCCTATCTTTACCAAAGCCTCTATCATCGTGTTTACGGATTTGCTACAACAGATTACCTTCCCATCAGGAAAGGTGACACGAAGTAATTTCTTCTTTGCTCTTTGACGTAATCTTTCTACTTCCATCTTTACTTAATAAGAATTAGAAATTAGTTAAACGAATATTTACTGCAAAAGCCTTATTGCCCTACAAGGATAAAATAGCCTAAAGGTTGACTTCTTATCCTACTCCTAAGATTGAAAAAGCTTCATATCACTTCTGTGTACAGCTCATCACATTCTCTTAAAATAGAGAAAACGATACCATTTCTATAATAAAAAGTATTTATCTATCTATAGATTATAGCCGTTTAGTTGTAAGCATAGGTCTTTGTTGCATACAAATATCGTAATTATATTTTAATTACACAAACTATCATCTGCCTTTTTTGCGTCAGAACAAAAACCACGAGCCGTTATTAACTTGGGTTGCATAACCTACTCAAAAAAAAGAGCCGCAAGGATACGGCTCTATATAAGGTAGGACGGCTGCGGAGCTTGATGTTATCGTACTTATATGCAGACACTCATCCTACTGTAAAGAAGGCGGTACAGCATCACTGTTAGAAATCCTTTCCAACATAGCCTCTGTGTTCTCTACTGCAAAGATACAATTTTATCAACCAAAATACAAGTAAATACTCATGGTTTTTCTACCTGTCTGTGTATTCCAATTCACGCGTCCCCGTACTTTCTCCCCCTACATATTTAATGCTAAAACCTTGACTCAACAGCTAAATACATTACCTGCAAACATTCCTGTAATTTGCTACCATGTAAACTGATATAGACCGAAACTTATCATCAACACTCCTCATAGAAACTATTTTAACAGGTACGCCGTTGTTTCTCAACATTCTACTTACCTTATTTTATAACTAAATTAATGGAGTTCGAAAGTTCCATAACTAAGATTACTTTGCGGTATCAAAACAACTTCATACAAGTATTTACTTCATATCGTATCACTTACCGTATCATCAACCGTATCATTTACTGTATCACGCTATCGTATCACTTACTATATCACGCAACCGTATCACTTACGGTCCATTTACCCCTTGTATTAATCTTAATATCTAATTCACCAAGGATTTTAATATCACGCCAAACGGTAGGTATAGAAATAGATAATTCCATTGCTATCTGTTTCGCCGAAGTTACTTTTCCTTGCTGTATCATTTGAATCATAGTTTGCAGTCTCTTACGGCGCTTCTCTTCTTTTATCTGATTATCTATTCTATCATTTATTCTGTCATTGACAGGTAATAGAGGTATCGTCTCATTTACAAAATCTGGATGACAAGGAATATGTATCAAGAAAAAACTACGTTCCTCATCAGTTTCAATTCTCGCTTTGGGTGAACCATTACGAAGCAACTCATCTTGTATAGTAGGAATACCTGTAGAACGACCTTCAGAAAGACTAAGTTCCTTGAGAAAATCTCCCAATCGTCTGTTTCGATAACGTCGAGCCTTTAAATGTTTTGCCTCATTGAGATCAGCATCAGAGATAGAGCGATCAGGTCCAGAGTAGCTTAAGATAGCTATCTCATGTGGCTCTACACGTATCTCCACAATTTCCCGTGTTTGGTAATCCCTATGATATAAAGCATTAACTACAGCCTCCTCAAGAGCTTGGTAAGGATAGTTAAAATAACGAATGGACTCTGCATGATTTTTAGGCTTGATAATCCGCTCTTTTACTATATTGGTACGTAAATAATCTAATGTCGCTCTTATTATAGTTGGTACCGAACCCTTGATACTCGGAGCTTCTATCATATTATTTGGATTCTTGATTACCCCTTCTGGAAACATCACAATATCAACCTGTGTGTAAGGGAAAAACTTATGTGGTTCTTCCGAAAACATCATTGCCGCCACATTCTTGAGTCGTCGGTCTTCCTTAGGTCCAGTCCATAGGTCAAGTTGCTCAAGGGTTTTGGAGAAGTCTTGTGTCAGTACAATATCTGCCAACCTACTCTGTACACGTCGAAGGTAGTCTTGCACCAAAATCATAGATATGTCTTTGATGGATATATCCTTATTACCACGATCATCAAAGGGTACACGATTTGCCATTTCTCTGAGTTCGCTTAAAGGATCGCCCTTAGCCTCTATTGTACTACTTCCCGAACGAATATAACATTTTGATTCAGAACGAGGATTCGTCACATCGCAACGTACTTCATAAGGTCTGGAGTCACCTGCAGGTACCCATATTGCAAGTACTTGCTTACCATCTACTTCCTCCACACTTGGATGTGGAAGATAGTAAGGAAGCAGTTTATTATTATAGCCTATCATTGCTTTCATAATCTTATCTAACTCCTTTGAACTAACTCCACATATAGGGCGTTTGGCTATACCATTCTCCTCTTCTACACCTACAAGAATATATCCTCCACCAATATTATCGAAATCATTGGCAAAAGCACAAATAGATTGATAAATTTTAGTAGGATTCCACCCTTTCTTGAATTCTATACGATTGCTTTCTATTTTTCTCTTTTCAAGCAAATCTTCGATGTTGATATGTAGAACCATATTTATTCTGTATTACCATGTTTAATTTTGACTTCAAAATACATTGTATCTCTGAGTAAAATAGAATTCCTCTATGAGGTCTTCTACCTACAGTCAACAAAGATTGGCAAATGTAATAATCTACAAACGTCACTTACACTCTGTCTATTTTTGAGACAAGATGATATCTACATCTATCGTTTCTACTAATCTTAATTCAACCTCGCCCCAAAGGTAAATCTTGAATCATAGAACATAAAATAATAACATATTTTAGAAATAGAACTTTCAGTTGTCTCTACTAACGCCTTTCATGCTGATTATTTTGCAACCAATACAAACTTCAAACAATTCATCACCGTTATAAGATGACTTTTATTCTTGTAATTACATTACAAAGATAAAAATTTGAATTCTGTAAAACAAATATTTAACTAAGTATTTTTAAGTATCTTCCAAAATAAAAAGTGAAAAACAAGAACTCTCATATAATAAGGCACAAAGGGCAACAAAGGTGTAACAGACAGACTCCTGACAGCTCTTGGAATAAACGCCTTGGCAGCAAGTCGCTCACAAAACCTGCCCCACTCTCTACACGCAAAGAGCCGCAAAGATAAGGTAGGACGGCTGCGGAGCTTGAAGTTATCGTACTTATATGCAGACACTCATCCTACTGTAAAGAAGGCGGTACAGCAT
>ERZ773007.610-NODE-610-length-17725-cov-3.385512_pt1 | contig 17725 bp, 18 predicted proteins | sample MGYA00580665_ERZ773007 | MGnify/ENA primary metagenome ERZ773007 (study PRJEB29015, sample SAMEA2738122) | human oral metagenome | biome: human oral; feature: human-associated habitat; material: saliva | place: China | collected 2167 ... | reverse complement strand
GGCGCCTTTTTAGGTAAACTTCCTAACAAAAACAGTAATAATCTCTATGAATATATATTACACGAATATGGCTATAATTTCAAGCGCTTTTTGCCAGAAATTTGATTTCCTATTTATATTTTTTCTTATATTCTACAACAATACTTTTTCTAATTAAATCCACTTTGATATGGCTTATATACTGGTAAATTAAGTCTCTAAAATTATCCATATCAATAAATGGTGTATTCCCCTCATTTTGTTTTTCGGCTTCTTTAAATAATTCGTCCCTTTCATGAACTAAAGCTTCATACTTTTTTATAAGAATTTCATTTCTTCCCTGATTTAATATTAGCTCGATTACAGCATTTATATCCTTCTCAACCTGCTTCAGGTGTTTCAAAAAGCTCTTTCTTATCTCTTTTGCATGTTCTTTATCTAACATCCTAGACAGTTTATTCTCCACCTGCTCCTGTATGCAGTTCTGACTAATCCTGTTTTTACAGCATTCGCAAAAATAGTATTGATATACTCTGTAGACTTTTCCTCTTATTTTCTTATGTGTACTATCACATTTTAATGTACTTCCACACTCCGAACATAATAAAATCCCTCTAAACGGATACTGATATTTCTTTTTCCTTGAGCGTAACTTAACTTTTTCTAACGCTTCTTTTTGTAACTCCTTTGTTACAATTGCAGGTATTACACCTTCATAAACTTTTCCAAATAATTCAACATCACCAGTATACGCTTTATTTTTTAGTATTCTGTACACATCGTCCTGTCCCCATTTCTTTCCTAAAACTTTTTCCTTCTTAAAATCCAGATATATTTCATTGGCTGTTTTTATGCCCCTAGCAACTGTTTCAAAGATGTAACGAATATATTCTGCTTTCTCATCATCAATGCTCAGGTGGCGCTTATCTTGCGGGTCTCTTACATACCCAATGGGAACTCGTGGCTTACAATAATATCCACGTTCCAAAGCTTCTGCCATACCTCTCTTCGTCCGCCAAGAGATACTATCCTCTTCCCATTGAGATATTACTCCAATCATCAAAATAAATGTTCTTCCAGAAGGAGTTGTTGTATCAATACTCTCTGTAATGCTTACAAGCTCAATCGAATATTCTTCAAGTAATTCTATTAGATACGCTAAGTCTTTTACGCTTCTTGTGAGCCGATCCAAATTATGAATGATTAATATATCAATGCTTTTTGACTTAATTAATTCAATTATTGATTGTATCTGTGGTCTCTTTAGATTCCTTGCAGAAACACCACGTTCTTCCTTTACTTCTAATTCATAACTCCCCGTTTCATATTTATATTTACAAAATTCCTCTATTTTTCGTTTTTGCTCACCAAGATTATACCCATTTGTAACCTGCCATTGGGTTGATTCTCTGACATAGCCAATTATCTTTTTCATGTTCTACATATCTCCTTATAATTTATTGCGTACTGGCATCAAGCACATATTTAATTAAACCCAAAAAAAGATACCAATATTCAAACTTTTAATATCGGTATCTAAGTTACGTATTTATTGATTATTTGATTCATACTTTTTAATTTCTTTATACAATGTAGATCTGCTAATTCCCAATCTCTTACACATATATTTCTGAGTAATATTTCTTTTTTTATATTCCTTATAGAGTTCTGAAAATAAAAATTTATCTATGCTTGCATGTTCCCTTCCTTTGTACTTTCCATTTTGTTTAGCAACAGCAATACCTTCAGCTTGCCGTTCCAATAATACTTCTCGTTCAAACTCATTTAATGCAGCTATGATAATTAGAAATAATTTCCCTGAAGGCGTACTAGTGTCAATTTTCTCTTTCTGAGATTCAAATGCTATTCCTTTTGCATGCATGCTATCCACCAAATGTAACAAGTCCTTGGTTGATCTACTTAATCTAGAGAACGATTCAACAACGATTGTATCTCCCTCTCTAGCAAACTCCAGCATAGCTTTAAGTTGTGGTCTCTCCATATGCTTCCCTGTCGCCTTATCAGCATACACTTTTTCAATATTTATTTTCTTTAGTAATTCGTCTTGTCTTGCAAGGGATTGTCGTTCAGTAGATACCCTTTCATAAAATATTCTCATAAAATCTCCAAAGTAAAAATATAATATTTAAATATTTTGTTTTTTCGCATCTTGAATTGCAAATATGTATGAAAAAAATTTCTCTATTTCATTTCTATACAATCTCTCCATTAATTTGCTTGCCAAAAATATAATAAATACAATCATTGCCATTTCAGCAAATCTAACCGTGCCGGTAAAAAGATGGTTAATTAAATTAGGACAAATCATTTCTGACTCTGGATCTAAAATAAGCATGATATTAGATACTATAAAGTTTGTTATTTTAAAAATAAATTTTGTATCCATTAACCACAGTAATAAATTAAATAAACCAGTAGCAAAACCAAATAATACTTTTATAATATTTATTCTTTTCTTTGGCTCTTCAGTTTCTTTTAGCTGCTCTGAGGTAAGAGTAATGATTTCAGGCTCACCTTTTTTATGATGCTTTATCTTATATTTCGTATATTTTTCATAAGTCACTTTTAAAAATTCATAATCCAATACAGAAACGGTTATAACACCAATTAATGAAATGACTGCTCTTATATCCACACTTGTATAGCCAAATATTAATGAAATAACAAGCATCAATACCATATCTTTTAATCCAATTTCTAGAACCTTTGCGAAGCACACTACTAAAAAGACTATATATAGTAATATAACTATCACATCTAAGCCTAAAATTACTTTATAAATAAAATTCTTGTTAATACTACTTAACCCTTCCACAACTCCTTGAGAAAAAATCATTAATATAATCAGACCAACATATTTTATCAGCCGAAATTTGATAAAATTTTCATTAAATTTGTAATTAATATGGTATAAAATATCAAAAACTAATTGAAATATCGGAAATAATATAACTGCATAAGTTCGTACTGTTTTGAGCCATCCAGAAACATGAACATTCATCAATGTTGCTATTATAAAGGTAATGATAATAACAGCTGGCACAAAGGTAATTCCTATACATATTGTTTTTTCTTATCCATAATTTTCTTCTTCAAATAGACTATAGTCTATTTGAACACTTTCCTTTTTAAATATTATATGTGTATTTAAGGTATATTTAACACCCTAAATACACGTATTTGCTTTTTTTATAAAATAGACTCTAAATAAGCAATATCAATGTTCCTACACTCCATTTTTTTATTTCTTCCAGCCCATTCAATTTCCTTAATTTATAACTTACGTTATATTCTTTTTCCGTCTTTCATATAAAAAGAGGCTGCATAATTCAAGCAGCCCTATTAATCTCACTTGATTTTACAACCTCTATCATACAACAGCTGAAGCCTAGAGAAATACCAATTATTCTAAATGTTCCTTCACTGATATTGCCTTATAATTGATGATTTTATATAGAGTAGTAATTACGAACAGCAGAACTAATATTATTCCATTTACCAACATCATTTGAGATGGATTATCACCAAATGTCCAATACATCAACTGAAAGTATATTGGTGCAATTAGAAATAAATCAAATTTTGTAATTTTCATATTATCCTCTCACAAAACTATATTCGTAATAACCGGAATTACATGGTAAAGAATGACGTGGCTCACATCCAGGAATATATCCTGGATGATATGTTCCACTCACAACATATTTACCTGTTGTCGCCCCCGTTCCAAGTATTCTTAGTAAATACTTATATGCAATTTCACATGGGTTTGGTCCAAAAGTCCACTCAAAAATCTGGCAAGCAGTCATCGTTGTACCTATTACTGCCCATATTGTTCCAATAACACTTCTGGTCATTACCGGCGGCTCATAATCTGTTGCATATTCAGGAATAGTTACATTATATACTCCATCTTTCTCTGTAACTAATATATCATCTGAATATCTATAGGTTGTTGATCCATCTTCATTTGATATAGTTTCAACAATCTCAGGATTCTTTTGAACCCTTGAATCTTCAGCATGTAATTGAGTAGGAATTAAACATATACATAGAAATGCTGATAATATAACAATAGATAGTCGCTTAAATATATTCTCCTCCTAACCTAAGTTTTTATCATACAAGTTTGTTATATTGATTATTTAAATGCCAGTCTTATACCTAGCGACACATAGATGATGAATATTATATTCTTTCATACAATGTATCCCCCCCTTTTCGCATTTCTTTTACAATTTCATCATATGAATTTCATTCTAAAATACAAGTCTGTTATTTGATTCAATAAAAAGTTATAATAAATATATTGAAAGCAAGAATTCCATTTATGCCGAGACAGATTATTGTTTTGGCACTTTTTATTCTTAGATGTTCTTAGCGCAAAACTTTAGCAGTTTCTAGTTCTTCTTTTGATCGGTACTTATATGAAGAACACTTTCCTTTTTAAATATTATATGTGTATTTAAGGTATATTGAACACCCTAAATACACATATTTGCTTTTTATATAAATTAGATTCTAAAAAAACAATTAAGGTATCATTTATTGTTATTTTCTTTTTTCTTAGCATCCCACTTTATTTTCATGAGATTTAAATCATGTATCAATTCCTCTTTTTTCCCCTTCATAAATAATACAGGATGAACTGCCTCTTTCTTCGATTTATAATGTGTTTCTATTGCAACAATTATCATGCCAACAGCAATTATCGCTAATAATACTAAAGCACCAAGCTCAATTGTCCACGGAATTTGCTTAATTTCATGCCAACCAAAAAATGCAATAAAAAACAAAATTACGTTCAAAACCCTCTTTCTTACAGGATAATCATACTTTAGAGATAGTTCATCAATTAGAAAATTAATATTATTTGGATTGATACCCTTTTCATCCAAAAATTTATCAAACCATTCTGGAACACCATCCCCCGAATAGTTACTTTCTGCTGGATTTTCATTTTTTATAGTAAAATCATATACTTGTACTTCAGATTGTGATTTTGAACACTTTGCCCATAAAGCATTCCATCTTGGAAATGCGCCAAACATTGAAAATTTATTATCTTGTTGTATCAAAAGTGGTAATAAACTTAAAAAAGATAATATTAACAAAGCAATTATTAATAGCATATTTTTGAAATATGCCGCCACTCCAAGCAGAATAAATATAACCACAAAAAAATAAGTATAGTGTCTTGCTTGACTGCTGTCTTTCCATATTTTTTTTAATTTTAAAATTGTTTCTAAATCCTTAAATCTTCCATAATCAATAAGTATGTAGCGTAAATCTTTCATTTTCTTATGTCCCCTTTTCTGTTAGCTTATTTAAAAGCCATATATATTATGCAAGAAACTAGTAAAAAGTTCACAGTTTTTGTGAAATTTTTAAATTTCTTTTATACATAATTTTAAAATCTCTTGGTTTTGCTTTAACTCATCATCCGAGCGTGTCTTACATTTTCTAAACATCTCCCATCTACCACCATCTTCTGGATGTTCAACACCAATGCATCCAATACTCGGATATTTCTTAAAGTAGTCACTATATTTATCTAGGATTACTTTTTTCTTATCCATCGGTACTACCACAAAGTTTTTATGGCAGAAGTCTGAATTTAAATAAGCCTGTGAAAATGCTTTCTCTATATCAGCAAGTTTAAATTCAAAACTGCATAGTTCTAAATGAAATCCTTTATCATCATTTACCTTTTCTACCGTGAGCAGATCAACTCCACCATGTCTTGCCTGACACTCAAACTGATATGCAATGATATTCTTTCTATATCCATATTTTTTCCAAAAGTGTTCTTTTAACGCTTTTTCTTCTACAAATTTCATAAAGTGTATCCCTTCTATTGGCTCCAATTGTTATTAAATAATGAATCTTGAACCCATTCTTTTGGTTTTTCTTTAAATGCATTTTTATTAGGAGCTACCTTTCTTTTGGCTTTTTTCAAAACCTGCATTTCATCTGTTCCTGCATTGATATTCTCAATTGCTTCATTTTGTCTCATAGAACTAACTGAAGAGTTGGATGATTGCATCAACATATATTCATGTGTAAGGCTGAAATTCTGCATTTCTATCAATTTACTTTCAATTGTGTAATTATCTGTATAATCCTTTTCTGAGCGATTAAATACATACCAAAAGTAAGGGTAATATCTTGTTACAATAGGCATCTTACGCTGGCGTAATACAACCGCTTCAGATAGAGATAAATGTGCTAATTTATCCTTTGTAATAACAGGTACGGCATCAAAATGTCTTGTTTCTTTATTCCACTTTAATTTCTTTCCAGCTCGTTCAGAAATCTCACGCAATGTTTCTTCAGTAGATGCTAATAAGAAAATCGTATTCATTATGTTTCCCTTGATCGTCTTAGCTTCTTCTCTTCCATACTTCTCATCTAATTGAGAGTATTCCTGAATTACAATATGCCAGCGAATTCCTCTAAATCTTGATGCAGCAAAGATAGTATTTGGATTGGATATCGCTGGAGAGATCCCAAATTCATCCCATACAATATCCCAAGGAATCGGTAATCTTTGCTTAGGATACTTTCTTGCGCCGTTTACAAGTTCATTATATAACTGCGTAACAAATATACTTACAAACGGATGATACGTTGATTTTTCATCATTAACAACCATGAAGATTGCTGTAGGTCTTTCTATAAAATCTTGGAAACTAAAGCTAGAGTAGGATGTCATTTTACGCACTCTGTCATTAATGAGTCCTATTTGCATCTTATTTGCAAAAGTTGACATAACAGAACCTCTTTCATCCATTCCCATCTGTGTGATTTTGATTAACTTTTCATAGCTTCTGTCTGTAACTCGTCTAGTATTTTCCAAATACCATTGTAATAAGCCCTGCTTTTTACTAGGTGTAACCTGATAAATCATGAAGCCTTCATTTGTAAGGTTATTAATATTTTGGAAATTAATCTGTTCATCTTTCAAATGACAGATATTCCCATCTTCATCTAGCCATTCATACTCAAGTAAAAAGCAAACTACACCTTCCATCAAAGCCTGCGCTTGCTGCCAGAAGTGAGCCTGCTTCGCATTCTTTTCTTCACAAAGCGTTCTACAGATATCTGTAAGCTGCTCAAACGCATCACTATAATCTGGTTTACTGTAGTATATATCACGTTCGGCTGCGTATAACTCTTCTTGTATTTGCTTATATTCTTTAAATACTCTATGCTCCAGCACTTTCGTATCTTTGCTATCACTAGGTGCATTGAGGATGTCATAATAGGACTTAATCAGCTTTCTTTGAGCTGCTAGATACTTCTTCTTCAGACTAAAATAATATTCTCTTTGTGTCAGATTCTTCCATTCACACTCTGCTTTTTTCTGAGCTTCCCTGTACTTTTCTATGACAATGCCAAATGGATTCCAGCATTCACTTTTAGATGGATCAACGAAATTAAAAACTACAACATTATAATTGTCAGCTTTTAATCGTCCGTAATGGCTCTCTAAAAGCTCTCCTTTAATATCATTTACAAACATGCTACTTCCGCCAATTCTATTAGCTTCAATCATTGCATGTACAACTGAAGTTGTCTTACCTGAATTCGTTGTACCTATCGTTAGGTCGTGATTATCATCCGCATCTACATATAATCTTGATTTATATGTTCTAATAGGCAGTCCGCTTCTTCTATTCGTTGTTTCTCCAGCAATGTTCCATTTCTTAAGCTCATTTACCTTCCATCTATCGCTCCATTTCATTCTCTGGACACGTGTATTCCAGAAGTGTTTTATAGGATTAAAGACATAATCCATATAATCACGGATGTGCGGTTTTAATATTACCCATTTAGCATTCCATCTACGCTTGATATTCCAGTTATTATTTTCTAAAGCCTGCTTCTTTGCTTTTGAATAATACTCTCTGTATTCTGCATACCAAATCTTTGAACTGCATAAATAATGTAATACAAGAATCATTGCTAATATGATGATATAGAATAATCTAAATGAAAATATCTTTAATAATGGTATTCTAAGAGTCAAAACATCTACTCTTATAAAACTTAAAAGCCAGTTTATACCACTGACAATAAAGTTGATCAGCAAAAAGAAAAGCAGTATTGCTTCTAATGGATATGTAATTGCTCCTATCCACCATTTGTAATCTGTTATATATCTCGTATGATTCAAATATAAGTGATCGATGTGTCCTTCTGCATCAAACGTGAATCTTTGTAAGCCCTGCTTGGATTCCCTATCATTTGCTATATGTGTATATGCATCTTTTTCTTCAGCAGTAAGACGCCTTTCTTCAGCTCGTCTTTCTCTCTGTCTCTTATTTGGAATAACATACCATCCTAAGAAGGTTATTAATCCAATAAAGATTAATATACTTGCTAATTTAAAATAGTTTGTATTTCCTTGCCAGAACATAACATTCGGATCCATCGTGAATGAAAATAATCCAAACAGTTTAGGCTGCTGTGATAAAGCGATGATATCAAAGTTGAATGATAGCAACCATGCAATTTGTAATGCTAAAAAATAACTAATAATTAGATATATAATTGCAAATACTATCGTCTTTAATAATTTCCCCATTCTATCTCCTTTCATTATTTAACAGATACTGCTATCCGTTCATCATTTCTTAAATATGCTTCTATTTCATTTTCGATTTCTTGACCATGCTGCTTGATTGCGTGTTTAACACCTCTTGGCAATCTTCTTCCTAACAAACCCTTAAAGCCATGATAATCCGTTTTATTTAGACTTTGTCCTTTCCTATAGAAGTTCATTACCCTTTGTGCTTCTTTATTACCACTATTTTCGGCATCATAGATTTGTGCAATAGCATCTGCTTTTTGTGCTTCTGACTTTGCATTTAATAGACTCGTAGCACCTTTTAAAAACTTGTCATTTGATGAATCTCCAAGTCTTTCTGCAAGCATGCCAGCTTCCTTTAGATTATTGTCTTTAATCAGATTCACCACTTCTACCTGCTGTGGTGTGAAGTCCTTTGTATCAATTCCTTCATATATCTTTGATACGATTTGAATTGCATTAGCTATTTTCCATTCGTTTAAAGATGTCATATTGCGTTTATCCGTTTCCTTTAAATCCTTAAAACTTTTCAGGATTGAATTTGCAATCTGAACTCTGAGCTTTTGATCATGTGTTTCTTTTAGATGTGAAATATTATCATTTGTTAAATCGTTTCTGATATTGTCTAGCTTGTCTAATTCTTGTGTAAATATTGAATAATCCTCTTTGCAACTATCACACTGTAAAACTTGATTTACAATATTATCTAATTGTTCTCTATATGGAATCATTGATGCTGCGTTATATTGTAATCTTCCTGTGCGTGGTAATTGTGAATAAAGATTTGCAATTGCATTTAAAATCTCATATGGAAGATTATTGATTTCACTTATCATCTTTTGTTTTAGTGGTGTAATCCTCTTTAATGCATCTTCAGCATTGTCCATGTACTTTTCTTTATACAATTTTCTAGCAGCAATTTCGTTTACAAACATTCCTTTTACATAATCTATTTCTTTCTTGGTAAGTTTTCCCCTATCTCTAGAATGTTCTTTTTCCAAAAAATTAACATGGATATGTGGATGCTTTGTATTCGTATGATAATCTTCCCACCAAATCATATTCTGCGGATCAAGCTTTAATTTTTTAAAACTCTTATATAAAACCGTCTTGGTAATCTTTGCAAAATCTTCTTGGTCTTTAATCTCATACTCCTTTAAGCTATCAAAACTATCTAATGAAACAACTAGATTCCATACAATATCTCCATCCTTAGAAAATGCACTTTTAGAATTTTCAATCCATTTATTTCTATCTTCATCCGTAAATAATTTACCTTCATTCGTCATTGTAAAGTACTCTTTTTCAGATGAGTCATGTGTCGCTGAAGCTCTACTTGTATAATCCATCAGTGAACCATCCAGTGAATTTTTTAAATTAAAAGATGAAGAAATAGAATTTTTATCTACTACTTCCTCATCTATAAATGTTGTTTCTGATTCGCCCATAGAGGCTTTAGTTGCATCATCTCGTGACAAATAAGTTGTATATCCACCAAAAATCGAATTACAATTTAACTTACCTTTGTATCCAGAATTTGATGGTGCATGCTTACCAAATTGCAAGAACGTTGCTTTTACTACAATACTTTTATCCATAATTTATCACTTATTAATGATTAAAGTATTTCAAATCATCGTTAGCTTTCTCTTGATTTTGCACAACAGTTTGCACATCTTCAACATCTTTTTGTTTATCTAATTGCTCTTTATTTACATTAGTTTGTACAGAAGTTTCTGTTTTTTGTACTTTTGTTTTTCTTCTTGATGAACGTTTTGGCTTTTCATCTACATCAATAAAAGCAAATTCCTCCAACAATTTTTGTTCTTCAGCAATTGCATTTGAATATTTCTTAATGTACATTTCAAGTTTCTTTTTCCCATCTTTTAAACCCTTAATATCATTACATAGTTCCTTTAATTCATTTTCTTTTTCTGCAATCATCTCGCTCATCTTTGCAATTTTTGCATTCAAAATTTTTAAACTCATGATTTATTTTCTCCTTTTATTTACTTTCCTTCTTCTAAGATTTCAGCAGCTCTGTCATTAAAAAGTTCTGCTAAGTTAAAATCATTACGCAAATTTTCATCAACTTTATCATAATTATTTTCTAATCCACTCGACTTCATGAGTATCATTAACATCAAATATTCACGAATTAATTGTTCATCTAAATGATACTGCAATGTCAAAAGTTTACTACTTGCTGCTGCATTTAATTCATCAATAAAGTGTTTTAATTGTGATTCCATTACTGTTTCAACTTGATCACTTAATGCATTTCTTGCTTTCTTGTCAATCGTTTTTAAGTAATATTCTTTAATTGCTTTCTTAACAATTTGTGTTCTTGTTGGAATAATTCCATCCCCCATTAAGTGTTCCGTTTCCTCTTTATCGAGAATTTCATCCAACATATCTAAGTATTCTTCTTCAACTCTAATTTGCAAACGTGTTTCAATTGCCATAATTTTATCCTTTCTTTTTGCGTGATAACAACGTGAGAACAAGTTGTATTTTTGTACTCACGTTGTAAGACAACTGTCTTACAAAATTCACGACACTGGAGTACAACGTTCTCACGTTGTACTAACGAAAAAACACCGATAAATAACCGAAAATGGTCATAGACCATTTGTCCGAATTAGAAATGTGAGTACAATCCTGTACTCACGAATTTCTCTTATCCTGCTTCCCTAGTCAAAATTAACTTTTTTGACGGTTTCGATTGAAAAATCATGCGACTTTTTAAAAATGAGTCGAATGATTGAACCAATCTATCTTCTGCCATACAACAGTAAGTCATAGAATTTTTTTGACTTGCGTTGTTGGCAGTCCGCCAGATTTTTTCTGGCGGTGCGTTACAACTCCTTTTGATTTTTTGATAGCACTTGCTCTTCATATCGCAATCTTTCTTTTAACTCTTCATTCAGTAACGTTACACCATCTTCATTAAAATAAAATTCATATACTTTTTCTAAAATCATTTCATCTTCAACATTTGTTTCAAATGACAGAATTGCTTTGATTAACTCTTTGTAACTTTTAGTTGCCAAGAGTTCAAGTATTGCTTTCATTGATAAGTAGTTCATGTTCTCTCCTTTTAATAGTTGTGGTGAGTGGGAAGAGTTTTCTTCCCACTCAATCACTGCCTACTCTTCATTAAGTGTTTCACTTACATCATCACATGTAAGTTGCTCATCATTTGATAACTCTGTTTTTTGATATGCTTCATATAACGTTCTAAATGCTGGGTCTTTATCTGCAATCTTTCTGAATGTATCAATCTCTTTAAATTCATCAAGTCGCTCTTTCATAAGCAAGTGTAATTGCTTACGCTTGATACGTGCTTTCTGCTTATCTGTATATGGCTTAGTGTTTACAACTGTAATAACATCTTCAACTTCACCACACTCTGTCAATGCTTTAAGTTCGGAGATTGGTTCAACAACTGTTCCAATCGCAAACTCATCAGCATACACTGGAATGACAACGACATCGCCTTTTTTTAATTCTTGATTCACGGAATGAATTGCAAAGTCATCATCATAGTTGATACTAAATTTGTAGTAATGTTTCATGTCTTAATTCCTCATCTACCTTTCGGTAATCTCTCTAGTGCTTTCCTTAGCACGACTACGCAAGAGCATAGACAAGTGAAACATTGAAGAGCCAAGCCAATGAAATGTGATTGACTTGCGAAGCCCTTGCATTTTTTGAGCTTGCGAAGTCCTTGACAGTTTACTGTCATAGGATGAAAAAAATGACAAGGGTCAATCCATGAAATAAGGCTCGTAAATGTGTAACGTCAAGAGATAAAAAACAAGGACAGCAAAGCTGCTTGATAGAGTTTCTGACGAAACTCGTATCCTTGTTTTGTATCTCGTCTATGCGATAAGGTTGGAGTGCTAAGGAACTTTAAAAGATAAATCAGAATTAATCCAGCAGTCTGTTTGCTAAAACAGATTGCTTTAAAAAAGGAAGCCTGAGCAGAGTAAACTGCGAAGGCATCCATGCAGTTAAAGTATTTTTAAAAGCAGCACACAAGACCTGAATGGTTGAGTGTGCTGCTGCGTATCCATATGAATCTACTACCAGGTACTCTTTGGGGCAAATTGCCCCAAAAACTAATTTCCTACATAACGTAAAACTCCATCCCAATTTGAATCCCAATACAATCCACTACAGATTTCCTTTCCTGATGAATCACCATTAACTCCATCCCAGTCCCAATGCGCTCCTAGATCAAGCCCATTTCCAAGGTAAATTTCTGTATGTTCTGTTTCATTCAAAAGGATATCTCCCCTTTTTAGATTAGAACGTCCGCTAATAACAGCTTCATTAGAAATATCTCCTAACTCAGACCTAGGAATCCATATCCAATTTCCCGCATTAGTAAATACCAATCGCATTGAGTGTGTGGAAGTAATTGGCACATTAAATCCACCTGCATATCTCATTGCTGAACAGATTAATGAAGAACAGTCATAGTTTGGATTGCCATTTCTGGTTACCTGAGAATAACCATGACTATCATCATTGGCTATTTGTGTCATCCATGCAATCGCCCTTTCAACCGGTTCCCCTACTGGATCGTTGATTCCTCTTTGTCCTCCAGGTATCAACGCAACTGCCAGTGTTCTTACATTTGTTAATTCATCTTCACTCATTTTAAAACCATATCTTGATTCAATCTCTTTCAAGCACTCTTGTGAATCTGCATCTTTGAAGATCTGCATATACGCTGTATAATCACCATCGCTTACGATAAACTCACCCGTTGTCTTGAAATAATAAAATGAGACAGACTGTGCAAGATAATATGAGCGATAATCAGAAGGCTTATACTTAGATATACCTTGGTATTCCGGACTATTTATCCAGGCTTTTACACTTTCTTCTATGCCTTCCATATCTGAATTTCCATTCAGACCTTTGAAGAAGGATACGATTGCATTCGTAGCAGTCGCTACAGGCTGCAGAACGGCGCCAATTACCATAATAGGTACCATTCCTATCATCATAAGAAGAAAGCCCGTACAAACCCATTTAAACAGCTTCTCAAAGGATATCTTCATTGTGGTTACTCAACTCCTATTTCCCTTAATTCTTGTTCAGTAGCGATGATTTGAATTGGTATTCTTCTATTGCCGCAAATAAAGATTGCTTGCCCTAATTGGAAATTCTGCAGATAAGTAATTTCATTACTATTGAAGTTGCATAATTTCAATACGTCATTACATGCATCTTTATCCAGGTACATGACTATCTTATATGTAGAGTTATTAAAAATTGCTTTACCGTGCGTGATGATACTGTCATCTGCGAAGTCTCGTGGCTCCTGTGTACCGACAATCATCATACAGTTATACTTTCTGGCACGTCTGTAGAATTGAGCAATCAATGGTGCTGTTGAACCTTGTAGAATCATTGTATGTGCCTCGTCAATAATGAAGGCAGACTGATCATTATTATCCAAACATTGATCCCAGGAAAACTTAAACATAATGTGATTTAAAGCTGCACTCAGATTAGAAGATGCGTTGAATAATGCTTTTGTTCCGAAGGCAATAATCTGTCTTTCTGGATTTGTAAATGTAACTGTTGTATGACCAACAAAGTAAACACTCCATTCAACCATGATACGCTGCATCTTCATTCTTAGATCCATCAAGCGATCCAATTCAACTCTAGCTGCAGTATCTTCTTTTAATTCTTTGATTCTCTCTTCCAGGCATTCATTAAATGTCTCGAATGTAGGCATATCTTCATAATGTAGTCCCTTAAAGCTTGCAAATTGCCCATTCTCATCTCTTGTAATACCAACTTTCGCATATGCTCTAAATGTAATATCACCAGTGAAAGTTAAAGTATCTTCAGAAATATTTGGATATAAGAATTGTAGTACCTGGTTAATATCTTCAATGACATTGTAGATAGCAATCTCAGTATCATACATCTTCTCATCTCCATCTTCTTCCTCTGAAGTTATCTTCTTCAGATCAAAGATATTGATGATATTTCCTTTTTGTCCCCATGCAACATAGGTTCCACCATATTTCTTGGTAAGATTTCTATTCTTATTTTCTGGATCAATCCATACAATCCGGACTTTTCTCTTTATGAGGTCTCTGATAAGAAGTCCCATTGTCGTACTCTTACCTGAACCGGATTTACCAACAACAATCATATTGCCATTGATGCGTTGTGTTAAACGGGCTTCACTCTTATGCGTGTTATAGAAGAATGGATCAAACATAATGATTCCCTTATTCTGTAGCTCACATCCTAGTAGCATACCCTTTGGATCTTTCAGTGTTTCAAAAACGTATGGCCATAGTCCTGCAACACCTCTAGATGGTAGCAAGAAACCAAAGTTCTGCTCAACGATAAACGGAGATTTTGCTTTAAAGAATAAAGGACATGATATACGTAGAACAGCCTCTTCTAAATATCTTGCATCTGCAAGCATGAAGCCTATGCTACGCATACGTAGTTTTATATCCTTCACCATTCCTCTTAGACTCTGCAGATCATCTGCATAAACGGACAAAACCATAATGACATTATGTGTTCTATCCGTATCACGTAGGATTTCCTGAATATACTCATTCAAAGATGCCAGGTCATTTTGCAGATGTTGTCTGACTTGTGGATCCCTGGTCTGGTAATACTTTCTTTCCTTTTCCTGGTACTCCATCTTGAGTCCTTTAGCAATGCTTTCATCTGCAGTATCCGTTGTCATAAATAACTTGATATTTGGATTATTTACATAATCGCAAAGAATTCCAAGACTGTATCCCTGTGGTAATCGCTTTATCAAGATATTAGATACGTATTTCTCGCCTATCATGTAATGATCAGGCTTTAATGAGAAACAAAATGGTGCCATTCTCGATTGTCTGATCGTACTAATCTCTGGAATGAGATTTTCAATAGGTGCATCCCTTGCATCTAATAATGGTTTTGTATTATCTACCAACTCATATTGATCATCATTCGCATTGTATTCCATTTCGACATTTTCATATGAGAATATTCCCCTGGAATAGTAGTAATCTGGCACTGGGGTATTTTCAAAGACATACGCAATGTAGTTATAAAAATCGAATTCATTCAGCTTCTTCGGCTGGAAACCAGCAACAGAAAACTCATTAAACAATTCCCAATAATTTTTATCCAACTCTTTTGGATCGCTAGAACGGATCATGATAAAGAAATTTAATTCTTTATATGCATCACAGAAACTGTCTAATTTGTCGATATCTCCATCCATCAGTGTCTGGATAATACGATCGTCTTCCATTCTCTGTCCTTCAATAATCTGATCAATATATGATTGGACATCAACTTTTGTTAATACAAAACTGTAATACATTTTAAATCGTAACTTATTCAAACAAATTCTCAGTCCATCGACATGTCTAACCTGTTCTTCATAGTCATCTAAGAAAATATCATGTGGATTGACTTTAATACCTCTGATCCATGCTTCCTTATTGCCATCCTTCAACATGATATAGTCTTCTCCAACTTCACGGATATTCATCCAATCCATTGTTGTATTTACTTTTTTCCGCAAAGTTTTTGTGTCCTTCTTTGCTTTTATCAACCTATCTTTTTGTTTCTTTTCTAGGCTCGTTAGTTTTCTTATTTTATTCATGGCTTAACTTCCTCATCTATTGAACTTCCACCAGTATTTTGATATTCCCCAGCACTTACCCATACTTTTCTTGTACTGCTAAATAAAAAGAGTACATGTAGATACTCTAGCCAGTTGTGATAGATTCCATAAGGTTGAATTAGCATATAACCAATACCTGCAGGAAGTGCCAATAGCACAATTACAACTGCACTTCTTCCTTCCAGTGCAGATAAATATACATACATGAAAAAGAAAGTACTAATAATACCTGCTGCAAGTATCATTAGATCCATCTTCCTATATTTTCCTAAAACCAATTTTCCACTTTTAAAAGGTGCTGGACTATTAAATCTCATTCGTTACTACCTCCTTTAGCTGCATCATACATTCTATGTGCTGCTCTTGCTGCAGTAACAACATGAGACTGTCTACTCTGGATCATTCCACCTCTTGTACGTGTTTGAACAGGTCTAGATAAGCGATTTGCTGACATCTGATATAGACTAGATCCAGCCTGATTTACCATACGTCCAATTCTGCTATTACTATTCATATCTGCAATTCTTCTTGCAATAGAATTACCGTCTTTTGTCATTCGTCTAGGTGTACCTTCGCCATCTCCACTTCCCAATCCACTTATCATGGATGGATTTACACTGCTTTGTGGCATCATAGAGTCATCTAATCCCGGTACTCCTACTGCTGTTACCTGGCTTGGGGCAATTTGCCCCATTCACTTTTCACTCACGTAGGTGAGTGAAAAATTTTCATGGCTCCATTATATCATAACTGTAGTTGATTTTCCACACTTTTTTGGGGTGTTTGCACAAATTCAGATTGAATTGCGTCCAATAGGGTGTCCAATCCGGCACGAGAGATATCAAGTTCTCCCTGTTTGATGAGTGTTTGCAGTACATTCACGATTTCGGTCAATTGACCGTTTGGTGATTGTACTTCATAATCGTTTAGTTTTTCCATAATTCACCTTCATTTTGTTCTCCCAATCCTTTCTGATATTTTCACGAAGGGATTGGGGCTTGGGGCAAAGCCCCATTTAAACCTTTTGCGTAGGCAAAAGGTAGGGTTCTTGTTTTTGCAGGTATGCATTTAATGTATTGTACATTAAAAATGTCACCGTCAGTAGCCCGACACCCCCGGGGACTGGTGTAATCGTTCCTTGATAGTCATGTTCCTCGAGGTTGTCAACATCTATATCGCCAACGATGTTTTTACCAATTTTGTTGATACCAACATCAACTACGAGTGTGGTATTTTGCAGTTCGTCATATCCGACAGTTTTCGGAACACCTGTTGCACTGACCACAATGTCTGATTGTTGACATAAAGTGGTTCGTACATCTTTCGGCGTGGTACTGTTACATACCGATACTGTCGCACCCGCATTAATTAATTCTGCTGCTAGTGGTTTCCCAACAATATTACTTCGTCCGAGTACGGTTACAGTTGTACCTTTCAAGTCTGGATAAACC
>ERZ773007.607-NODE-607-length-17784-cov-10.855209_pt1 | contig 17784 bp, 16 predicted proteins | sample MGYA00580665_ERZ773007 | MGnify/ENA primary metagenome ERZ773007 (study PRJEB29015, sample SAMEA2738122) | human oral metagenome | biome: human oral; feature: human-associated habitat; material: saliva | place: China | collected 2167 ... | reverse complement strand
TTCGTAAGGAAGTCAATACTTTGGAGGATTACTCTCTCAAAGAAACTAGCAACACTTTAACCTATGATATGATTAATTTGGCTCGAGGTCGAGCTTAAGTGAAGAAGCCAAGATTTTTCTTGGCTTCTTTTTAATGTCTCTCTTTTTCATTATCGTAGTTTGGAAAAAGAAAGCCCAGTCCTAGGCATGTTAGGATTCCTGCAACAATCAGGATACTGTTTGAGATAGGGAGCAAGTCATAGATTGCATTAGCAATCATTAAACCAATCAAAGTGCTCATGAGGCTAGATTTATAATCTTTTTTGATAAGATTTTCTATTGCAAAGAAAGCAAAAAGAGCGACTGGAAAGAGTGGCCAAAGGGCCACCTCCAATTTTGGGAAGCCGAGAATACTGTAAGTGATAACTGTTATTGCTGTACCGATTAATCCAAAACCTATTACTTTAGTCATGTTTTTACCTCGTTTTCTTTGTCTGAAAGATATTTTGTTTTAACACCTACTAAGTTATCAAAAGGCTAACTTGTGGACAATATTCTTTGTCTATGTGGTTCATTCTAGAATCTATTCGGTCAAAAAGGACTGTTTTGTTATCAAGTAAAGAAAAGAGGAAATAATTTACTGTAAAGGTAAAACGCTTACATAAAAAGGAGTATAATGATATTGAAAGATGTTTTCTCTAAGATTAAATGAAAGGTGGGGTAGTTGTATGTCCAGAAAAACTTGGTATTATATACTTATCTTTTTTGAAGTATTGTTAGCTCTTTCTATGCTTAGGTCTTATGGTTTGCATTTTGAGTATGAAACGCTCAATTCTGTATCTGTACTAAGTTCTCAACTTCCACAGCAAGTCGTTTTAGTATGGTTTGTTTTTAGGCTTTTGAAGGACAAGCGGAAAGCTGAGGGCGTCTTAGCTGTGCTTGCCTTCCATATTTGTCAGCTAGTTACCTATTTCATAATACCGGCTTCCATTTTTAAGCCCTGGTTGGTTTCACCAGTTTTAACTGTAATTTGTTTAGCTTGGCTTGTTATTATGATTATGAAGTCAGAGCTTCCAACTCTCTTAGTCTCCTTTAAAAGCCCATCAGCTTGGCAGTCCTCTGTACCCCTTCTTGGTCTAGGAATGGTCGCCGTAGTATGGAGCACACACTATATAAATATTGATTTAGAAGATTTAAGTAGTCTTACTTCCATACTGTATCCTATACTAGAGTGTGCAAGTATCTTCCTACTACTTAACTTGATGACTGAAAAAACTCAAAAGAAATTAAGAATTTCTTCAATCCTTATCATAATCATTAGTTTACTTGAGTTGATTTATGGATTCTTGGTTGACCATATCATTACTGATGTCTCTCTTTTTTTACTAGTAGTATCAGCCTATCTGGTCTATCGTGTAAGTGGCAACACTTCCACACTAGTTAAAAAATGGCAGAAGAAGTATGGGTTTGAGTTGAGTGAGGATGACCTACTGGTGGAGAAAAGAACCAAACCAGTCATTGAAAAGCGTAAGGTTTATGATTATGCGGAGAGCCAAAGACAACCAAATCCTCAAAGTCTTCATTCTCCTTGGCTTTGGATAGCTTTTATTCTATCCTTGAGGAATTTAGTTTTTAATATAATTGCAGTTTTCAATTATCCTACTGATGAAACCAATCCCTTAGCAGGTATCGGTTGGTTTATGTACTTCATCGTGATGATTCCATTAATTATTATTCCTACTGTGATGCTTCCAAATGCTATAAGAACTGCTGACAAAAACCGTCTATATATAGTTGCTATGTTATTTATTTTAGTTGCAAGAAGCTCTATAGAACAGCTTATCGTTCCAGCCTTAATTTTGTACGGCGTATCGAAAATAAAAGAGGAGTAGCCATAAAAGAACAAGTCCCCTAGACCTAGTCTGGGGGACTTCTTGTTTTGATGTTGTTTTAGAATTGGACCTAAATCAAGCTACTTTATGACTGATCTCTATAAAAGAGGGTTAATGTAAAAACGATGGTCGTCAATTGGAATAATTTGAACAGGATTTTGATAGAAGTCAGCTAAGACTTCTGGTGTGATGACATCATTTTTGGGTCCTTGTGCTACGATTTTTCCTTGACGGAGTAGGAGAATATGGTCCATGTTTTCAGTAATCTCTTCAGCGTGGTGGGTGACGTAAAGAACCAGTGGAGCATGTGGAAGCGAGGTGATACGGTCAATCTGACGTAAGAGTTTTTCGCGGGCAAATAGGTCCAAGCCAACAGTCGCTTCGTCAAGGATAATGATGTCAGGATCTTCCATGAGACTGCGAGCAATCAAACAAATTTGTTTTTCTCCTTGAGACAGGCCATGGTATTTACGACCTATCAAATCTCCAGCACCAAGTGAGGTCAGCATGTCCTTGGCTTCTTGCAACTCCTTATCCCCATATGCCTTGTAGAGGATTGAGCTCTTGTATTTACCAGTAAGGACGATTTTTTCAGCAGTCATATGCTTAGGCAAACGCTCAGTGATGAAGGAGCTGACGATACCGATATGTTGACGAAGACCTGTGATGTCTCCATTCCCAAAGGTGTAGCCTAGTATCTCAGCCTTTCCCTCAGAAGGGAAGAATTCAGCTGTCAACAAACGTAGGAGGGTTGATTTTCCAGCACCGTTAAGTCCCAGGATAGCCCAGGTTTGTCCTTTTTCAACTGTCCAGTTAAGGTCAGACAAAAGTGTTTTTCCTTGGCGGGCCAAGCTGACATTTTCTAATCGTATAAGTGACATAAGTCTCTCCTTTGATGATAAATTACTCTAATTATAGCATAAAATAGACGCCTTTATTGGAATATTATGATATAATAAAAGTCAGAATTTTTTTTTTAGAGGAGAAGAAAAATGGAAGACTCTAGTGGTCAGTCCTTATTATTTCAATCTATTTTACTACTAATTTTAACCTTGCTTACAGCCTTTTTCTCAGCTTCTGAGATGGCTCTCGTATCACTTAATCGCTCACGTGTAGAGCAAAAGGCAGAAGAAGGCGATAAAAAATTTATTCGCCTACTCAAGGTTCTTGAAAATCCAAACAACTTTTTATCAACTATCCAAGTTGGTATTACCTTCATCAGTCTCTTACAAGGGGCTAGCCTTTCTGCCTCACTAGGTGCAGTGATAGCGACTTGGTTTGGTCATGCGGCTTGGGCTAAGACAGCAGGTAGCATGATTTCTTTGGTTGTCTTGACCTATATATCTATCGTTTTTGGGGAACTTTATCCAAAACGTATCGCTATGAATCTTAAAGAGAACTTAGCCATCTACTCAGCTCCTGTCATTATTGTTACAGGTAAGATTGTTGCTCCCTTTGTTTGGATTCTTTCGGCATCAACTAACCTTTTATCTCGTTTGACACCTATGACCTTTGATGATGCGGATGAGCAGATGACACGTGATGAGATTGAGTACATGTTGACTAAGAGTGAGGATACTCTTGAAGCCGAAGAAATTGAAATGCTCCAAGGGGTATTCTCTCTTGATGAATTGATGGCGCGTGAGGTTATGGTCCCTCGTACAGATGCCTTCATGATTGATATCGAAGACAATACTCAAGAAAATATCCAAGCTATTATCAAGGAAAGTTTCTCACGTATCCCTGTTTACGAAGATGACAAGGATAAGATTATCGGTGTCATTCATACTAAAAACCTTCTAAAAGCAGGTTTTGAACTTGGTTTTGAAAATATTAAACTTCGTCGAATCATGAACGAACCTCTCTTTGTTCCAGAGACTATCTTCGTAGATGATCTCTTGGCAGCTTTTCGTAACACCAATAATCAGATGGCTATCTTGCTTGATGAATACGGTGGCGTTGCTGGTCTTGTTACCTTCGAGGACCTTTTGGAAGAAATCGTTGGTGAGATTGACGACGAAACAGATAAAACTAGTGTGGAAGTTCGTGAAATTGGTGAGAATACTTATATTGTCGAAGGAGCTATGACTCTTAACGACTTCAATGAACATTTTGATACAGAACTTGAGAGTGATGACGTTGATACTATCGCAGGTTATTATTTGACTGGTGTGGGGGCCATCCCAACTCAAGAAGTCAAGGAACACTATTCAGTTATCAACAAGGACAAACACCTCGAATTTATCAATGATAAGGTTAAGGATGGTCGCGTAACCAAACTTAAGGTAATCATCACGATAGCTCCAGAAGAAGCAGAAGAATAGTTTTTTTCAAGTTTTTATTAGAAAATGTTGGAACTCAAAAGCGACTATCTACTAATTAGGCACTTTCTCTCATTATGAGTGAAAGTGCTTTTTCTTATCTATCTTGGAATATCCGCTTATCAAAATAATAAGATTAGAAAATGTCTATAAAGTACGTTATAAAGCCTTTTTTAACTATCCAAACTGCTAGACTTTGTCATAAAAAGAACTATAATTTTGGAGATACTCTAACATATTTTAGCGTATTGATAGATTTAGAATAAAAATAAATAAGATTTTAATTAAAACAGTCTTTTATTACTTTTTTATGGTAGAATATAAATTAACTGATAAATGAAAAAAAGGAGAATCTTAATGGCTTCTAAAAAATCTATATATAGTAGCTTGCTTTTACTCACCCTTACCCTAGGAGCTTTTGTACCAGTAACTTCTTTTGCGGACGACGGTATTGCGACAAATGATGCTGTTCTTACACAACCAACGACAGATCGTGTAGCAACAGGTCCTTCAACAGCCCCAAGTGATGGTGACTTGGCTCGTAGCAATGATTCAAACACAGGTGCGGCAACGCCAACAACACCAACACCTACAGCTCCTGAAGTAACAACACCAGCAACTCCAGAAACACCTGCGACACCGGCTCCAACAGCTGATTCATCAACAACACCAGCTGATAAACCAACTGAGAAACCAGCCGATAAGCCAGAAGAAACGGCCTCACCAACTGATAAAGGGACAAGTGAAGCAGCTCAAACCCCTGAAACTCCAGCAGTGAACGTTAATGGACAACCTGTTGTTACTGTAACACCAACAGCTCCAGTTATCACTGCAGCTGGCCAAACAATTGTGTCTACACAAAACAGCCAAATTGTCATCGCTAACACTGATGGTACAACAAGTGTTGTCGCTCCTGAAGCAGTAGGATTCAAAGTGAATGCTGACGGTACATTGACTGGTAAAGATGCTAAAGGTAAGGAAGTTACACTTCCTAAGACTGGTGAAGCATCAACAGTAATCTTGACATTGGCAGGAACATTCTTCCTTGCTGCTGCAGTCTTTTTGGGGCTCAAGAAACGTGCCTAATAATATAGATGATAAAAGACTGGATTTTTCCAGTTTTTTACTTTTTCTTCTGGTATAGTATAGATATCATTTAATTTTAGATGTATTATAGTATAACCTTTGCTTGAATTCAGGCAGATATGGAGCATGTTTCCGATAAAAGAGGTATAATAAAAACATGTAAAAAGCGTTTACAAGGAGGCTGCCATGGCAGAAATTGATTACAGTCAGGTGACTGGACTTGTTCATTCAACCGAAAGTTTTGGATCCGTAGATGGTCCGGGTATCCGTTTTATTGTTTTCATGCAAGGCTGTAAGATGCGTTGCCAATATTGTCATAATCCAGATACTTGGGCTATGGAGTCAAATAAGGCTGTTGAACGTACGGTTGAAGATGTCTTAGATGAGGCTCTTCGTTTCCGTCATTTCTGGGGTGAGCATGGTGGTATCACTGTATCAGGTGGTGAAGCCATGCTTCAGATTGATTTTGTCACTGCCCTCTTTACAGAGGCTAAGAAGCTAGGAATTCACTGTACGCTTGATACTTGTGGGTTTGCTTACCGCAATACTCCTGAGTATCATGAAGTTGTTGACAAACTTTTGGCTGTGACTGATTTGGTTCTACTTGACATCAAAGAGATTGACCCAGAGCAACACAAGTTTGTAACTCGTCAACCTAATAAGAACATTTTAGAATTTGCACAATACCTGTCTGATAAACAAGTGCCAGTCTGGATTCGTCATGTTTTGGTACCTGGCTTGACTGACTTTGATGAGCACTTGGTTGAATTGGGTGAATTTGTGAAGACCTTGAAAAATGTTGATAAATTTGAAATCCTTCCCTACCATACAATGGGTGAGTTCAAATGGCGTGAGCTCGGTATTCCATATCCTTTGGAAGGGGTCAAACCACCAACAGCAGATCGGGTCAAAAATGCCAAAGCTCTCATGCACACTGAAACGTATCAAGAGTATAAGAATCGTATCGGTGTTAAAACCTTGGATTGAAAAAGAAGCTCTTGACAAGGGCTTCTTAACTTTGCTATTATTTAGGGAGCAATAAAGAGCAGGTAAATTATGTTTCGTATTTTAAAATTTGATGATGACTTTGTTTATCTCAGTCATCCTGACGGGCGACTTAAGAAAATAGATCGCACGCTTTTTGATTTTGATATAAAATTAGGAGACCGTATTGATGTCTACCAAGATGGGGACTTGACCGTTGTTACTCCGGCAGAAGTTCAAACGGACTTGAGCTTAGAGGGAGACAAATCTGTTAAATCACACCTCTTGCAAGGAATTTTAGATCTTTTCCTTGAGACTCTTAATATTCACAACAATCATTTGGGTGACTTGAAGAAGATTTTCACGCAATTATTGATTACACTCTTCATGGCTTGGAGCTTGCTAGGTGTTATTCTGGTTGAGATTCTTCTTTTCGCAGAATCGATTATTGTTTTCCTATGGAGACTCTTGGTTCGTCTTATTAAGTGGATGCATATTAAAGACAACACTAAGGTCTTGATTGATGAGACGCAAAAACGTCATGCTAAGCGTGAGCGTCAAAAAGCTCAAAGACGTGAGCAGGAAAGACGTCGTCAGGAAGAGCTAGAAGAACGTGAATACCTTCGTGAAACAGAACGTCAAAAGGAACTCATGATTGTTGAAGCTAGCCTTAGTCAGGAAGCAGAGCGTGAGAGCCTTTCAACTAGCCTTGCTTTGGGGCAAGCAGGTGCCTCAAGTCAATCTGCTAGTGAAGACTTGGTCGAAGAAAGCCAGTCAACTTCAGAGTCAGAAGTGATGTCTGAATCAGCAAAGTCTGAAAAATAGAACAAAAAAAGAACTGAGAGTTAAAATCTCGGTTCTTTTTCATATGAGAAAAGCACCAGAGGTGCTTGTGAGAGGTGACTAAAGTGTTTTTTCAGAGTCACGAACAATGAGCAAGTCAACTTTTGCGTGACGGAGAATGTATTCAGAAGATGAACCAATAAGCAAGCGTTCAAAAGTATTGAGACCAGTGGCACCAACCATAATAAGGTCAACATTTTCCTTATCAGGGATATCAACAGCCAAGAGGCTCTTAGGATTACCGAACTCAATAACTTTGCGAATCTTGGTTAAACCAGCTTCTCTGGCTTGGCGTTCAAAGTCAGCCAAAACAGCTTTAGCTTCGTCTTCTAGTTTTTCATAGATATAAGAGTCGAAAGTCGCAACGCTTTGAAGGGCGCGTGTATCGATAACGTGTACCAATAGTAACTGAGCATTATTACGTTTTGCAACGTGTACACCTTTAATAAAGGCCAGTTCTGATTCGTAAGAACCGTCGATAGCTACCATAATACGTTCATATTGTTGAGACATAAGCTCTACCTCCTATCTTTAGCTTTATTATACTCCTTTAATCTAAAAAATGAAAGCGTTGTTATGGATTTTCTGAAATCTTTTTTTGACTGCTTCCTTTAGGATGTCCGTAGTAATGTGAAGATTTCAGTATTATCTAAAAATTGAAGATTGCATGAAAAAGAGGTATAATACAATCTGTTATTAGCTTCGTAAGAAACATGATAATTAAACAATAGGAAGACAAGTCTTCAGAAATGATACCAAATGGCTGAGCCTAAATAAAGTTGGTGTCAATAAAAGTGGAAATCCCCATCAGGTGTTGAATTTTCTTATTTTCTGCTAGATGTATCTGCTTTTAGTATCTTTTGAAAGGATTAACTTATGAAAACATTTGATAAATCATCAAAGTTGGAACACGTTGCCTATGATATTCGTGGACCAGTTTTGGATGAAGCCAACCGTATGATTGCTAACGGTGAAAAGATTCTTCGTCTTAATACGGGAAATCCTGCGGAATTTGGCTTTACAGCACCGGATGAAGTCATTCGTGATTTAATTATGAATGTTCGTAACAGTGAAGGGTATTCGGATAGTAAAGGGATTTTCTCAGCTCGTAAGGCGATTATGCAGTATTGCCAGTTAAAGGGATTCCCAAATGTAGATATTGATGATATTTATATTGGTAATGGTGTTTCAGAGATGATTTCCATATCTATGCAGGCCTTGCTTGATGATGGAGATGAGGTCTTGGTCCCAATGCCAGATTATCCTCTTTGGACAGCCTGTGTCAGTCTAGCAGGCGGTAATGCCGTACACTATGTATGTGATGAAAAATCTAACTGGTATCCAGATATTGATGATATCAAATCAAAGATTACATCAAATACTAAGGCAATTGTAGTCATCAATCCCAATAATCCTACAGGTTCGCTCTATCCTAAGGATGTTCTTGAACAGATTGTGGATATTGCTCGACAAAATGATTTGATTATCTTTGCGGATGAGATTTATGACCGCTTGGTTATGGATGGTAAGAAACATACTGCAATCGCTAGTCTTGCACCAGATGTCTTCTGCGTGTCTATGAATGGTCTTTCTAAGTCTCACCGCATCTGTGGTTTCCGTGTGGGTTGGATGGTTCTCTCTGGACCTAAAAAGAATGTCAAAGGCTATATTGAAGGGCTTAATATGTTGGCTAACATGCGTCTCTGTGCCAACGTGCTCTCTCAACACGTTATTCAGACTTCACTTGGTGGCTACCAATCCGTTGATGAGCTCTTGATTCCTGGTGGGCGTATCTATGAACAACGTGAGTTTATCACGAATACCGTAAACGCTATTCCAGGGCTATCAGCTGTTAAGCCAGATGCAGGGCTTTACATCTTCCCTAAGATTGACCGTAACATGTATGATATTGAAGATGATGAAGAATTCTGTCTTCGTCTCTTGAAGAAGGAGAAGGTTCTCCTAGTTCCAGGTAAAGGCTTTAACTGGAATGAACCAGATCACTTCCGTATTGTCTATCTTCCTCGTGTGGAAGAGTTGGCTGATCTCGGTAATAAAATCGAACGAGTCTTGTCATATTACAAGCGCTAATTCCTTAAAAAACTGGACAATAAGGCTTGTCCGGTTTTTATTTTTTCTAAAAGGGGGATATATTTGAGAAAAATCCGAACATTCTTCCTAAAAATGCCATAATATACTTAATATAATGAATAGTAGAATAATAAATAATTTTCAGACAATTGTTTGCAATTTCTGGGTTAAGTGTGCTATAATGATAGGGCTAGTAGGTCTTGACGCAGAAGATTAGTACAAGGCTTGATATTATTATGATTACAATAGAAAGTGAAGACAATAAATATGGCAAATTTGCTGGCTAAAACACGTAAAATTACATCTATCTTGCAACGCTCAGTAGACAGCTTGGAAGGAGATCTTCCATACAACAACATGGCTGCTCAATTGGCGGATATCATTGATTGTAACGCTGCTATCGTTAATGGTGGTGGTGCTCTCCTTGGTTTTGCCATGAAGTACAAAACCAACAATGATCGAGTGGAAGAGTTTTTTGAAGCTAAACAACTTCCAGAGGAATACACACGTGGTATCAGCCGTGTTTATGATACTCAAGAAAACATTGGTATTGACAGTGACTTGACCATTTTCCCAGTGGAGTCAAAAGATGACTTCCCAGATGGTTTGACTACAATTGCCCCAATCTATGGTGGTGGTATGCGTCTTGGTTCTTTCATCATTTGGCGTAACGATCATGATTTTGTGGATGAAGATCTTATCTTGGTTGAGATTGCCTCTACGGTAGTTGGGTTGCAGTTGCTGAACCTTCAAACAGAGAACTTGGAAGAAACAATTCGTAAACAAACAGCTATTAACATGGCTATTAATACCTTGTCTTACTCAGAAATCAAGGCAGTTTCAGCTATCTTGAACGAGTTGGACGGTTTGGAAGGTCGCTTGACAGCATCTGTTATTGCTGACCGTATCGGAATTACGCGTTCAGTTATCGTTAATGCCCTTCGTAAGTTGGAATCAGCTGGTATTATTGAGAGCCGTTCACTCGGTATGAAAGGGACTTATCTTAAAGTCCTTAACGAAGGTATCTACGACAAATTGAAAGAATACGAATAAGAAGAATACTGAAAGAGAGTGAGGTAGGAGGACCTGCCCCACTTTTTTTAAAAGGAGAAAGTAGCATGACAAAGGCACTGATATCAATTGATTACTCTTATGATTTTGTGGCAGATGATGGGAAGTTGACGGCTGGTAAGCCTGCCCAAGCCATTGAAGATCGTATTGCTCAGGTAACTCAAGAAGCCTATGACAATGGGGATTATATCTTTGTTGCCATGGATCGACATGATGAAGGAGATACCTTCCATCCTGAGACTAAACTCTTTCCACCTCACAATATTGCAGGGACATCTGGGCGAGAACTTTATGGTAAGTTAGCTAGTGTATATGATGCCATCAAGGATGACCATCGTGTCTTTTGGATGGACAAGCGACACTATTCAGCCTTTTCCGGAACGGATTTAGATATTCGTTTACGTGAGCGTCGTGTGACGACAGTTGTTTTGACGGGAGTTTTAACAGATATTTGTGTGTTACATACGGCCATTGATGCTTATAATTTGGGCTATGATATCGAGGTGGTAGAGAGTGCAACAGCCTCCTTGACGCCTGAAGCTCATGACTTTGCTATTGGACATTTTAAAAATGTTCTTGGAGCAACAATTGTGGAGTAAGAGTTAGTTCTTACTCTTTTTTTGATAATTGTAATAATGGGGAGTGGTTTGGGAGTCAGCTCTTATCGAATGTGGGAGTAAGTCCCACTCTCAATTTTTTGTCTAAAATCATAGGATAGTATCAATTTTTCGTAGTTTACTATAAGAAAACGATTCCAGATTATTATATACTATTACCGAAATAATCTTGAATCATAAGAGGTAGAATAATGACTAAAAAATTAACGTTTCCTGATGGATTTTTGTGGGGTGGAGCGACAGCAGCCAACCAATGTGAAGGTGCCTATGATGCTGATGGGCGTGGTTTAGCCAATGTTGATGTGGTGCCAATTGGTGAGGATCGCCTTTCGATTATTACTGGACGTCGAAAGATGTTTGATTTTGAGGATGGTTATTTTTATCCAGCCAAGGAAAGTATCGATATGTACCACCGTTACAAGGAAGATATTGCTCTCTTTGGTGAAATGGGCTTTAAGACTTATCGTCTTTCTATTGCTTGGTCACGTATTTTTCCTAAGGGTGATGAGGCTGAGCCAAATGAAGCTGGGCTAGCTTTTTACGAGGACCTATTCAAGGAATGTCACAAACATGGCATTGAACCCTTGGTGACGATCACACACTTTGATTGTCCAATGCACTTGATTACCGAGTATGGAGGATGGCGTAATCGTAAGATGCTTGGCTTCTATGAAAATCTTTGCCGTACCCTTTTCACACGCTTTAAAGGTTTGGTTAAGTACTGGCTCACTTTCAATGAAATCAACATGATTCTCCATGCCCCATTTATGGGAGCAGGACTCTGCTTTGAAGAGGGTGAGAATGAGGAGCAGGTTAAATACCAGGCAGCCCACCATGAGTTGGTAGCTTCAGCTATGGCGACTAAGTTGGCTCACGAGATTGATCCTGAAAATAAGGTCGGTTGTATGTTGGCAGCAGGTCAATATTATCCAAATACAGCCCATCCACGTGACTACTGGGCAGCTATGCAAGAAGACCGTAGTAGCTATTTCTTTATTGATGTTCAAGCTCGTGGAGAGTATCCAAATTATGCTAAGAAACAGTGGGAACGTGATGGCATTGAGCTTGAGATGACGGAAGAAGATTTGGCCCTTCTTAAAGAGTATACTGTTGATTTTATTTCCTTCTCTTACTATGCAAGTCGTGTGGCTTCAGGTGATCCAGAAGTTAATGAAAAGACTGCTGGAAATATCTTTGCCTCTATTAAAAATCCCTATTTGGAAGCTTCAGAATGGGGCTGGCAAATTGACCCACTAGGCCTTCGTATTACCCTCAATGCTATTTGGGATCGTTACCAAAAGCCGATGTTTATCGTTGAAAATGGTCTTGGTGCTGTGGATACGCCAGATGAAAATGGTTATGTTGAAGACGATTACCGTATCGACTACTTGGCAGCCCACATCAAGGCTATGCGTGATGCTATTAATGAAGATGGTGTAGAGCTTTGGGGCTACACAACCTGGGGCTGTATCGACCTTGTTTCTGCTGGAACTGGTGAAATGAAGAAACGTTACGGTTTCATCTATGTGGACCGAGATAACGATGGTAATGGTAGTCTTAAACGCTCTAAGAAGAAATCATTTAACTGGTACAAAGAAGTTATCGCAAGTAACGGTGCCTCTGTAGAATAGGGTGTGAGTTCTCGACTAATAACATCTATGAGTTGAGAGGTGTTGAGTGTTCTAAGCCATGTGCTAGTCTGAATCCTGTTTTACGCATATAACGAGCACTAAGAGAAAATTGATCTCCATTTAAAGTCAGCCTTAGGGTTGGCTTTTTTTTTAAGGGATAGAAATTGTATTGTTTTCTAAAAAATGATATTCTTGTTAGAGTTTGAGAGGAAGAAAACATGGGTAAAAAATCGGTTGTATTTGTAGCTGAGCTATCCTATATGGAAAAGTTAGAGGTAGCTCTTAAATCTTTGTGTGCACATCAAGGGCAGTGGAAAATTTATGTGCTAAATGAGAATTTACCAACAGAATGGTTTACGCTGATGAATAGTCGTTTAGAGGCTATTGATTCTGAAATTCTCAATTGTCGTGTGTCTGCAGAAAGCTTTAAACAATTTTCGCTTCCAAGTGCGCATATTCATTATGCGACTTTTTTCCGTTATGCGATTCCTGAATTTGTTCAAGAAGATCGTGTTCTCTATTTGGATTGTGATATGATTTTTACGCAGGATTTGTCAGCACTTTTTGAAGTGGATCTGGGCGGATTTGGTATTGGAGCGGTAGTGGATCGTCCAACGACGACAGATGGTTTTAACGCTGGTTTGATGGTTATTGACATCGATTGGTGGCGACAACACAAGGTGACAGAGTCTCTTTTTGACTTAACTAAGGAACATCACCAAAATGTTTATGGCGATCAAGGGATTTTGAATCTTTATTTTAAAGACGCCTGGCACCAACTGCCATGGACTTATAATCTCCAAGTAGGCTCTGACAAGGATCAGTACAGATATGGGGACTTGGATTGGTATGATGTTTTTAAAGGGGTGCCAGCAGTTATTCATTACACCTCTCACAATAAACCTTGGACCTCTAAGCGTTTCAATCGTTTCAGAGACATTTGGTGGTTTTATTATGCCCTATCTTGGGAAGACATCTTATTGAGAAAGCCATCCTTAAAGCTTAGCTTTAGTGATATGGTAGGTGATTTTCCTTACCATACGGCTATTTATACTAATACGGCAGACATCTTTGAATTGGAACATTTGCTGCAGGCTCTTCCAGATGTAGCTTTTCATGTTTTGGCTCATTCTCATTTTGGGTTTAATTTGGTGAAATTGGAGCAGTATCCAAACCTTATTCTCTATCCGTCCTTTGATCCATTGACCAGTCGAAAGGTTTTGGAAAAAATAGATTTTTATTTGGATATCAACCCATTTGACGAGGTTGATCATATCACAGAAACGATTCATCAGTTGGGTCTTCCAATTTTCTCTTTTGAAGGGACCAATCATGACCAGACTGGAAAAAATCAAGTGTTCAAGAATGACCAAGTAGACCAAATGGTAGAGGCAGTTCGAGACTATATAGATACGATTGAGAGATAGACCATGGAAAATAAAGAAGTAGTGAGTATTGTGATTCCCATTTATAATGTGGAGACGTATTTGAAGCAGTGTTTGGAAACGATAGTGAATCAGACTTATCCAAACCTTGAAATCATTCTTGTCAATGATGGTTCTCCTGACAATTCAGAGGAGATTTGCAAGGAATTTTTTAAGAGAGATTCGCGTATTCGCTATGTGCGACAAGTTAATGGGGGCTTATCTGCAGCCCGAAATACAGGAATTGACTTAGCCACAGGTGATTACATCACTTTTGTAGACCCAGATGACTGGGTAACAGAGGATTATGTGGAGACCTTATACACTCAGCTTAAAAAGTATGAAGCAGATGTTTCTATTGCCAACTATAACTTGTTCAATGAGAGTACAAGTAAGTTTTTGATTAAGGTAACGGAGAACGATTATTCTGAAACCCTCTATGAAGGAAGAGACATCATAGATCAGGATGCCATTCAAGAGACACGAGATATGGCTTGGGCATGTGCCATGATGAAACTTTATAAAATCTCCTTGTTTGAGGCTCTTCGTTTTCCTGTTGGTAAGAATGTCGAAGATAACTTCCTTATGTATAAACTATTGTTAAAAGCAAATCGTGTGGTTCATACTGAGAAATGTATCTACTGGTATCGAGTGGGACGTAAGGATACGCTGTCACAGGTCTGGACTGAGAAGCGTGTTTTAGATGAGATGGAAGCTAAGAATGAAAAACTAGCTTTGCTAGGTATGTTGGGCTATGATTTGACCTGGCACCGTTATATTTATAAGACGCGTCTAAAACGGGCGATTGAAAAGATGGAAGAAGCTAATCTTCAAGATACTGAGACCTATAAGACGGCGCAGGTTAACTTGAGATTTTTGGAGCAATAAAGGTCGAGGGTTAAGCTATTTATAGCTTGGATTAGTCAGAAAGGATAACTATGCTCATTATTGCACAAGAACCCAGTCAGGCAACGGAAAAACTGAGAAGATTACTAGATTCCTTTGGCATTCAGTCGCGTGTGTTTTATACGAATTTTGAAACGGATATTGATAAGGACACTATTAGTTTAGCATCGTCATTTATTTATTCCTCTGAGGAAGATTATCAAGGGAAACCACTCTTTTTTAACGATTTGTCAGTTCCTCTATATTGGGAATTGTGGACTTTGGGGATTACGACCTATATTTTTGATGGTCAAGACCGTCGTGCTAGTGTCATTTTTCGTGACAATCTAAAGGAACGTACGGTCAAACAAGTCCAATGGTTTGGACAAGGGGAAAAAGTTGTTGCGATAGACGACTATAATCGCTATGGCTGGCGTACCAAACAGCGTCTTCTGGATGATCAGGGACAAGGCATTATGGATATTTACTTTAATCGTAATCAAGAAGAGGCCTTGCTTCACTATATTCAAGATGGGTACTTGATTGATCAGGGATCTGAAGGAAGAGATAGGATTTTCTCGGGTAGGGAAGAATTAACTAAGGTTGTTTTGAATCAAATCCTAAAGTCAGACGAAGCTATCATCTGTATGGATTCCAATCTAATCCCGATTTTGAAGACCTTGAATGCTAATCGTCTGGTCTATTGCTCCGACAGTCATGATGGTCTTGAGTTTATTCAAAGTCAAGTGAATCATGTTTTGATTACTAATTATTATCCACAAGAGGAACGTTGGTCAGGCATGATTTATTTAGCTGGTGCTAAACAAGAAGGTTCTCAGACTTTTGTGCCTCAGGCTATGGTGATGACTGCTTCTGAAAATATTGAGGGACTAGCTGACTTGGTTGATGCTTTTCCGGATATTGACTTTCACATCGGAGCCCAAACTAGTATGGGACCTAAATTGACTTGTCTCGAAGATAAGGGAAATGTCCATCTTTACCCAGGGATTCGTCAGGAGAAATACCAAGAGCTACTAAGGAAATGTTTCATTTATTTAGACTTGAATTATGGAAGTGAAGTGTCTGATGCAACATTGGATGCGATTGAAAATGGGCAGCTACTTTATGGCTTGGAATCAACGGTTCATCGTCACTACTATAAGGACTTACCAACGGTCTATACTTCCTTAGAGGAACTAGAGCAAGGTTTCCGACAACTCTTACAACAAGCTGACTTTTATCCTAATGCTCTTGAAAGTCAGAAAGAGATTTTAAAACTCGCCGAGAGGGGAGAAATCCTAGCTTTCTTGACTAGATTGGAGGGGGAAAAAGATGACGATTTACACCTTTAACCTACTGGTTGGCTATGAGCCCAATGGTGTGGATGTGGCACAGGCATCGAGAGCTTTGCTGCTGCGTGAATTAAATGAGCCTGCTAAATTCGTCTTTACAACTTGGCCACAACCCTATAAATTAGACTATTATCTTTCTTTGGGGCATCGCTATGAAGAACTCCTTTATGCTTATCTGAGCTTTACAGATCAAGACAGTCACACCCCATCTTTGACAGTGGGAGCCTTGCAGCAAAAATTTAAGTTGACACGACTAGATTTAAGGAGCAAAAGTGAAACAGAGGTCGTTTATGCCTTTTCTGATGCCAGTTCTCTGATTTTCAAGATGGATCCCTACCAAAAAGGCTGCGTGCGTTATGTGGACTACTACCTTAATGGTATGCTATTAAAGCGTGAGTGGTATGGAACGAGTAAATTAGTCACAGAATACTTTGAAAAAGGAATCATCATCAGGAGAAGCTATCATAATAAAGATGGTCGTATTGCCTTTGAAGAACTCAAGCAAGGGACTAGTTGGTTATATAGGCTGGGAACTGAGATTTTAGTGACGAAAACAGAGGTCATGCGTCGCTTTTTGGCAAGACTTCCATTGACAGATGCAGATACCTTGTTGCTGGATAGGGCTTCCTTGATGGAATTTATGCGACCGATTTATGAACTTAATTCTCCTGCAAAGTTAGGCTTCGTTTTTCATTCAGAGCATGAATTTGAAAATGGGGACCTCTACTATGAGTATTATTACATCTTTAAGTACGCCCAACGTTTTGATTTCTTTATTACAGCTACGGAGGCACAAAAGGCTGTTTTAAAGAATACTCTTCAAAAACAGGGCATCGACGCAACCATTTATGCCCTAGCAGTTGGACATTTGGATAAGCTTAGTTTTCCTGTGGAGCAGAGGAAGCCTCTTAGTTTGATGACGGCTTCGCGATTGGACCCACGTAAACGCTTGGATTTAGCTATAAGAGCAGTCGCCCTTGCTCATGAAAAAGAGCCAAATCTTCACTTTGACATCTACGGCAAAGGTGGCGAGCAAGAGAATCTACAAGATCTGATTGATACTCTTGGGGCAGGTGACTTCATCCAACTTCGGGGTCATGCGGATTTGCGTGAAGTTTACCCACAGTATGAACTTTATGTCACCGCCTCTCAGTGGGAGACCTTTGGCTTGACTCTGATGGAAGCGGTGGGAGCAGGTCTAGCCTTGGTTGGTTTTGACGCCCGTTATGGCAATCCAACTTTCATCAAAGATGGTAAAAACGGCTTTCTGGTCCCTTATAGCGAGACTATGGATGAGGATCTACTTGTTTCTCAGATGGCTGACAAGATTGTATTTGCCTTAGAAAGTGATCTTGAGTCTATGCACCAAGCCTCATATGACCTGGCAAAACAGTATTTGAAACCAGAAATCCTAGAGGCTTGGAGAAAGCTCCTGGTAGCCATACGATAACTGTTTTGAAAAAGCTATATATTGGTAAACTGTAGTGATAAAAAAGTTGCTACAGTTTTTTTATCCTCCAAGCAAAATAGGCCTAATTATGGTAAAATAGAACGTATTGAAAAATCATCATTTCACGAAAGGAAGCAAGATGAAAATTACGCAAGAAG
>ERZ773007.598-NODE-598-length-17897-cov-11.186975_pt1 | contig 17897 bp, 10 predicted proteins | sample MGYA00580665_ERZ773007 | MGnify/ENA primary metagenome ERZ773007 (study PRJEB29015, sample SAMEA2738122) | human oral metagenome | biome: human oral; feature: human-associated habitat; material: saliva | place: China | collected 2167 ... | reverse complement strand
AGGCGAACTAACCATCAATGCGGCTGATGATGATGATAACAACTCACAGACTGTTTATGATTTGAAGTTGCAGACAATCTATTTCTATCAAGGTGGTAGTAGTCTCGGTTCTGATAATGCTTATGTATCAACCACTAAAAGCAAGTTTACAGCTCGTGTTTACTTGAAGTCTGTTAATGGTTTCGAAGGGCGTGTGAAGTTCTATGTTACTGATGCTCAATTGAGTTCTAAACCTCTCAATAGCAACATGACAGAGACAAGAACCATCACACTTAAGCCTAATGATAGTGGATATATTGAAGTATCACTCCCTACAAGATACCTAACGAAGGGACGTTATTACATGAATATTCTCTATAACAATGGTGGTGCAGCATGGCTTTATTATCCAACAGATGTAGTTCCATTCAATGTTTATACCGCCCTTAACCAGGCAGACTCATCTATCTTATTCAACAGCAAACTAAATCTCGGTCCAACCTTTGACTTTGATACTCCACCTACCTATGGCGAACACTTCCAATCAATTGGAAATAAAGTAGATAGCGAAAATATTCCTTTAGGCATTGATGAGGTTATTTCTGGTGGAACAGAATTATCTGTTCATAATGATTTTGTAACTGATAATGTAACCCTTTCTGTTACAAAAGCAAGTACTTTACGTATTTACAGTATTCAAGGAAATCTTATCAGTAAACATAATGTTAAAGTTGGTGACAACGTTATCAGCGTAACGAACTTACCTTCAGGAATTTATTTCCTAAACATAGGAAAAACTACTTGTAAGATTGTGAAGCGATAATAGTAAACGATTATCATAATTTAGCGTATTATTTGAATCCACATTGAGAACGCTCTCAATGTGGATTCTCTATTCCTTATAGACAGCCATCATGTAATTTCTCTTACTATTCTACGATTTACTTAATGACAACTATAAGCCTTAATTATCAACTATTGACGATGTCTTCAGGCTGCGCACATGTGGTGCTAAGGCCCAGCACACATGGTGCGAATGCTTAGCACAAGTCGTGTTGAGGCTTTAACACATTATTATATGTTGTTTGCAGAAGAGGCTATTGGCGTTTGGAAGGGTTTATATTGCCTATAAAAAGAATTGACCTACAACTAAAGTGAGTGATTTTTTGCTCTTTAGTTGTAGGGCAATTACATTTATATCAATAGGTTATAAGCTAATGATTTACATCTATAACCTTTCTATTTGATTTTACAAAAACAAGGATTGAAATCTTAATAGCCTATACCAAGCCTTATCCTATTTGCCTCCCCTCCTTTCGGAGGGGTCGGGGGAGGCTTTTTTCATTAAAAATGCACCCTAAAGTCTACACCCATTTGGAATGGATTACCCCTCTGTGCAAAGGTGTAGCGTGTACCAGTGGCAGCACTCTGAACAGCAAAACTGTTGTATTTCGTATCTGTCAGATTACGCACCCAAAGGTTGACATGCAGTGGACCAAAGTCTACATCGGCATGAGCACCTAAGACAGCATAGAAGTTCTGACCGATAGAGTTCTGCTCATCCCAGTAAGTCTTGCCCTGTGCAGAGAGGTTGAGTCCCACCGTGACACTGCGCAAATGGAAACGATTTGATGGGTCGAGCAAGGCTGCAGGGTCAACGTCTATGCGGTAATCAGCATTGGCACTCAGTGTATGCTGTGGCACGAAAGGAACACGCTTATCCTTATAATTAACTGTTCCTACTCCAGCGATAGAGTCCTTATACTCATCAAACTGAGCACTTGTAAAGCCATAGCTAAGACCATATGATAGTTTATTGTCCAAGGCTACACCACGGAGTGTTGCCTCCAAACCACAAGAATGACTACGACCAGCATTGGTCATCACACGTCCGAAGCCATAGTTGCCAGCCATTACAGAGAGTTGCTGATTGCGAATCTGCATATAATAAGCAGCGAGGTCAAGATGAAGTTGGTTGTTTAAGAGATTAAGATGCGCTCCCACTTCATAGTTCCAGCTTGTCTCTGGCTTATATTCGATTGTCTTTGCAATGCGCTCATAGTAGGCCTCATCATGTGCAATATCCACATCAGCACGTGCCTTGTTTGCAGCTTGTGAGGTCTCAGTCTGCAAGACATCAGAGAACATTTCGAAGTTATAACCGCCTGCACGATAGCCCTTTGACCATGTTGCATAGACATTGCTACCATCCTGAAGACGATAAGTCAAGCCAAGTTTTGGAAGGAACTGCTTAAAGCTATCATGCTCGCTATGCTTCAATGCTGAAGTGATAACAGGATTAATAGTTATACCCATCACACTTTCCTGCAATGCTACACGTGCAGATGTCGCATAGTCAATGCTTACGCGTGAATAATCATAGCGCAAACCCAAGGTTGCCATCAAGCGATCAGTAAGCTCAATATTACTCTCATGGTAAACACCTAAGTTGAGAGTTGGCGTATGGAAGACACCCGGAACTGGATCCATTGCCATATTAATGTTTACACCACCTGCTGCAGCGATTGCCGCAGCAACACTTGCACGAGCTGTTTTATTGGCAAGTTCTTCTGACATTCCACCTGCAATCAATCTCTGTGCCATACCCTTTGCCATTGCATTGAGCATACCATTATAAGCATAGTCGGTAATCTTCTTAGACAGGTAGCTGTTCATGTCTTGGTCGAAATAAACAGGAGCTGTCGTCTTCAACCACTGATAAGAACCAAAAGCACCGAAGGTCCAATGCCACTTGCTATTATTACGGCTCTTGATAGAAAGTTCCTCTGTCAAAGTATTCCCTAATTGACGCTGTGTAAGGTGCATGAAGTCCTGCGGACGATAGTCTATATCCATGAGCATATAGTCACGGAGGAACTGCCAAGAAGTCATCGAATTGATATCAAATCCGTTTCCTGCATATTTAATACCCAGTCCTGTATTGATGATATTACGGCGGTAATTGCCTTGACGATTTTGGTTAGGCGATTGCGTACCAGCCTTCAATCCATAAAGCGGTGAGGTGATTGTGGCAGAAGATATTTCGTCTTCCGTCACCACCTGACCATATGGAAAGCCATTCTGACGAGTATATTGATAATCGGTGATGAAGTCAAAGTTCAGTCTATCCGTTGGACGCCAAAGGAAGCGTCCCTTACCACCAAACTCATTGATAAGGTCGGCATGTGAACCGTCATACTGATTACGGAAGAATCCATTTTGTCCTCCATAGAAGCCAGCTACCGAGAATGCCATCTTATCATTCAGTTTCTCATAATGACTTGCCTCAATCTGACGACGCAGTTTTGTACCAATCGAGAGTTTTACATCCGTTCCTTGATATTGGAAAGGGTTACGACTATAGAGTCGAATCAGTCCACCTTCGGTATTCATACCATAAAGTGTACCCTGCGGACCATGTAGGACGTCGACACGGTCAACATCGTATGTGTGGAAATTAAACGCACTCTTGCTCAAGATTGGCATACCATCTACATAAATACCCACGGCTGGTGAGTAGACACGTGAGCCGATACCGCGCATATATATAGAAGATGTGTAACGGCTTCCGTACTCAGGCATAGAGAATGATGGGACAAACACAGAGAGATTACGAACATCCTGCACATTGAGGCTACGAATCAAATCACCATTGAAAGAAGTGCTGCTCAATGGTTGCTGGCGCAGACGGAAAGCCTCCTTTGGTTGGTCTATGACGACAACTTCGTCAATATCATAGACGCGAGAAGTATCTCCGCTTTCGATAATGTTGTTAGCTTGCATTCCTATCGGCAAAGATGACGCCATTAAAAGGGCAATACTAAGTTTAGACTTAATCATATAATCTTATTTCTAATGTTTTTATAAATCGTTAATGATGACAAAGGTAAGCATAAAAAATATAATAAACAATCCTAATTTATTAGGAATATTACAAATGTTCTGTTGGAATACAGCCATATAAGTTAGACTGGATAAGAAGTAAGAAAGGGCTTATTCTATCAGCTACCTCATATGAATATGTCAGGATTTTATCATTATGTAAAAATCAATACATGATGAGTTGGACTCAAAGAGATGCCCTTTAGGCTTCTAAAAGACGCTCTATTGAAGTCTTACTAACGCCCTTTTGAAGTCTAATTAGGCACCTTTTATTTTGTTGTTTGGTAACTGTCTGTTCTCGTGTTACTTATGTGGGAAATAAAAATAGCCGTTTTTACCCTAAGAATAAGGTAAAAACGGCTATCGAGATGTAAATAAAATTCTAAACTAATGGAGGCCTATTTCCGATGTAAAGTCTGTTCAAAGTTCTATCTAATGCGTACTTTTTATTACTCATTTACAGCTCCACAGTGTGGACATCTTCCTTTTCTATGAAGGCGTACGCCACAGTTTCCGCAGTAATAAGTCTCGCTACTCTTGCGTAGATAGATGCGGAAGGCATAATAGATATAGGCAATGAGAAGCGGATAACCTATATAATATAAAGTAAGTACTGAGAAAACGATGTAATTCACGGCACATACTGCACCTAAACCGCTAAGATAGAGTAGGGCTTCTCCCGACTTCAATAGTCTTCGTACATCGTCAATCGTAGCAATACTGATGATGAGCATTGCCCAGACAAGAACTAAGAATATATTGAGTAATATGGGTTGGGAGAAGGGATTAAGAGAGGGGTGGAAGTAGAACTCACGCCATGTCTCGGGTGCAAAGAGCTGAATGCTTGCATAGAAGGCTGCAGAAAGTGCCACGATGACGGCTAACAGCGTGGGATAGAACGAACTAATATCATTAAAGTGTACGATGTGTGCGTTCTTCTTCAATATCTTGCGTGCCAAATAACCTACACCCATGATTGAGATAACAATCAAGAATATGAGTAAGTGAATGTTTGAGAATGTAGAGATAAATTGGGAAATCGGGTCAGCGGGGTCAACTTGTTTTAACAGACGAGACTCATGAATCCAGCCAAAGGCATAGTCTTCCGTTGCAATCTGCACCCAAACTGAGTCCTGCTTGTCAATGGGAAGAATACGAATGTCAGCCACAACAACTTCCTTTCCGTTCTTCACAGCGAAGGAATCTGTTTCCATCTTGTTTACAGCCTCTTCTGGTTGTTGACGAAGAAGCATCAATGAATCTGCCGTTACAATAAAGTTAAACCCTTGTGAATAATGGTGTTTTACGCGAAAAGCCAGGGAGTCTACCTTGCTTCGTGTGCCACTCCATTCTATGTCATCACTGTCATTATCCTTCAAAATAGAGTCGCCTTCTGCTTCTATTCGCCGAGAAATCTGTGCCTCTTGAATGCTATCAGGCAAGCGGAAAGACGAAGGAGTCTTCTTATGATAACAGCCTGTAAATAAGAAGCTAAGTAGTAAGAGGAGGGTTCCTCCAATGATACCGCAGCGTAGCCCAGCACAGCTGTTAGTCTTCTTTGTTATTGAAGTCTGCGCAAGCCCTTGTCCTTTGGGATTCCATTTATTCGTAATCATGATGATAAACTATGGGTTATGATTTTCAATTACGTAACGTTACACACATTCATCTGACAGTTCTTGCAATCGAACTCTAAGCGGAAACGACGCTTATCAGGGAGTTCAAGGAAGAGCGGTTCACGCCAAGTTGGTTTCTGTCCACCACGTTTCACACAATAGCCGAGCGAATAACGAATGCAATGACGGCACTGCATCAATAAGTGAGAAACCGCTTCTTTATCTCCCTTGATGGAGAATGCCTTGTTTGATGAGTCAGAACCATTGGTGGCACCTGAAGGATATTGAATCTCAAAAGCAGGTTCTGCTTTGGTTAATCCTTGCTGTTCATAGAACTTGCGGGCAGCATCATTAGAGATGTTATACAGATAAGGTAACTGCTGATATTGGGCTGGATTCACCATCGATATATGTGGTTTATGGTCAGATACCTTATCCACTGACTTTCGATGAATCGTCACACGCTGCATATTCAGTATCTGTTTGTCAAGTTCCTCTACCACCATACGACGAAGTTCGGCAAGAATACTGCTTGGGATGAAGTATTTCTCAGCCCCGTCAACTATCTCTACCTCAGAGCATTCATATACCGTATTGCCCAACTTAGTGAGCTGACGTATGATGTTGTCACGTTGAGGCTTTTGGGCAAGTTGAAGACCTCCACCAGCCTCTCCAAGGGGAAGGGAAAGTCTAACGGGATGTTCGTTGGATATTCGTTGGTGAAAATTATAAGTGGATGAAGAATCTTGTGAACTTTCATTAGATTCCGATTCATGAGAGATATGGTTAATCCTATCATCTATCACCTCTGCTTTTGCCCATATTGTCCCACGACTATCCGTTAGGCACTCCTCTCCTTTGGAGGGGTTGGGGGAGGGCTCAGGGGAGGCTCCAAACCAAATCTTAATCGCAATCTTACGTTCAGCAGTCTTACCACTCAACTCCTTATCAAATGCTTGGTCCTGATTACGATACAGTCCCATACCCGGCTTTAATCCTCTTGGCATCTTAAAAGGATAGAGCCTATTACCAACGGCACGGTTCACACGGAATCCTTCCAGACGTGTTGACTGACTATCAGCGTCACGTGATAGGAAACACAGACCGTCACCATTGGCAAAGTTTGCAGTACTGGACACGTTAAAACTATCTCGTCTTATCTCCTTTACACGACCAACAAACTCACCCAATGCCTTAGGGGTATCGGGTGAGAAGATATCTGCCTGTCTTCCCTTGAGGAAGTAATTAGTATAACCACGGTTGAAAGTCTTCTTCAAATTGGGTGTAAACGAATAGCGTACACGTCCCAAAGAAGCACGACGGAACTCGCCTGGATGCTTACTGATAATCTCATCAATGCGTTTACTATAAGCCGAAACGACATTCTTCACATAGTTGATATCCTTCAGTCTTCCCTCAATCTTAAAGGCACAAGCCCCTGAACGCATCAGTGTTTCAAGGTTATCTATCTGACTCATATCCTTCAATGAGAGGAGATGGCGCTGATGTTCGATGGTCTTTCCGTCTGAATCCTTCAAATCAAATGCCAATCGACAGAACTGTGCACACGCACCACGATTGGCAGATCGACCGAAACTATACTGGGAAACATAACACACACCACTATAACTCACGCACAATGCACCATGTACGAAGGCTTCCAACTCAAGCTCAGGCAAATGCTTATGGATGTCATTTATCTCTTCAGCAGACAGCTCGCGAGCAAGTACGACACGGTCAAAACCCTGCTGACTCAGCCATTGAGCCTTCTCCCATGTGCGTGTGTCACATTGTGTACTGGCGTGGAGAGCCACCGTATCAGGCACAATCTCCCTTACCTTACTCATCAACCCCATGTCCTGCAGGAGGAAGGCATCTACACCAACGTCCACCAATTCACGTACCAAAGCAAGTGTCTCTTCAAACTCATCGTTATAGATAATCGTATTGATGGTCACGTGAACTGTGGCACCATAGCGGTGAGCATATTCGCATAGCTTACCAATATCCTCCACACTATTGCCTGCAGACTGACGTGCTCCGAATCGGGAAGCACCGATATATACGGCATCAGCTCCGTGTTCAATAGCTGCTATTCCACATTCGAGGTTCTTGGCTGGAGCAAGGAGTTCGATTGTGTTGGGTGTTGGGTGTTGGGTGTTGGGTGATGATGATTGCATATTGTTGGATGATGGGTGTTAATTATTGGGTGATGGGTGTTAATTGTTGGGTGATGATGAAGTGTTTATAGGATGGTGAGTGATGAGTGTTAATTGTTGGGTGATGATGATTACATTTTGTTTGAGTGATAGATGCTAAGCAAAATAACCATTCATCATCACCAATCATTCACTACCTAACACCCAACTTACCCAATTCATAAATAGTAGATTAGCGTGTGAACGCCAAGTGACAAGCGGACCTTTATCTGGATTATCCTCACGGTAATAATACTTTGGCACTTCAACATCGTCACGCTTACCAAGGTCACGGTGATATTCTGTGTCAAGTGTGTTGGGGGCATACTCCAAATGACCAGTGATAAAGAACTCACGTCTACTGCGTGACCTTACGATAGACACTCCACTCTCCTCCGATTCAGCAATTATTTCAAGGTCGTCAACCCGCTCAATGTCCTCACGCCTTACCTCCGTATGACGGCTCTGAGGCATACGGAATACGTCATCAAAGCCACGGAAGAGGGGCTGTTCGGGTTTTAGGGGAATCGTAGGGAAGATACCAAACATCTTCTTAGGCAAAGGATATTTTGGAATATCATAGAAATGATAGAGTCCTGCCTGTGCCGCCCAACAGATGTAAAGCGTTGAACGCACATTCTCACGTGCCCAATTGAATATCTCCTGTAGCTCTGTCCAATAGTCTACCTCCTCAAAAGCCATTCCCTCAACAGGTGCACCGGTGACTATCATTCCGTCAATCTTCTCCTTGCTAAGTTCCTCAAGTGTATGATAGAAACGGTCCATGTGTTCTGCAGGAGTATGCTTAGAAGCATGACTTTTGAGCTTCATAAAGTTGATATCCAACAATAGCGGACTATTAGAAAGAATACGTATAAAATCAGTTTCTGTCGTAGCCTTGAATGGCATAAGATTGAGTATGACAATGCGGAGTGGACGCTTATCATCCTCTTTAGCAAGCATATCTTCTATGTTGATATTCTCACGCTTCAATATATCAATAGCGGGAAGTCCGTCGGGCAATCTTAATGGCATATCCTGTTTTCTTTATCTTTATAGGGTCATACAAGCATACGATCCTTCTTTTTCTCTCCTTTAAATAGGTTACAAAGATAGTAATTAATAACAGATTCTACAAGGCTTACCTATATAAAAGTATGAATAGAAATAGGATAAGGCACACATATATCCTAACCGACACGATAACCCTGTATCAAAACAAACACAAAAGGCTCACTCTAAACATTTCTATCAGCATCGAATCTGAAAGAAATGCTTAGCCGTGAGCCTTTAAATTTATAGATTTAGTGGTACGGGCAATGTTGAAGATAGGTGTAATAATCAGCTAAGAGTCAAGCCATCAACACCCAACATTCATCACCCAACACCCCTCATTTACCAAAGCTTCAGACGCTCATTCTCTGGTATAAAGAGTTTATCACCCTCCTTCACACCGAATGCCTTATACCACGCATTAATATGAGGCAGAGCACCATTCACACGCCACTCGCCAAGAGAGTGAGGATCGCTCTTCACACGACTGCGGATTTCAGCCTCAGTGATATTGTTTGCCCATACGCCTGCATAAGCGATGAAGAAACGCTGTTCTGGAGTAAAGCCCATAATGACCTTGCCCTTCTTTGCCTCTGGTGTCTTCTCAAAAGCATTGAAAGCCACCTCAAGACCACCGTGGTCAGCAAGGTTCTCACCCAATGTGAGTTTACCATTTGCATTGAGATCAGGCAATACCTTGATAGCACTGAAGAAGTCAGCATACTTACCCGTACGTGCCTCGAAGTTTTTACCATCCTCTTCTGTCCACCAATCTGTCATATTACCATCCTTGTCGTAATGGCGTCCTTGGTCATCGAATCCATGTGTCATCTCATGACCAATTACCACACCGATGGCACCATAGTTAAAGGCATCATCAGCCTTTGGGTCGAAGAATGGATACTGAAGGATACCTGCAGGGAAGCAGATTTCATTTGTCGTAGGATTATAATAAGCATTCACCGTCTGAGGAGTCATCAGCCACTTATCCTTGTCTACTGGCTTACCAGCCTTCTCCTTGATAGCATCCTCTGCCCAGAACTTCTGGCAGGTCTGCACATTTTCATAATATGACTTTGATGGGTCAATCGTAAGCTGGCTCAAGTCCTTCCATTTGTTAGGGTAACCCACCTTCACATAGAAGGTAGAGAGTTTCTCAAGTGCAGCCTTCTTAGTAGCCTCACTCATCCAGTCCTGAGCCTTGATACGCTCAGCAAGACTCACCTCAAGGTTCTTGATGAGGTCTTCCATACGCTTCTTGCTTGTGGCTGGGAAGTAACGCTCGCAATAGATTCTGCCGAGCGCCTCACCCATCTGCTTCTCCACCTGCTGTGTAGCACGCTTCCAACGAGGATAGTCCTCCTTTGTACCACGCATCGTCTTACTGAAGAAGTTGAAGTATTCCGCACGCACATCATCACTCAGATAGTTAGCTGAAGCAAGGATTGCGCTCCACTCCATACGCGCACGAAGTTCCTCAGCAGTTTCTGTAGATGTCAGTTTGTCAACACCTGCAAAGAAGGCTGGCTGACATACAACCATTGTTTGGATATACTCGCTCTTAATACCTTCAGCGTTTGCCAACTGCTCAAGTGGGATATTAGGATACTTCTCCTTAAACTCAGCGAGCGTCATCTTATTATAGTTGGCCTCAACGTCACGCAACTCCGTACGGCTCTTTGATAGCAAAGCCAACATTGTCTCATAACGCATAACGGCATCACGCTTAGCCTCTGCCTGAGCATCAGAGAATCCGTAGAGGCGGAACATATTAGCAATGAACTGGCGGAAGGCATTACGGATGTCTGTCGTAGCCTTATCATTATCAAGATAGTACTCCTTTTGTCCGAGGCTCAGTCCGTCCTGATAGATAAGGAGGATGTTCATCTTCGCATTCTTCTCATCAGCCTCAAAAGAATAGCCCATTGGCACACCATAGCCGAAGCTTGCATACTTCAGCTGAAGGGTACGAAGGTCAGACAGACTCTTTGCATTCTCCATCTCGTTGAGCAGAGGCTTGACAGGACTCACACCTTCCTTGTTACGGCGGACTGAGTCCATAGCGAGCTTATAGAAGTCGCCTAATTTTCTCTCTGTTGATCCTTCCTTACCCTGCTTCTTTAGCAGATCAGTGAGGATAGTGTTGATACGCTTGTTGTTGTTCTCCTGTAGCTGGTCGAAAGATCCGAAGCGTGAGAAGGCACCTGGGAGTGGATTGAGTTTCTGCCATCCACCTGTGGCAAACGTGAAGAAATCGTCAGCCGGACGTACCGACTTGTCGAGGTTCTCTGCCTTGATACCTGCCTGACCCTGTGCTATAGCGGTAAAGGGAGCAGATGCAAGGAGCATCATTGGTAAAAGTTTTTTGATACGCATAGTAAAAAATATTTGGTTTAATTCAGAATTCAGAATTCACAATTCATAATTATGATTACCGATGTAGGCAATGTCCAATGTTCAAAGCAAATGTTCAAAACAAATGTTCAATGTCCAATGTTTAAAGTTTAAAGTTCAAAGTTCAAAGTTCAAAGTTCAATGTTCAAAGCTCAATGTTCAAAGTCTCCAACTCTTCCGATAGTATGAGCCATCGTTCGTTTTCCTCATCGAGTTCACGCTGAAGGTTGGTGTATTCTGTCACGAGTTCCATATTTGAGGCATTCTCAGGAGCCATCAGGAGTTCATCAAGTTCGCTCTTACGTGCTTCCAACTTCGCTATCTTAGCCTCAGATTCGTCCACAGCACGCTGAGCCTTACGAATCTTCTTCTGTTGCTCTTTGCGTTCAGCGTAGGATAAAGCCTCCCCCGACCCCTCCGAAGGGAGGGGAGTTGCATTTCTGCTATCATTAGGTTTTGATGATGCCGGCGAGAGGTTCTCTGCACTCTCCCCCCTTCGGGGGAGTTGGAGGGGGCTGCTGGGGCTTTTTAACCAATCATAAATACCCCCTAAATGCTCTCTGACCTTACCGCCACCGAACTCATAAACCTTGCTCACTAATCCGTCGAGGAACTCGCGGTCGTGACTCACGATGATTGCCGTACCGTCAAAGGCTTTGATAGCCTCTTTCAGCACTTCCTTTGAGGCGATGTCGAGGTGATTGGTAGGCTCATCGAGGATAAGGAGGTTTACTGGCTCAAGCAATAGCTTAATCATCGCTAAGCGTGAACGCTCACCTCCCGAAAGCACTTTGACATACTTCTCCGACGTCTCTCCACCGAACATAAAGGCACCGAGCAAGTCGTTTATCCTCAAGCGCATATCGCCTGTGGCTACCCTGTCGATGGTCTCGTAGATAGTAAGATTCTCGTCTAACAGCTGTGCCTGATTCTGTGCGAAATAACCTATCTGTACGTTATGACCAATCTTCAGCGTACCATCAAAAGGAATCTCGCCCATGATACACTTCACGAAGGTAGACTTTCCCTCACCGTTCTTACCGACGAAAGCCACTTTCTCACCTCGCTTAATAATAAGGTCGACACCCTCAAAGACCGTCTGACCCGGTCCGTCACTATGCAATCTACTTGGATAAGTCTTCCCCAATCCCTCTGCAATGACTGGATAATCTCCACTGCGCAGGCATGGAGGAAACTTCAGACGCATAGCCGAATTGTCCACTTCATCCACCTCAATAGGCACAATCTTCTCCAACTGGCGGATGCGCTGCTGCACCTGTACGGCTTTCGTAGCCTGATAACGGAACCGTTCAATGAACGCCTTTGTATCGGCAATCTCCTTCTGTTGGTTCTCATACGCACGGAGCTGCTGCTCACGACGTTCTTTTCTGAGGACAAGATACTCGTCATACTTCACACGATAGTCCTCCACGTGTCCACAGGTTATCTCCAACGTACGGTTCGTGACGTTGTTGACGAACGCACGGTCGTGGCTCACAAGTACAACCGCCTTGGCGCTCTGTGAGAGGAACTGTTCCAGCCATTGGATTGACTCAATGTCAAGGTGGTTTGTTGGCTCATCCAGCAAGAGTACGTCAGGACGACGGAGAAGAATCTTCGCCAGCTCGATACGCATACGCCATCCACCAGAGAACTCACGTGTAGGGCGCTCGAAGTCATCACGGCTGAAGCCGAGACCCGTTAGTGTACGCTCAATCTCAGCCTCATAATTCTCTCCTCCCATCATCATATATCGTTCGTGCTCAGTCGTAAAGCGCTCCACTAACTCAGCGTATCCCTCACTCTCATAGTCAGTTCGCTCAGCCATTTCCTGCTCCATCTTCTTGAGCCTCTCCTCAATCTTCGTCTTGTCAGCGAAAGCCTTACGCGTCTCCTCCTTCACGGTCGTATCGTCAGAGAGCTTCATCACCTGTGGTAGATAACCGATTGTTGTATCGTTTGGTACAGACACAACGCCACTCGTAGGCTTCTGCATTCCACAGAGAATCTTCAGCATCGTTGACTTTCCCGCTCCGTTCTTTCCCACTAAGGCTATCCTGTCTCGTTCATTGATGACGAATGAAACATCCTTAAACAATGGCTTCACGCCGAATTCCACCGTCAGTCCGTCTATTGATATCATTTTCTTTTTTCTTTCCTAAATGTTCTTTGCAAAGATAATATTTTATTTTTGAATAAGAAAGTTCCCAAATAGCCTTATATCAAAGGATAAAGAACTATTTTAAACTCCTCACAAACCATATCTTTGATTTATTTAAGCCAAATCGCTTGTCAGACCACAATATGTATAGGTTCTAATGACTAATGTCAGTTTAAACCTAAGTTTTCTCTGCATTATATGTAATGTACAAAGTTAGTAAAAATAACACAAAGAAGCAATGAAGTTGTGTAATTATCAGCAATATTATTTCTCAAGAATGTTATCATTGCCAAGTTGTTTTCATGAAGACAAATATTTTAATACTTCAAATTATCATTCAAGTGAAGAAAGGTGCAAAGTTTTTAGAAGTCGATTTTAATGATTTGTTTGAATTGTTTTTTTTAAATAATAAACTTATTTAGTTTCTCTCTTGAGTGTAAAATAAATTTATTATCTTTGCAGCAGAAACAAAATAAAATCTATTGTATGGCAAGAAGATCTGAAGATGATAAGGATGTCATAGATTATCGCGGCAAGCGTTTTGATATGCGTGCCTTAATGGTTAAATATGGTGTCTCTATTAGTGATTTAGCTAACGGAACAGGGCTTTCTTATGGTTCTGTTCAGTCCCTTATTAGGTTAAATCGCCCCTCTATGACAAATATGTACAAGATAGCCCAAGCATTGTCTTGTGATGTTACAGAATTGTTTCTGTCAGAAGAGGAAATAGAGAATCCATCTTCCTTTAATAATGTAGATGAAGATAAGTCGTTGATGGCAAATGATGTTGATGTGCGTACCGTAGATACATTTTCTATACATGATCCACAACAGATGCATGACGCGATAACTTGTCCTTATTGTAGCAAGCGTTTTTTGTTGTTGGATTGATAAGATAATAATTTTTATACTCCTCTTTCTTTTTGGAGTATTTTGTATAAATGATATCTTCTATCTTTTCTTTTGCTTCGTAAATAGATGTATATAAGGTTTTGAAAAATCATTATAAAGAATCAAGTGGATTCTTTATAAATAATTGCAAAAGCACATGTAAAAAGCAGGTTTGTAACCTGCAGAGAGTCAGTAAGTTATAAAGTAGCGTTGAAAAAGGTGCTTAATTGGACTTCAAAAGGGCGTTAGTAAGACTTCAAAAGGGCACCTTTAGCAAGTCAATTAGGCGTCTTTAAGAAGCTAAAAGGGCATGTATTGGTGTTGTGGGGTGTGAAAATAGTTTGCAAATGGCATAATGTGGGAATAAGTTGTTGGTAGAAGTCGGATAGATATCGTGGCTATTTGCATTTCACCTTGTAGTTTATCCCCCTTGTAAGACCATCTAATTTGAGCGTAGTCATACCATACAAGCGTAAGCCTTGATTCTATTTCCAAACTACGTATTTAATGGAAGAACCCTTAACCCATATATTTCCCGATAAAACAGATGTTGTTATATTTGTCAAGGATGAAATAAAGGAAAGGATGGTCAGCCTTGAAGGTGAATGTAGATGAAGTATCCATAGCTGATAATTTGGCAAATAGCATAACTTGAATGGCTTTTGCACTGATTCCTTCCTCGTTAATATTCATGTTTATTTGTTGGAAAACATCGTCAACAGCAAGTGGTTGAGTACTCATTTTACCAAAATCGGCTTCACGAGAGAATAGATTACCTAAGCCTATTTCACCATAAAGCTGTTTCATAGGAATATTTGCAGAGATGGTAAAGCGTGGAAACAGTACGTTTACATAGTCATACGCTTTGGTGTTTTGAGAGATTTTATGCAATTCTTTGATTGTTAACTTGCGAATGACATCCTGCAAGTTATTCTTCTTTAGAGGTAGGACAGCATATAGGCTAAAGCCGTTTTCTAAAGGCATACGCAGCACTTGATAATCTTTTGTGGTATAACCTTGATACTTTTGCATCGTATCATAGTTTCTCATCATATTGACCTGCTTGCTTTTACCATCCTCAGTGAAGAAAGGCATAGGCTTTGTGATATCTTTGTCGAACGGTAAGGACCAAGCCGTCTTAAGCGTAACGGCATTGATAAGCTGTGCGGCACGAGGTCCTGTAAGGTTGATAGGTAAGGATTGAATCTCACCTTTAGTGATCGTTTTACAAAGTTTATTAGCACTTTCTTTGCCCTTCGGAGTGTTGGCAGAGTCGATAATATTGATAAAATAATAGTGTTCTAATGCTTCTTGAAAGTCGGGTAATAGCTTTGTTTGCTCATGTAGCATTAGGAAGTTGGCAGTAATCATATATCCCATCGACTCATTATCTACATTCGTCTCCTCCTTTCTCTGACCAATCAGCATTGTTCTGTTAAGTGAGTTAATGGCATCAAGGTCATCAGCCGTATAGCCAAGTGCCTTCGAAATGACCTCTTGTGTCTTTCCGTTTGCGCCGTTGTTAATCATGTCCAATGAATATATGACAGCCATGGGCGATAAAACTATACTCTCCTTACTATTCTTGTTGGCTAATAGTTGGAACAACTTCAGACTGAACATATTTGAACTTGAGACGAACTTTGTCTCCTCTTCTGACAGGACGTAATCTGGTTTGGCTTTCTTAGCTGCATCTTCAAGTGTCAGCTGTGAACTTGTTGTAGTCTTCTGAGCTGTTTTTTCAAGTATATGTAGCGTCTTTTTAGATTGTGTGCAACAAACTAATAAAAGTAGGATAGGGACATATAGAAGTTTTTTCGTCATAGCGTATTGTCTGTTTAGATTTAGAAAAGATGTCTCAAAGATACAAAAAGAATTGCTCTGTTATGTATAAAGGGGTTCTTTTTCTACTTAAAAGTCATTTTTTCTCTTATTTCAACCACTATGCCATACATTTTTTATACTTTTGCAAATTGAATGCGTAGCAATACATCTATGACAAATACTAATAAAAATCATTCTATACATGTGTAATTTACAACTATCACCGATGCGAAAGACAATAGTGGGAGTACAATTCCTCTTTGTTGCTTTCGGTGCTACTGTTCTCGTCCCTTTGCTCGTGGGACTTGACCCAGCAACAGCGTTATTCACAGCAGGTTTAGGAACATTTATCTTTCATTTGGTTACGAAAGGTAAGGTTCCTATTTTTTTGGGCTCTTCCTTTGCCTTTATCGCTCCAATTATCTCTGCTTCAAAGCAGTGGGGTATGCCCGGAACGTTGGCAGGAATAGCAGGTGTTGCACTTGTTTATTTTGTGATGTCAGCACTGATTAAGTGGCAAGGAAAGAAACTATTGGATAAGCTTTTCCCACCAGTTGTTATTGGTCCGGTAATCATTTTGATTGGTCTTTCTCTGTCAAAGGCAGCGGTAGACATGGCGAAAACAAACTGGCTTATAGCCTTTATCTCATTGGGAACGGCTGTGACAGTCCTCTCTATGGGTCGTGGCTTGATGAAGTTAGTACCTGTAATTTGCGGTATTGCTGTAGGTTATACTGTAGCAGCCTTTATGGGTATTATTGATTTCTCAGGTGTAGAGGCTGCGCCTTGGTTCGCCTTGCCACCTGCATTAGCCAATTTCCAGATGCCACAGTTTGCATGGGAACCATTCCTTTATATGATTCCTGTGGCGATAGCTCCTGTGATTGAGCATGTGGGTGATGTGTATGTGGTAAGTGCTGTAGCGGATAAAGACTTTACAAAGTCGCCAGGTTTGCATCGTACAATGTTGGGCGATGGTTTGGCTTGTTTGGCAGCTTGCTTCTTTGGTGGCCCTCCAGTGACAACTTATAGTGAGGTGACTGGTGCGATGAGTATTACAAAGGTGACCCATCCTCAGGTAATCCGTATTGCCGCTGCAACAGCTATTGTCTTCTCAGTAATCGGAAAGTTGAGTGCTCTCTTGCAGAGTATTCCTCCTGCTGTATTGGGAGGTATCATGTTATTGCTTTTTGGTACGATTGCATCTGTTGGTATTCAGAACCTTATTCAGCATAAGGTAGACTTCAACCGCACACGTAATATCATTATTATCTCTGTCACATTGACAATGGGTATTGGTGGTGCTGTACTGCAGTGGGGTAGCTTCTCTATTAGTGGTATTGGTCTTTCTGCTATGGTGGGCGTTATCTTAAACCTTATTTTGCCACCAGCAAAGGAGAAAAAGAACGAAGGTAATTCATAATTCAGAATTCAAAATTCATAATTATGATTACCGTTATAATTCAAAATTCATAATCTATAATTCATAATTATGATTACCATTATAATTCAGAATTTATAATCTATAATTCATAATTATGATTACTCTATAAGTCATATTCATGGTTCTTCCGTTAAATGTGTGGATACTTTTCGTATCACTTTAACGGAAGAACCAAAGTGACTCACTAAACAAAAACTTGGCTAAGATAGTCAATATTCTATCCTATTATCATCCTCTGACATTGAAAACCTTTTCATTTTAAGACTTCGAAAAGCTGTAGATGAGAGTTTGAAAAATCATTACATAATTTCAGTGAAAACATCTATAACTAACGGCAAAAACACATATACGAAGTGGTTTTGTAACCATAAGGAAATCAATTGGTTATAAAGTAGTAAAATAAAAGGTGCTTAATTGGACTTCAAAAGGGCGTTAGTTAGACCTCAAAAGGGCAC
>ERZ773007.597-NODE-597-length-17955-cov-22.939609_pt1 | contig 17955 bp, 9 predicted proteins | sample MGYA00580665_ERZ773007 | MGnify/ENA primary metagenome ERZ773007 (study PRJEB29015, sample SAMEA2738122) | human oral metagenome | biome: human oral; feature: human-associated habitat; material: saliva | place: China | collected 2167 ... | reverse complement strand
ACGGCATCGCCGCTCCCCTGGCGACCTCGGGCGGCGACAGCGCCGTGCCGATGGTACTCGTCATGATCGTCGGATCGGTCGGCGCGTGGTTCGCGTTCTGGGTGATCGCCCGCGGCGGCACGCACACGCCGCGCCACCTCAGCCTCGACTGAGAGGGCGCAGCGGGATCGCCGCCGTCGGATCAGCTGTCGAGAGCCGCAGGGCGCCCCATCACTGGCGCGAGGCCAACCACACCGCGATCGACACCAGGACCAGGCCGATCAGCTCGTAGACACCGGGGATCTGCCGCAGCATGACGGCACCGACCAGCGCGGACGTGGCGGGAAGGATCGCGGCAAACAGCGCGAACGTGGGTGCCGCCAGGCGACGCATCGCGAGCGCCTCAAACGTGTAGGGAATCGCGGTGGACAGCAGGCCAACGCCAACGACAATCGCGATCAGCTCCCACGAGGCCGTGGCCGCCATCGCCCCCGGCCCGAGGAAGGGCGCGAAAAAGAGAGACCCCCACGCGCAGCCAAGCGCCAGGTTCGTGACCCCGTCGCGCGTGGTCGAAGCCCGCTGCCCGACGACGATGTAGGCCGACCAGGCGAGGGCCGCGAGGAGGATCCACGCGACGCCGACGCGCACGCTCGGCACGCTCAGGTCGAGAGCGAGGCCGCCGATACACGCCACCCCGGCGAAAGCGAGGACGGCGGCGATACGCGGCCGCCAGCCACGGCCTCGGAGAACAGCGACCGCGACCGGGCCGATGAACTCGAGTGAGACGGCGGTCCCCAGGGGAATGCGCGCGATTGACTCATAGAACGAGGAGTTCATCGTCAGGATGATGACGCCGAACAGCGCGGAAATCGCCAGGTCCGATACCGTCAGGCCGCCGCGCCAGGGGCGCTTCCAGGCCATCAGAACGACTGCGCCCGTCAGGACGCGCCACCACGCGACGGACGCGGGTTCGACGGACGCAAAGGCGACGACGGCGAGCGTCGCGCCCACATACTGGATGAGGCCCGAGCCGACGATGTAGAGCTGTGGTGGGACGCGGTCGACCACAGAGACGCCGTCAGGGCACCGGGAGGGTGCGTTCACTGGGCGGGCGCGAAGGTCAGGGCCGCCGAGTTCATGCAGTAGCGCATGCCGGTGGGCTGGTCGGGCGCGTCAGAGAAAATGTGGCCGAGGTGGGAGCCGCATGTCGCGCAGCGCACCTCGGTGCGGATCATGCCATGGCTAGTGTCGACGCTCTCGGTAGTCGCGCCGTCGTATGCCTGGAAGAAGGAGGGCCACCCGCAGGAGGAGTCGAACTTCGCGTCGGAGTTGAAGAGTTTCGATCCGCAGGCCGCGCACGAGTACGTGCCGACACGGTCCTCGTCGAGGAGTTCGCCGGTAAAGGGGCGTTCCGTGCCCGCCTCGCGCAGCACGTGGTAGCGCATGGGACTCAGGAGTTTCTTCCACTCAGCGTCGGTGCGGGCAGCAGGATCGGTAGCGTTCATGTGCCCATTGTCGCGCGCCGCCCGCGGCCTCGCACTTTCGGGTGCGGCCGCGGGCGGCGTGGGGATGTTCGTCGCTCTCATCGACGAGGCCGTGGTTGCCTCACGGGGTTCACACCCCTGTCGGTGGGCGGCTTGTCAGGCTACTTATTCTTGCCTGCGTTCTTCTTGCCGGAGGCCTTTTTGGTGGTTCCCTTCTTGGAGCTGCTCTTCTTGCTGCCCTTCTTCGAGGACGACTTGGCGGGCTTCTTCTCCTCGGAAGTGGAGGCGTCAGCAGCCTCGACGGAGGCGTCCTTATCGGCCGCCTTGTCCTCAGCTTCCTCCTTCACTTCGGGGACCTCCTTCGCCTCTTTGTTGGTTCCCTTCTTGGAGCTGCCCTTCTTGCTGCCCTTCTTCGAGGACGACTTGGCGGGCTTCTTCTCCTCGGAAGTAGAGGCGTCAGCAGCCTCGACGGAGGCGTCAGCAGCCTCAGCCGACTCTTCCTTCACCTCGGGCGCGGGCTCAGCCTCGGCGGAGGCAGCCTCATCGGCCACCTTTTCCTCAGCCTCCTCCTGCACCTCGGGCGCGGACTCAGCATCAGCCGAGACGTCAGCATCCTCAGCCGAGACGTCAGCATCCTCAGCCGACTCTTCCTTCACCTCGGGTGCGGGCGTCGCTTCGACGGAAGCGGCCTCATCGACCTCCTTTTCCTCGGGTTGTCCCTTGGCGGAATCAGCATTTTCAACGGGTTCTTCCGCAGCAGGCTGCTCAGCGCTCGCCAGCACGACCGTGTCGTCGGCGGCGGGTGCCGCCTTGATCGCCGGGAGGACCTGCGTGTCCGCCTGATCCGGCGTGGGCGCAACCTTGACGGGAGGCATGACGGCGGTCTCCTCGACATCCCGCACATCGGCGGCCGTGGGCGCGGGCGGCTCGGCCAGGGGCTGCGCCTGCGTGGCAGCGCCAGCCGCAACCTTCGTCGCCCCAGTGGCCTTCTCAGGGTCACTCGAGGCTGCGGGAGGCGCGGACTGTGCCACGGCCTCGTCGGTACCGGAGTCCTCACCGTGCGTGTCGAGGCCGAGGATCGGGACCTGACCGGTCACCGTGCGCAGCATGGCTGCTTCAGCGCCGGTGGGGGCCACCGCCGGGAAGAAATCCATGATCGAGACGCGCGGCGGAACCATCGTCGGAGTCGGGCGGATTTCATCCTCGAGGCGCATCTCCTCGGCGACCGCGTACCAGCCGGGGTGGATAGCCGGCTCGTCGGGTCCCTCCGTCTCCGCGGCCTCCTCAGGCTCATCGGCGGGCTTGTCGGGTTCCTGCGCGGGCACTTCCGGCTGCACCGGTTGTTCCGGCTGCGCAGGCGCTTCCGGCTCCTCCGCGGTCGTGGCCGCGGCTGACTGTGCCAGCGCTTCCTGCTGTGCCGGGGTCGCCGGGGTGGTCGGCTGCGCAGGCTGAGCAGGAACTGGAGCCTGCACGGGCGTGACCGGCTTGTCCGAGGAAGTTTCCTCCTTCGACGCCGCCATCTCAGCGGGGGTCGGCGCGGGCGGCGGCACAAGCGCAGGCCTGCCGGCGTACACCATGTTCGTGGTGACGGGGTTCTCGGCGCGCTCGACCGACGCTTCGTCGCCCTGTTTCACGGACGTTTCACGAGCCTCGACGGGAGCAGTCGCCTGTTCCTTCTCGTTCGAAGGGGCCGCGGCGTCGGTGTCATCGTCCGTATCGGACGAGGCCGTGGCGTCCTCGGGTTCATCTCCGTCGGCCGGCGCGGCAGCGGTTTCCGTTGCGGCGTCGTCAGCAGTCTCAGGTTCCTCGGAAGCGGGACCCTCGACCGGAGTGTCATCCGACGTCGCGGTCTCCGTTTCCTGCGCAGGAGCAGCCTGCTTGGCCTCGGAGGTCTCGTCGGCGTCATTCTCGGTCGACGCGGTGTCACCGGACGCTTCAGCGGCGGACTCGGCCTGCTCATCGGCAGGTTTGACCTCAGTGGGTTCGTCCTTCTCATCCCTGGCGGATTCCTCGGAGGCGGTCGCCGCCTCGTCGGAATCGGACTCTGCAGGAGCGGACTCGCTCGTATCTGCTTCACTCACGACGGATTCGGCTGCGGCGGACTCGGCCTGCCCGTCTGCGGACTTGGCCTGCTTATCGGCAGGTTCAGCCACGGCGGGAGCTTCACCCTGCGCAGCGTCCGATTCCTTGGTCTCGACGACCGCCGCCTCCACGGTTGCGGCCTCATCAGTCGCGGCAGGGGCCTCGGACTGAGCCTCAGCTTCCTTTTCCTGATCGTCTTTGGCCTGATCTGCTTCAGCCTGACCAGCGTCAGCGGGGGTTTCAGCAATCTCCGAAGCGGACTGTTCGGATGCCTCGGGAGCAGCCTGCTCGGTTGTCGACGACTCGGCCTCGACGGCCTCGGGAGCGGCCTGCGTAGCCTCGGCGGAGGCCTCAGCCTCGGCATGATCGACCGTTTCGACAGACTGAGATTCCTCACCAGCGGCTTCAGTCAGCTTAGCGGCAGAGTCAGCCGATAAGGACTGGTTCTGCGCCTTCTTGGTCGCCTCATCGGAGGTAGAAGTCGGCTTGTCGGGACCGGACTTCGCCGTGGCTGCGGATTCGGGCACCTCGGCTTCGGAAGCGGGAGACGCAGCGACGGGGGCCTCGGGGGCCGGAGGCATGGACGCCTCATGAGCCTCGACAGGTTCGACCCCGACGGCAGCCAGCGCGGTGGTCGCCTCAGTATCCTTAGCCTCGGCCTCGGCTGCATGGCGGCGCTCATGGGCCTCGCGGCGATCCTGAACGCGGCGGGAGTTGGCCTCGCGCTCAGCGAAAACCTCCTCGCCAGGGCCGGACAAGGCTGCGGCACGCTCGTCGGCATCAGCCGAACCGGAGAAGAGACGCTCGCCGCGGCCGATGGACGTGGTCGTCAGGCTCTCGGTGACCTGCGGGTTCCTGTTACTTGCGGCCTCGATGATCTTGCGCAGCGCGGACTTGGAGATCACCTGAGTCTCGTCGGGAGCGGGTCCCTGTCCCTCGGCCATTTCTCGCTGACGATCAGCCATCGCACGGCGTCGAATCCGCTTTGCCTTGCGGCGTGCGGCAACCATGCGTGCGGCGTGCGCCGCGTCCTTGGGCTGCTCGCGAACGGCCCCCTCAGGGCGGACCGACGAGGCCGCACCACCCAGGGCGGAATCCTGAGACGAGCGCCGTGCCCCACCCGTGTGGGAGGACGACGCGCCCGTCGCGGCCACGGCCTCGTTCGTGCCGGAGATCCCAGCAAGCTCGGCAGCCAAGCGCGCGATGCGTTCACGACTCATGTCTTTTTCGACGGTCACGGTCGCGCGAGGCTCGATGTGCTGGACGGGGCGAGCCCACGGCTCTTCGGCGACGATCCACGCGATGAGGTGCTCGCGCAGGTAAGCGCGCAGGTCATTGAGATTTCCGGAGTTCGTCGCGGACACGAGAACGCGCACGGTGATGGTCTGCGCGTCGGAGTCGGTGATCTGCACGGCCCACGTGCGGCCGTCCCACAGGTCGGTGGCAGCCAGGAGCTTCTCGACCTTCGCGCGGATCAGGGTCATGGGGGCGGACCAATCGAGCTTAAGCTCGACCGTGCCCAGCTGGGCGGCAGCGCGGCGCGTCCAGTTCTCGAAGGGAGTCTGCGTGAAGTAGCGGCAGGGGATGATGAGACGGCGCTCATCCCAGATGCGCACGACCACATAGGAGAGCGTGATCTCCTCGACAGAACCAGTCTCCTGCTTGTCGCTGGCAATAACGACGTCGCCCATGCGGATCGCGTCGGTGAAGGCCAACTGCAGTCCGGCGAAAACGTTACCGAGGGTCTGCTGGGCAGCGAGACCGAAGATCACGGAAATAACACCCGCAGAGGCCAGGACGGTTGTCATGACCTGGCGGGCGGCGTCGAAGGTTCCGATCATGGCAACCGTGCCAACAAGGAGGATGATCACCTGAACCAAACGGCGCAGGACCTGGGCGCGGGTCTCGAAGCGGCGCGAACGGCCTCGGTCGGCGGCCTGTCGGGCCTTCGCGGCGTCTTCGAAGACCCACGCGGCGGCGTAGCCCATCCACGTCATGCAGGCCAAGCCCGCGATGAGGAGCAGGTGCATGAGGAACGTCGTGACCGATGAGCCACCCCAGTCAGTGAGGCGGGGGTCCACGAGCGCGATCCCGAGTCCGACCCACGCGCCCCACGTGGCGAGCGCGAAGTGAGCGGGGCCGCGCACGCGACCCAGGACCGACGAGGCCATGGCAGATTTCGCACACGCCTTACGCGCCAGGACGGACACAATGATCGAGGCGACCAGGCCCAGGACGGCACCAATGATGGGGCCGAGGAACAGGAGGGTCAGGTCGATGGTGGTATCCACGGCTGCCTCCGCGCCAGATTGCGAGTCAGCTGCGGCGCGCGCGAGCGCGCCTGAGGTTTGGGTTGAGATTTGAGTGAGGGCACCGAGTGCTGGTGTCAGAGTCATGCATTAAGGGTAGGCCGGGTAGCTGATGAAATCCTGTGAATTCTGCACAATTACAATGTTTTTTAGTAACGTGTTATGCATCACGCTTTTTCGTTTTGACGTATTGACGGACGTCTGCCTAAGATATATCCCGTCTTCGGACGCCAGTTCGACGGCCAACAGGCCCCCATCGTCTAGCGGCCTAGGACACCGCCCTTTCACGGCGGCGACACGGGTTCGAATCCCGTTGGGGGTACCACCGGTCGCAATTGTGATTGGAACAATTCAATAGGTCTTACCTGTTGTAAGGCCCCGTAGCGCAGTTGGTTAGCGCGCCGCCCTGTCACGGCGGAGGTCGCGGGTTCAAGTCCCGTCGGGGTCGCCGACCAGACCTTTTGGTTCAGGTCTTGGCTCTGTAGCTCAGTTGGTAGAGCGTTCGACTGAAAATCGAAAGGTCACCGGATCGACGCCGGTCGGAGCCACCAGCAAGTCCCCGAAGCTTATGCTTCGGGGTTTTTGTTTTGCGCGTGCGCTTCGCCTGGGGCGGGGCCAGTTGCAGGTATGCCCATTCGACAGCTTCACACACGCGGGCCCAATGCCCCGCACGCGCCCGACTATCCGCACGCGGCTCCCCTCATGCGCACGTTAACCCGATAGGTGGCGACCTGGGCCCCTTCATGCGCACGTTAACCCTTTAGGTGGGAACCTGGGCAGGCTGCCCACCATGCCACCCATAGGGTTTAGCTGCGCATCGAAGGGTTAACACTGCCAGCAGAAGAGTCCAGCCGCCAGGACCGATGCGAGCACGCACGGCATGGCCGACGCGAGCACGCACTCCACACCACACGCCGCTTTGCCCAAAACGCAGACCACCTCGCCCACAACAGCCCATTTTCGTCGGTTCTAGCCAAGATGGTCTGGACTTTGGACACCACACCACCTCGAACCGCGTCCTGACCGCCACCAAACGGGGGGAATTGCACTACATGAGGCTCCGACACGCCAGCGACACACCCTCATAAGGTTTCATGTAGTGCAAAACCCCCATCAATGCCGACCTATCGAGCAAAGCTGCCAGGCAGGCCGCAAGACCCTCTCACCACAGCGCCCACCCCATACAAATTCGCACGTAATTTCCGACGGTCATCTTTTGATCACACGCGAAAACGTTGCAATTCCAACGATTTATATTCACAGCTCGAAGTACCATCAAGGGAATTACGTGCGAAACTGCCTGAACCCATGAATGTCGCCCGAAACGATGACTGTCCGCAGCACGCCGTCACGTCCCCCAGCGACACACAGCCACTCCACTAGCAACACGCCACACCCCACACCACCATCCCAAGAGCGAAGCGGGTCATATGAGCTTTACCACTCGGTTGGCTCAGTCATGCGCGAACGCGCCCACGCGCGCTCGCCATTGCCGGGAGAGTGAGGTGGAGACCGGCGGCGAGCGGTCGCGTGGGCGCGTCCGTTTACACAGGATGTTTTACAGGAGCGAGAGATAGAGAGAGCTCCTGAGGAACAGTGATCAGCGTAACAGGCGGCGAGTTATCGCAGGCATGTTTGGATGATCGTTTTTCGACGTATTCTCGCTTCGCTTTGCGCACAGCCGCTAGGGGCCGCCCGAGCTGCAACGAAAGGACTTCTAGCCTTCGTCGGAGTCACCCGCGATGCTCTAGGGCTAGAGGATGAAACCCTCCTCGTCCCAGTCGTCGTCATGGATGTAGGCACCGTTGAGACGCTTGACCATCTCGGAGGCACGGGTGCAGGCTTCGACGGCCTCAAGCATGCCGAGGGCGATCAGGGCGCGGCCACCTTCGTCGTCCAGGCGGTCCGTGTCGACGACGAGGGTGGCCCGCCTGCCCGGGGATCACTCCCCGGTGGGCTGGCTGCCACCCTCGTACGCGCCATAGCACAATTTCGAGAACGAGTCATCTCCACTCAGAGGGGAAACTATGATCAATCGGCGTCAGCAAGAGAGGGTTGTTCATGTCTTCCTTGACCAAAACTCAGCTTTTAGGCGAATAACGACCTGGCGAGAGGATGCGTAGGACGTCTGGTAACAGACGTTCAAAGGAAGCCGCTTCAGCGACTTCGGGTGTGGGACTGCCTTCAGCTTCAGGCCGTAAAGACTTCATGTACCAAGATCTCCTCTCGCTCCCTTTGCTCCTGAACTATGTTCAGGAGCATTTTGATTGAGCATTTTCGAACGGAACCCATCTCCACTCTCGCTGGGAATCAATCACCGACCCCTTTGATACACTTGGTCCTTTCAGTGTGGGTCACCGTTTCCGCTGGGAATCAATCACCAATCCCCTTTGATACACTTTGCACGGCAACGCCTATGCGCGCATCGAGCTGGGAATCAATCACCAATCCCCTTTGATACACTTGCCCCGGCGGCGGCGACGGTGGCGAGTGGCTGGGAATCAATCACCAATCCCCTTTGATACACTTATCGGCGCGGGTAGGAGGGTCGGCATGAGCTGGGAATCAATCACCAATCCCCTTTGATACACTTGTTTTTGTCCGAATGATGTTTGTAAACTGCTGGGAATCAATCACCAATCCCCTTTGATACACTTACGACGGAGAATTCGACGGCGCGGGCGCGCTGGGAATCAATCACCAATCCCCTTTGATACACTTGAGGACCAGATGCCCGACCAAATCCCCTGCTGGGAATCAATCACCAATCCCCTTTGATACACTTCGGGCGCTGAATTCTTCTCCAGCCCGCAGCTGGGAATCAATCACCAATCCCCTTTGATACACTTCGATCCGATTCACCGTCATGCCATTCGAGCTGGGAATCAATCACCAATCCCCTTTGATACACTTCTGCGCTTTGGTTCGCGGAGTCCGGGAGGCTGGGAATCAATCACCAATCCCCTTTGATACACTTAGGAAGTCGAAGCTCTTCTCCTGGTCAAGCTGGGAATCAATCACCAATCCCCTTTGATACACTTCCACTCGAAAAAGCACATGCGCGAGTTGGCTGGGAATCAATCACCAATCCCCTTTGATACACCTTGCTCTTGCCCGCCGACGACTCGGACGGGCTGGGAATCAATCACCAATCCCCTTTGATACACTTCATGGGCTGAGAACCTTCAGGGGAAGCGGCTGGGAATCAATCACCAATCCCCTTTGATACACTTGTGGAACTGTACGGTCACAGATACGATCGCTGGGAATCAATCACCAATCCCCTTTGATACACTTTCGCCGAGGTGCTCCATGAGCTCTCGTCGCTGGGAATCAATCACCAATCCCCTTTGATACACTTTCAGTTCCAGACGGCGGTTGGGAACCTTGCTGGGAATCAATCACCAATCCCCTTTGATACACTTATGACTCGCAGCTCTGCGCCGTTCGAGAGCTGGGAATCAATCACCAATCCCCTTTGATACACTTCGTCCGGCCCAGTGCATCTTTTCGTTTGGCTGGGAATCAATCACCAATCCCCTTTGATACACTTACTACGTGAAATGCATGGCCGAGGGTCAGCTGGGAATCAATCACCAATCCCCTTTGATACACTTGGCGGCGGGCAGGCCCCCAGGGTCCAGGGCTGGGAATCAATCACCAATCCCCTTTGATACACTTCCCGTGCAAGCGCTAATCCTTCCGATACGCTGGGAATCAATCACCAATCCCCTTTGATACACTTACGTCCGCGAAGTCGGCGGCGACCAGCTGCTGGGAATCAATCACCAATCCCCTTTGATACACTTTCGCCGCCGTCGGCCTTCGCCCCGTAGCGCTGGGAATCAATCACCAATCCCCTTTGATACACTTACGCCGAAGGCAAGGAGCTGTTGCTGCGGCTGGGAATCAATCACCAATCCCCTTTGATACACTTTACTCGCCGGTCACCTCGTCGTTAGGGAGCTGGGAATCAATCACCAATCCCCTTTGATACACTTGGGCACCAGCGGTCCACGAGGCCGGTGTGCTGGGAATCAATCACCAATCCCCTTTGATACACTTACGATGTTCCACACGGTGTTGATGTACCGCTGGGAATCAATCACCAATCCCCTTTGATACACTTTCGGCGATTTCGGCGCGGTACGCCTCGTGCTGGGAATCAATCACCAATCCCCTTTGATACACTTCGCCGCGCTCGCGGGCGCGGAGAAGGGGGCTGGGAATCAATCACCAATCCCCTTTGATACACTTCGTGGCCTGTAGGTTACCGGCAGCATTCGCTGGGAATCAATCACCAATCCCCTTTGATACACTTTGAGGTGCAAGTTAGCGCGGGCATCCTCGCTGGGAATCAATCACCAATCCCCTTTGATACACTTTCCACGCCTTCCACGGCTCCATTGATGGGCTGGGAATCAATCACCAATCCCCTTTGATACACTTCCTGCGAATAGCAGGAAAACAACTGTGAGCTGGGAATCAATCACCAATCCCCTTTGATACACTTTCTTTGGCCGAACGCCTCCTGCATGACCGCTGGGAATCAATCACCAATCCCCTTTGATACACTTTTCGCCACAACGCATTCGCAGACAACGAGCTGGGAATCAATCACCAATCCCCTTTGATACACTTGTCACGACCCCGTGCTGCGTGCCCTGGCGCTGGGAATCAATCACCAATCCCCTTTGATACACTTACGAGGGTGCGGACCGTCTCGCCGTTCAGCTGGGAATCAATCACCAATCCCCTTTGATACACTTTGGTCGAGAACGTCACGCAGGCGGTGGCGCTGGGAATCAATCACCAATCCCCTTTGATACACTTAGATCGATTCTCCCTTCTTGAGGTAGATGCTGGGAATCAATCACCAATCCCCTTTGATACACTTACTACTCGGCACACGGGCACTTCACCCGGCTGGGAATCAATCACCAATCCCCTTTGATACACTTAGATCCCCTAGTTTTCCCTGAAAAACAGCGGAAAACCAGGGGATCTTCGTTAGAAAATCATGAGCTGTTCTGGCGAACCACGCTCCTTCCGAGGCTTCGCGTTCTCAAAACGAAGCCCCGTCGCCCACTGCCGATCCGTCAGCGCCAGCACCCGAACCTGCCCACCCTCCGGCAGATGAGTCTTAATCGCCCGCAGCGTCGCATGATCCTGCCCACCAGTCGGCCAGTACTTCACGTACACGCTGAACTGCACCATGCAGAAGCCCCAGTCCAACAGGTCATTACGGAAACGTGTTGCCTCGCGACGCTGCTTCTTCGTCTCCACAGGAAGATCGAACATCACCAAACACCACATCGCGTCATCCGCCATGTCAGTTCTCCCAACCCACAGACGACGGCCCCTGCCACGACAACACATTAAGGCGATCGATGTCGCCCTCCACGTAACGACCGAAAGACTGAGCCAGAGCCTCGGCGACAGCCGGGATGCCATGCCCGTCTCCATCAAAGCGCTGTGACGCAGCCGCCACTAGAAGTTGCTTCACCGGGCGATCCGAAGGAGATGCCGTGGGCGGGAGCTGCAAGGCGACCTCATCGATCGCCGGCCTAAAAGGTTCAATCAAATCGTCGGCAAGGGCGAAGGCGTTGCCTCGACCTCGGTGAAAGACTCCGAGTGCGGGCGCCAGCCCCGCCGCCAGAACAGCGCGCATCAGGTGCCCACGCAGAACTGAGTACCCATAATCCAGACAGGCATTCGCACCGATGAGCTGCCCTGCCGCGGGCTGACGACCCACCCCCTTACCCAGGGCACGGGACCAGTACAGGCGAGCAGCCTGGGCCTCCACGTTTCCGGGATCACCCGAACGAACCTGATCCGCGAGCGCGAGCAGTTCCCCACTACCCCGAATCTTGAGATTCTCCAGAACCGAAGCTTGACCCTCGATCTTCGCCCGGATCAGACGCGCCCATGCGTTCTTCTTACGCGGGAGAGAGACCTCCGCCTGGGCTCGGTGGCGGGCTGCTACTCGGCCATGATCTGACCACGAGTAGCAGCCACCCTCCGGAATTCCCCTCCAATCACAGAAAAGAACAGCGACATCAGCTTCTGCCAGGCGGTGCAGAACAGCGGCGCTGAGAGCGACCTTCATGCCGACGAGGATGACTGCGACCTCGGCGACGGGAATCGTCGTTGGCATCCCCTCGCCAGGGCACACCTCGACCCCACCACGTGTCGATCGAAGCTCACCTTCGAAACCACACAGGTCAACCACGCGCCACTGTTCTGCCATGGAAAATCACTCCATCGACATCGATACGGGCAACGAGGCGGATGATCGCCAACGCTCCTCGCCCAGGCAGTTTCGGCGAACAACACGAACTGTGCCAGCTCCGAATATGACGTTCACTGCAGGCCACCAACCCGGAGTATCCACAGTCTTCCGCACAGCTTCCGATGTAGCCTCTACCCCCAATCGTTCAGCCTGTTGTTCATCCACGAATCCTTCCTTTGAGAGAAGGAGCGGCTTTATTCTCAGTTTCGAGGAAGAAGGCATTCCAGCCACCCTCCAACTCGTCGCCTCCGGATAGCGTTCCAAGACCTCGCCGATGAAGCCGCCACTGTACTTGCTGGTGTCGATCTGTAGTTCGTCCCCCTCGACCAGCCATCCGATCTGGGTGGCAGTCCCATCGGCTAGCGCCTGACGAATCTTCGGCTCCGCGGTACGCATGGAGATCGTTGAGGACTTCAGGGGCGTGGTGAACAGATCCTGGTCCTTTAGCCGCAACAGATCGACCTGGAAGACGCGAACCATCGCATACGCGGTCTTCTTTCCGTCGATGCGGTAGATCCTTGCATGGTGGATTGAGCTACCCAACTCCACGTATCCGCCGCGAACCTTCAGACACGCAGCGGAGGACCCAAAGAAGTTCAGCAGCTCCGTCGGGCCGACGCGCGTGCCGTTCACGGAGATCGTCCGATTCAGGTTTTCAGGAAGCCCCTTCTTCGGGTCAAAGTCCGGGCAGCGCGTGAGCGCTGTCCATAGCGCGGGCGTCTCAGCGCGGTCGATCAGCTCAACGGGGAGCGCGTCCCCAAGCCTGTGCTGCTCGCCGCACCCCTTCGTGATGATCTGCTCGCCATCCGGCGTCTTCGGAGGACAGAAGGAGTGGACGGTCGCATCGTGAATGACGCTCGATCCAACGCGCAGACGAATGTTCTCGACGAAAGGAATCGCGTTATCACTCAACGCAATGTTGAAGAGCTCGACGCCGCGAAGCATCGACTCGCGCCACGACTCGAAGCGGTTCGAAGCCTCGCCAGGCTTCCCATAGAAGTTCTTCCACGTCTCCTCGAGGCCCGCGATACGCTGCGCATCGCGCATGTTCACACGCAGCGCGAGGGTACGGGACACCGACGGATTCATCAGCGCGATGACGAGCGCATCCATTGCGTGGTGACGCCTGTCGAAACGAGTCTTGCCTCGGCCACCAATCAGGTTGACTCGGCTCTCGAAGCCCGAGGACTTCCGGGCCTCCGCCGTCAGCTGGCCACGGTAAACACACACGGAGGGCACGGACTCTTCGTCACGCGTGCGGTAGAAGCCCTCGATACGAGTCCTCAGTTCAACAGCCATCCATGCGACAGACTCCATGGAGCGACCATCGAACTCTTCGTCCGGCTTACGAGACTTGAGACGGGCAGACACCTCGCGCTGCAGCTGCTTGAACTGCTTGGGCGACATGCCGTTATCGCGCACCCAGAACTTCACACGATCAAGAGCGCCCTTCAGGGAGACGCCCGTATTCGCCCGATCAGACGACGCCCACGCGGCAAACGGAACGGCCCCCTTCTTGTGGTTACACGTACGACACACCGCAGCCAGGTTGGAGCGATCGTTCGTTGAGGACCCATCCGCACGCGGAACAATATGGTCCATTTCCGCCGTCGTGAACGTAATTTCAGTGCCGCAGTATAGGCACTCATTGTTTTGCCTCTGCAACGCGAAGTAGCGGATCTGGTCGGAACGACGCACCCTACCGGAGAGCTTCAGCTGTGCCGCCATCTCAGCGACGGCCGCAGCGTTCGCACTGCGCCGCCTATCGTTTTCACGCATGAGCTCACGGGCAACACGCTCCGATCCCAGACCGTCACGCGCATGCTCGATGTTGATGACCGTCGGCTCGCCCCAGCGCTCGGTCGCCGCATGCAGCCATCGGCTCACCTGCTTGAGCACGCGATCGACGGCCGGATTGCCCGTCGGCGTACCGATCGGCTCCACTGCAGGCTTCCAGTCGTCTCCGACATTGAATTCCAGACGACGCGCAGTGTGCAGATCAACGCCATCACGCAGCATCCTGTCCGTCAGGCGACGAAGGCTATCCAGCGAGTATGCCGCTCGCCCCTGGGGCAGCGAGATCTTCTCAAACTCGAGCTGGTCGTCCTCTGTCGCCTGCTCGAGCAGCTCCGCGACCTCATCGTTCACGTCGCTGCTATCTTCGGAGCCGCCGGAGTTCGAGAAGGCGTCCACAAAGTAGCCGCGCTGCTCATCATCCGCGTCTTTCCACCACTCCTTGAGCCACTTGACCTTGCAAGCCAGGATCTTCTCGGTGGTGACGTCGGTTGGAGGATTGCGCAGGACCGGCGACCCATCGAACGAGGCCTTCGCTGTACCACGCAGATCCGAACGCTCGATACCAAGGTTATCCGCCAGATCCTGCCAGGTGACCTCCTGCTTCAGGCCCGCGACGAGAAGAAAGTCAGTGAGTCCCTGCAGTTCCTCCGGAGTCAACGGCCGCTCCGCACGGCCCTCGCGAACACGCAGGTTCGCCAGCACACTAACGATGCGGAACTTCTGGAAGGCAGGGTGTGCTTTCTCCGCACGCACATGTTTGCCCTGACCCGGCAGCTCGTCGTAGCCCACGAGTCCTCGTTCCTTCGCGCTGCCCTTGGGGGACTTCGCCTGGAAGACGGCTCGGATCAGCCGATCACGGTCAGCAGGATCAATCTGCTGCACCTCGCAGATCCGCCGGATTTCCTCAGCGTTGTCACTCTGATGAAGCTTGCCCGCGAGGATACCCTTGGGGCCGCGCAGCTTGGGTGTGCCAGCCTTCTTCACATAGTCGGGGTGAGCGAGGTACGCATCAACGAGCTGCCCGGGGGTCGCGTCAGCCGGGAAGCTCCTACCGAGGGATGTACTGATGCGCTCATTCAGTCCCTTGAGGAAATCACTCGGCTCGGCGGGCTGCAGCAGACTCTCCACCTTGGCGTAGGGATTACGCCAGCCGCGGTGCCGGGCGATGTGGCGGAGAGCGATCGACAGCGCAGCCTTTCTCTTATCATCGTCGGCGATATACCCCTCGAGTAGCTTCGAGCGCACATGCCAGGGCTCACGAGGATCCTTGAAAGCCATCAGGTCAGGCAACGGCCATCCGAACTCCTTGGAGAGAACGCGATCCAGATTCACCAGGCGCTGATGGCGCGTGCGGTAGAGACGGCGCGTCCGGCGGGCAACACCTGCCGTCAGCTTGCGGCTCTTCGCCGCCTTGTTCTCATTCGGGTCGACGCCAGCGTCGTGAATGAAAACCATGGAGTTCAGCAGTTTGACGGGCTGATCTGCGCGGTCGACCTCGACCGCGCAGAAGCCGATTGAACGAAGGCCGACATCGATGCCGACTCGGTAGCGGAAACCCGGAATGTTTTCTGAGGACGTAACCATAGGCACATAGTGTCACACCGCACACACATTTGCGTACGCTTTAAAAAATTACCGGGTCCTTCGCGAAGAAGGACCCGGTGGAGCATTCGGAGCCGCTAACGAGTCGACTCTTACTAGGAATCAATCGCTTACAGCATACCTCCCCAATTCCAGAGATGCAAGCCACATCCGGGAAGACTTTTCAGCGAGCCCACCCCACCCACTTCCGCGCGCCACTGCGACACATGGGGCGCGATCCTGAAACAATGGGGGCATGTCGAATGACCCGCGTGAAAACCTGCATGGCTCGGACAGCCGGGAGCTGGCCGACGTGACGGCCGACGCCGCGCGAGCCGCCTCGGCCCCCGCCCACACCTCCGACGAGGTGCCCGCCCAGCGCAGCGCCCTCTCGTCGTTCGAGGAGATCCTCAGCGGCGCCACCCACGAGGCCGACGCCCCCACCGCCGACGACGGCGCGCAGTACCTGCGGGAGACCCTCGTGTCCGACGCTCCCCTGGTCGCCACCAACGCGGCCGAGGCCACCCCCGCAGCGCTCGCGACCGCCCCTGCCGCAGCCGCAGCCACGACCCCGGAGACCGCCAGCGACATCGCCACGCAGACCGCCGCGCCCGCCCAGCAGGCCGAGCAGCCCGCCCAGGAGCTCACGCCCGCCAACACCGCAAGCGACACCCGCAACGAGGTCGCCCTCGCCGCCCCGGTGCACCTGCCGCCCGCCGAGCCTCGCCCCTGGTACCGCTCGCGCCGCTCCTTCTCCGCGAAGGGCCGCGGCGGCCGCGTCCAGGTCGCCGGCCTGGGCCTGACCTACACGGACCACGTGACCGGCGCGGTCCTCCTCGCCAATATCGACCTGGGCTTCCGCGCCCGCTCGCTGAGCGCGATCCTGGACCCGACGGGCCGCCGCGCCCGCGCCCTTTTCCTGATCCTCGCTGGCCTCGAGGAGCCGCAGGCGGGCCGCATCGTCGCCGCGCCCTCGCGCTCGCTGGCCGCGCGCCTCGCGGGCCGCATCGGCTCGGTCGCGCTGATCCGCGCGGACTCCCCGCTCGACGAGTCCCTGACGATCCGCCAGAACATCCTGGCCCCCCTCTCGGCCACGGGTTCCGTCGCCGACTGGGACAACCTCGTGGGCGCCCTGCAGATCACGGGCCTCGCCCAGCGCGTCGACGTACGCCCCTCCGAGCTCTCCGAATGGGAGCGCTTCAAGGCCCTCATCGCCCGCGCGATCGTGTCCGGCGCCGAGGTCTTCCTCATCGAGGACCCGGTCTCCCTGCCCCCGGCCGCCCGCACCGAGCTCAAACCGCTCCTGCGTTCCCTGGCGAACGCGGGCTGCGCGGTCGTCATCGCCACCCCGTCCGTGGAGGTCGCCGCCGCCTCGGACCGCGCAATCCTGCTGACGAACGGCCGGGTCGCCCTCGACGCGCCCAGTCCATCCGCCGCGATCATCGCCGCCTCCCTGGAGGCCAACCCCGAGGACCCCAAGGCCCTCCTCGGCCCAATCCCCTCGGCCCTGCCCGCCTCCTTCGACGAGGTCATCTCCCCCACCCAGGCTTCCTCGGCCCCCGCGTGGCACCCGCTCGGCACCACCGACGAGGCCGGGGCGCAGACCGCGAACGCGCAGCAGACCTCCGAACCCGAGGAAACCGACCCCGCCGAGGCCGCCCTTGACGCGGCGTCCACCCGCGTGGAGACCGCGCCCGCCCAGGCAAACCAGGCAGCGCAAGTGCCCCAGGCCTCGCCCGAGCCCCGCACCGAGACCGCGATGCGCGGCATCCCCGTCGTCGAAGCCGAGGACCCGGCCCTGGCCGAGCCTGAGGTCTCCGACCTGGTCGTACGCGCCCGCAAGATCCTCTCCGACCTGCCCGGCTCGATCGCCCCGCAGGAGTAACGTAACGGTCACTGCGGGCCTCCATTCTTCGTGAGACACTAGGCGTATCCAGCGAGGCATCGCCTCGTTCACCCGTACGCGCAGGAGCATCCATGACTCAGCCCACCCCCCAGCCCGGGCAGTACCCGCCCGCTGCCCCCGCACCCGCCGCCAGCGAGGCGCGCCCCAGCATCGGCGCCCTCTTCGCATCTGTCACCGGACAGCTCTCCAGCATCATCCGCGACGAGGTCGAGCTCAACAAGGCGAAGCTGCGCGCCTTCGCGTCCAAGAGCGGTAAGGGTATCGGCCTCCTCGTGGTCGCCGCGGTCTTCGCGCTCTACCTGCTGGGGTGGGTCTTCCACACGATCGAGGTCGCCCTCGAACTCGTCGTCCCCGCGTGGGCGGCGTCGCTGATCGTCGTCGGCATCCTCCTCCTGATCGTGCTGATCCTGGCGCTCGTGGGCGCCAGCTCCCTGAAGAGCGCGCAGGCCCACCGCCCCGACCCGGCCGCATCGGTCGCCGCCACCAAGGAAGCCATCGAGAAGGGACTGGGCAAGTGAGCACCAA
>ERZ773007.595-NODE-595-length-17959-cov-9.885947_pt1 | contig 17959 bp, 14 predicted proteins | sample MGYA00580665_ERZ773007 | MGnify/ENA primary metagenome ERZ773007 (study PRJEB29015, sample SAMEA2738122) | human oral metagenome | biome: human oral; feature: human-associated habitat; material: saliva | place: China | collected 2167 ... | reverse complement strand
CATGTGCGCAGTCAGGACCACCAAAAGCGTCCGCAGGCTCGCGCTCTAACTCCTTGCTTACAGCACGGATATAACCCTTCGGAAGTACAACATCAGAGTCAAGGATAAGCAAATACTCACCCTTTGCACGCTCAGCACCATAGTTACGGCTCTGCCCTGGCCCCGAGTTTTCCTTGCTATAATAGTGCAGGTCAAGCCTGTCAGCATACTTATCGCACACCGCCTTACACGGAATTTGTGAGCCATCTTCAACGATAACGACCTCAAAATCCTTCTCCTCCTGGCTGAGCAGGCTCTCCAACAGTTCATCAACCTCATCTGGACGGTTGAAAACAGGAACAATAATGCTGTACTTCATAATATTGCAAAGATAATACTTTGTTCGTAAATGACAAGTAAATTGATAAATTATTCTTCCAAAATAACTCTCTTTCTGTCCTCCTCTTGTCACAAATTCAATCGTAAAACGTACTATAAATCAGGTTCTTCCATTAAATGTATGGACGCTTTTCGTACTGCTTTAACGGAAGAACCAAAGTTACTCATTAAACAAAAACATAGCTAAGGCTGTCAACTATCTATCCTATTATTATCCTCTGACATTGAAAATCATTTCTTTTTAGACTTCGAAAATATGCAGATAACGGTTTAAAAAATCATTACATAATTTCAAATAAAACATCTGTAAACAACGGCAAAAATACATACAAAATATAGGTTTGTAACCATAAGGAAATCAATTAGTTACAAAGTAGTAAAGTAAAAGGTGCTTAATAAGACATCAAAAGGGCATTAGTAAGGGGCTTAAAGGGCACCTTTTGCAAGTCAATTAGGCGTCTTTAAGAAGCCAAAAGAGCATGTCTTGGCTTTGACCCACACGAAAATAATTTACAAACTTCTATTAATAAGGGAGTAAGTTATTTATAAAAGACAGATAGACATCGCACCTAATCATATTTGTCATGTAGTTTATCCCCCTTTCTAAAACCCTCTAATTGGGGGTAATCATACCATGTATATGGATTAATCTCATTCTATTAACAATCTACGCATTTAACTGAAGAACCTTTTTTTATGAAAATAATTCGATATAGTACTTGTATAAAGAATAATACCATAGTGTAATAAACATGTAAAAAGAATTACAAGACAGCTTTTATACTATTATTCAAGCACAATGTTTTTAACTTTTTTTCATTACTATATAGTAGTTATATCATTTAAAAATAGTAACTTTGTGCGAATTTAATCAGTAAGTTGTGACTAAAGATATAGTCAAAAAAAGAGTTCGAGACATTCTGGATGAATACCTCGAAGCTAACAATCATCGCAAGACTTCAGAGCGATATGCCATCTTGGATGCGGTCTATGACATGGGAGAACATTTCTCCTTAGATGAATTGGGTGCAGCACTTGAAAAGAATAATTTTCGAGTTTCGCGTGCCACACTTTACAATACGATGCGTCTTTTCATCGAATTACGTCTCGTAGTCAGACATCGTTTTATCGGTCAAACCAAGTATGAGGCATGCTATAACAATGAAGATCATATCCATCAGATCTGTACGCTATGCGGAACAGTGACAGAGGTTGATTCCCCAGAGATTGCGGATGCTATAAAGAACACAAAGTTCCACCGCTTCCGCCGAGATGGTTTCTCCTTATATATATATGGCATATGTTCACGCTGTCAAGCTGCCTTGTCGCGTCAGAGAAGCAAGTTTCTTACACAGAAACAAGTAAAAAACTCACATAAAAGCAAATGAACACAGGTAAAGTAGACGTCCTGTTGGGTCTCCAATGGGGTGATGAAGGAAAAGGTAAGGTTGTAGACGTGCTCACACCACGCTACGATGTAGTAGCTCGTTTCCAAGGAGGTCCGAACGCAGGACATACTCTTGAGTTCGAAGGTCAGAAATACGTGCTGCGTTCTATACCATCTGGCATCTTCCAAGGTGGCAAAGTTAACATCATTGGCAATGGAGTTGTTTTAGCTCCAGATCTCTTTATGGGTGAAGCAAAAGACCTTGAGAAGAGTGGACATCCCCTGAAGGAGCGTTTACATATCTCAAAGAAAGCCCACCTTATCATGCCAACACATCGTATCCTCGACCGCGCTTACGAAGCAGCAAAGGGTAAAGATAAGGTTGGAACTACTGGAAAGGGAATTGGACCTACTTACACTGATAAGATTAGCCGTAATGGTTTACGTGTTGGTGATATCCTCTGTGACTTCGAACAAAAGTATGCTGCTCATAAGGATCGTCATATGAAAATGCTTGCAGCCCTTGGTTGGACAGACTTTGAAGGCTTAGAAGAGACTGAGAAGCTTTGGATGGAAGGCATAGCATATATGAAGGAGTTTAAGTTTGTTGATTCTGAAAATGAAATCAACCGCCTCCTTCGTGAAAGTAAGCATATTCTTTGCGAAGGTGCGCAAGGAACAATGTTGGACGTAGACTTTGGTTCTTATCCTTTCGTAACTTCTTCAAATACAATTTGTGCAGGTGCTTGTACTGGACTTGGTATTGGTCCTAATAAGGTGGGTAATGTCTATGGTATCATGAAGGCTTACTGTACTCGTGTCGGCTCTGGTCCATTCCCAACAGAATTATTTGACGAGACCGGAAAGACGATTCGTGATCTCGGCCATGAGTATGGAGCTGTTACCGGACGTGAGCGCCGTTGTGGTTGGATTGACCTTGTTCAGCTTCGCTACTCTGTAATGGTAAATGGTGTGACTGAGCTTATTATGATGAAGAGTGATGTTCTTGATAGCTTCGAAACTATCAAGGCATGCGTTGCATACGAGTTGCCAGATGGTACAGAGACAAAGGACTTCCCTTATGAGATTGATAATGTGAAACCAATCTACAAGGATTTCCGCGGTTGGAAGAAAGATATGACAAAATGTAAGTCACAGGATGAATTCCCAGAGGAGTTCCGTGAGTATGTAGCTTTCCTTGAGAACTATCTTGAGACCCGCATTGGTATTATCTCTGTTGGTCCTGACCGCGAACAAACGATCGTTTTATAATCTTGTTTAGGCTGTGACTGGCGGTTATAAGCATTCAGAAAAGCTTATACTCGTTTCTCACAGCCTAATATTTTTCATTCGTAAAACAAAAATACAAGACAAATGGCAAACAAACCTTCCATCCCAAAGGGTACCCGTGACTTCGGTCCAGATGAGATGGCAAAACGAAATTACATATTTGATACCATCAAGCGTGTTTACGCTCTCTACGGCTTTCAGCAGATAGAGACACCTTCTATGGAGACCTTACAGACGTTGATGGGTAAGTATGGTGAAGAAGGAGATAAACTTCTTTTTAAGATTCTGAATTCAGGAGATTACTTGAAGGCTGTTAGCGATGAAGAACTTAAGGAGCGCAATACACTAAAGATGCAGACAAAACTCTGCGAAAAGGGATTGCGTTATGACCTTACAGTACCTTTTGCTCGCTACGTGGTGATGCATCGTGATGAGTTGCAATTACCTTTCAAGCGTTATCAGATACAGCCTGTTTGGCGCGCCGACCGTCCACAAAAGGGTCGTTATCGTGAGTTCTATCAGTGTGATGCAGATGTAGTTGGTTCAGACTCATTGCTAAATGAAGTGGAATTAATGCAGATTATTGACACTGTATTTACAGAGTTCGGTATTCGCGTACAGATAAAGATTAACAATAGAAAGATTCTCACAGGTATTGCAGAAGTGATTGGTGAGAAGGAAAAGATTGTTGACATTACTGTTGCTATCGATAAACTTGATAAGATTGGACTTGATAATGTAAACGAAGAGTTGCGTAACAATGGAATCTCTGAAGAAGCAATAGAGAAATTGCAACCTATCATTAAGTTAGAAGGAAGCAATGAAGAGAAACTTGATGTTATTGTAGAAGTCTTGAAGGAGAGTGAAACTGGACTAAAAGGTGTTGAAGAAACGCGTTTTATCCTTGAAACATTGAAGGGTTCTGGCCTAAACAATGAGATACAGCTCGACCTTACTTTGGCACGTGGATTAAACTATTACACAGGTGCTATCTTTGAGGTTAAGGCCCTTGATGTACAGATTGGTTCTATCACAGGTGGTGGACGTTACGATAACCTCACAGGTATTTTTGGTATGCCAGGCATCTCTGGCGTTGGAATAAGCTTTGGTGCTGATCGCATCTATGATGTTTTAAATACTCTCGACCTCTATCCGAAGGAGAGCGTACAGGGCACTCAGCTTCTCTTTATTAACTTCGGAGAGAAGGAAACAGCCTACTGTCTGCCAATTGTTGCAGCTGCACGTAGGGCTGGTATTCGCACTGAAATGTTCCCTGACAAGGCTAAAATGAAGAAACAAATGAGCTATGCCAATGCAAAGAACATTGGTTTTGTTGCCCTTGCAGGTGAAACTGAAATGCAAGAAGGTAAGATAACACTGAAGAATATGTCCACTGGTGAACAAGAACTTGTTACCCCAGAGGAGATAATCAATAGATTTTAAAAGAGTTCCCCTCTCTCCAATTATGCAGAGAGGGGCTTTTTAATTCAATAATTTATATTACTCTGCTTACCGAATAAGGTACAAGTAGAAACAAACTATAATTACCTCTAAAAATGAAAAGAACTTTCCTACTTTGTTTTATATTATTGGGCTGGTTGCATTCAGCCTTCGGACAGGCTACATTCAACATTGATGGCTTTTCCGAACAATACTATGGTAAGGTTTATTTCTCTGATACAACACAGACTGCTTCTGCTGGTTGGGTTGAAGTTTATGACCGTGCCACAAAAAAGAAGCTTATTCATGTTGATGCCAATGAACTATCATTTGACCTTCATGATGGAGAAATTATGGCAAACATAGCCGAGATTCCTTATGGAGAATATAGTGTTTTGCTCTATGAAGACTATAATTTTGATGGAATAAAAGACTTTGCTATTATGGATGGATTTAATAGTTGTTATGGTGGTCCATCCTTTAAAATCTTCTTAGCATCGGATAAAGAGTTTATATATAATGATGCTTTTACGGATTTAGCACAAAATTATTGTGGTATGTTTGTGGTTGACAATAAAAATAGACTTATATCCACTATGGAGAAAAGTGGATGTTGTTTGCACTATTACTCAGATTTTATAGTAGAAAACAATAATCCAAAGCTTATCCGCACACGCACAGACGACTGTCTTAAAGCCCCTATTTGTACTACAACAATAGAAGAATGGAAGGGGAAAAAGAAGACAAAGACAGTTACCAGTACTATTGATTTAGACAGTGAAATTATCAGCGACTATTTCAAGTTTCATGTTGATAAGGAGAATAAGGATATTATTCTTTGTAATTTTTATGACGATAGACTGTGTTACGTTATTCTTGATGCTAAGAAGAATGTGGAATTTTACTATCCAAATGACATGTCTCACCAGACAGCAAACTTTAAATATGATAAGAAAAATGGTAAGGTAACTTTCAAAAACAAGGATGCAAACTATACAATTTATGACAAGTCTGGAAATATAGGTATTGATATTACTTACAAAGGTAAAACTCATCGTTGGAAAGGTAACGCAAAAAGTCGTCGAGGTAGCATAGGAAAACTATTAAAAGGCAGCTTAGATAATGTTGTTTATCAATAGCAGAAACGTATTGTTTTAATATTATATCAGAAGAAAATCATTAGCTCCAACCAGAGTTCTGTCTTATTCTTAATTAGGTAAAGGATTGATCAAGCCTGAAGATAAGACAAGATAACAATACATATAAAGGGTATCCAGAGACAGGACAACTCATAAAGTAAAATTACATAAGCGTAAACAAAAACTTAATAGAGTAATGACTTTTGGAAAACATTATGTACTTTTGTAACATAAAGCTGCATTTAAAAGTATATTACAGATAGTGGAACAATAAAGAACTTAAATCATGAATAAACTAACAACACTATTCCTTGCATTGCTACTGAGCTGTAGCCTTTCGGCTCAACGACTCTATGTAGGCACTTATAATATCCGTTATAACAACCCAAATGATGAAAAAGAAGGCAATGCATGGGCACAACGTTGTTCACATTTGTGTGACTTCATCAATTTTGAACAGCCAGAAATATTTGGTACACAAGAGGTACTTGTAGACCAACTACATGATTTAATGAAAGGATTAGATAGTTACAGTTATATTGGTGTTGGACGAGACGATGGTAAAGAAAAAGGAGAATACGCAGCAATCTTTTATAAAAAGAATCAACTTAGTTTATTAGATAGTGGTAATTTCTGGCTCTCTCCTATTCCTGAAAGAGCTTCTTTGGGATGGGATGCAGCGTGTATTCGTATTTGCACATGGGGAAAATTTCAAGACAAGGTATCGGGTAAGCAATTTTATTTCTTCAATACTCACATGGACCATGTGGGTACTGTGGCACGGAGAGAGAGTGCTCGATTAATTTTAAAACGCATTAATCAGTTATCAAAAGGGTTACCTACAATTCTGACGGGCGATTTTAATGTAGACCAAACAGATGAAATCTATCAAATCTTCTCTAACTCTGGAGTTCTACGTGATTGTTACACCAACGCTCTACAACGCATGACACCTACTGGAACATGGAATGACTTTATGCAGGATAGTCGCAGTAACTCCCGAATTGACCATATTTTCGTTTCTTCTGATTTTAAAGTTCCACATTATGCTATCTTTACCAACAGCTATTGGCTTGGTAAGTCACGTCGTAATATCTCAGACCATTATCCCGTCATGGTAAAACTTATATTCGCCCAAGATAAGACTCTTACAAAGTAATACCCACCTTCTTTATACTAATACAATAGAAGTTGAACTTGATTACCAAATTACTCAGGCGCGATTTCAACTTTGATGATACAATACAAAGACTAAAACACCAATCGTGTTAGTACTGAACACCATTAGTGTTTACGCACAGCACCATTGGTGCTCACGTATAGCACAACTATTCAGCCTTATATTTTCAATCGGAAAGAGTTCTATTCTATATTAATAAAGCGCTTATTTCGAACTCCGACGCAGTTGGCGACGCAAATATGCCTTGTATATCATATGCCACCACCTTGAGATAGGCCGCCCCCATACGGTTTCAGATGGAAAGTCTATCGCAAAATGAAGATTTCGATATATTTCTAAAAAATATTGGGAATAAACTGATTTACCAGCAAATGAATAACGATGATCATGAAAACCAAAATTACCTGCCATCAATATTTCAGAAACAAGCATCTTACCTATTCTATCATTAGGCTCCAAGAGTAAATACTTGTCTGGTAAACCAAATATCTCTTTCATTACATACATTACAGCTGCTGTGAATTTGCACATCCCGACATCTTTCAGTACATGAAGAGTTTCTTTACGCTCCTTCTCGCTAAAGCCACGTAGCAACAAATAATAATAATCTATCATTTGTCTTAAACCAATACCTTCAAAAAAGAAATGGTGCATCAAATGAGTCAACTGAAACACACGATTAAAATCATCCGTTACAGTATAAATCTTTCCTAAACCATCTGGTAACTCTGTTAGATGCTTAAACTGATTCTCTTTACATTGTTCAAAGTATCGACGTAACTTATATTCATGCCACAAATTTCCCATAAATGAAGGGAAAAAGTGAACTTCTACTGGTGTTTTAAAATAACTCAGTTCAATGTGATGATATCCGATTTCTCCTTTACTATCTAACTCACGAGAAATATGTATAATATCTAACGTTTTTGCATCAGTCCATAGGTCTATATCGCCTGATGTACGCATATAGGGATCAGGATACATCAATGCATTAGTTTGTCCTTTTAAAACACAACTACGTACACCATACTTTTCACGTAATAATGTTGTAAGTGCATCTGCATCTTTATAAGTTTGTTTATTAGCTTGCTCTATATAAGAGTAAGCACCATACCACTTAAATATTTGCTCCTTATTAGGACGATATGGAGATTCTGACAACTTCTTTATACCATGAAATAAGACGCCAAGAATAGCTTGTTTTTTTCCAAACTTATAGAGTGCATCCCAATCCATCTCTGCTAAATTAGCAGGTACCTTAGCATCCTCCTTTAAGCAAAAACGCAGAAACTCAAAGAAAAGGACAGAAGAATCTTCTTTTTTATATTCCATTAAGTGTAATTAAAAATCCACTACTCGACTAATGAATTATTTATCGAGTACAGAGTATTTACTATTATTACTTACATACTCTGGTACAATTTCTTTCATTTTTTCAACAATAGCCATATCGTCGTAGGTGTGACTCAAAGCTATAAGTGATTCAATTTGCTTGTTTACCTCATTAAAATCGTACTCACGTACCTTTGCGATACGAATCTTCTCGTGGAAACTTGGAAGTGTATTTTCGGTTGTACTTAAAACCTCTTCATATAGCTTCTCGCCAGCACGCAAACCTGTATATTTAATTTCAATATTCTTAGCACCAGAAAGCTTAATCATTCGTTTAGCAAGATCAGCTATTCTAACAGGTTTACCCATATCGAACACGAAGATTTCTCCACCACCTCCGTGTGTACCAGCTTCAAGTACCAATTTACATGCTTCAGGAATCAACATGAAGAATCGAATGATGTTAGGATCTGTAACAGTAACAGGTCCTCCAGCCTTTATCTGCTTCTCGAACAAAGGAATAACAGAACCATTTGAACCTAATACATTACCAAAACGAGTAGTAACAAATTGTGTTGCAGGTTTACCATTTGCCTGCTCATTAATCATTTTGTTAAGGCTTTGACAGTATATCTCACAGATACGCTTTGAGCAACCCATAACATTTGTTGGGTTTACAGCTTTATCTGTTGAAATCATAACAAATTTCTTGACACCGTACTTAACACTAAGGTCTGCAATAACTTTTGTTCCCCAAACGTTATTTTGTATACTTTCAGACGGATTATTTTCCATCATCGGTACATGCTTATACGCAGCTGCGTGAAAGACATAATCAGGCTTATAAGTTTGGAAAATCTTCTCCATTCTTTCCTGATTAGAGATGCTTGCAACAATAGTATGTGCCTTAATATTAGGCCATTCAAATTGCATCATCAAACGAATATTATGCTGAGGTGTTTCTGCCTGATCAATAAGAATTAGCTCTGCAGGTTTATAGACAGCAATCTGACGTACCATCTCAGAACCAATACTACCAGCAGAACCTGTAATCATAATCTTCTTATTACGTAAGAGATTACCAATGGAATCCATGTCAACATTAATTTGATCACGTGGAAGCAAGTCTTCAATACTAATCTCCTTAAGTTGAACCTTCGTATAATCTTCATTTTGAGTCCATTCTTTCTCCGCTGAACTCATAAAGATTTGTACACCAAGACTTAAAAGTATATCCTGTAACTTTGCATCATTACGGAAACGCTCATTCTGCAGTGGAGATACTAAAACAGCCTTTATTCTCAATGCTTTGATATGTTCTGCAAGATTATCATCTACAAGATAAATCTTCTCACCCATGAGAATTCGACCTTTGATATCTGGGTCATGTGCAATAAAGCCCTTCAATAAGAACTTACGTGGAACGTCACTTCTAATACTTTTTGCCAAGCCAACACCACCATCCTTTACACCATAGATGAAAGTGCGAATACCTTTATCTGTATTAAATAAGACATCATAAACTGACTTTGTTAATATACGAAAGGCCATCATACCAATGGTCGCAACAAGATACATTGCTGCAATTTGTCTTCCTTGAAGACGAACAAATTCAAGATCCCAATGATAAACAACATAATGCATTGCCTCTGCAACAATAAGAGAGAGGAGCATAGCCAATACAACTCGCTGCAAATCAACAAAGGAAGAGTAACGAATAATTCCTGAATATGTACGAAAAATTCTAAAACCAATAAGGTTAAATATCATGTACATAAAGATTGTTTTACTTAACAATACAATATGCTGAGGAGAAACAGCACCATGATAATATAACCAAAAGACAAAGATACCTGAAAGATAACAGATAACAATATCTATAGCCAATATGACCCAATATGGTAATGCATTCCTCGAAAGATACCAATCCAACAGTTTGTCAAATACTTTCATAATCACTTTAAATAGTTTACAGGTGATTGCTCATTATGAATAATGAACTTGTTCGTTCTCTTCTTAGCAGAAAATTAATTTTATGATGCAAATATACTAAAAAAAACTAAATGATATACATCAACCGAGTAATATTTGATTTAATAAATCTAAAAAAACAAATGCATCATTTTATATCCATTTGAATATGATAAAGTCCTGCATAAAGGTTTGACTGATGAGTGAAGGTGACAATAACTTCACGCTCACCATAATCCATAGGTTTAATCTTTGGCTCAAGAATAAAATTTCCATCTGTTGACTTATAATCTATACTTCCAAGAGTTTTATAGCCAGCATTGATAGCTTCTTGAGCGATAAGATACATTTCCTCTTCTGACCAAGTGAAAATATTAATACGATCAATGAAAAGAGTACTTCCGGTAATTGTGCCAAAGAAGCCTATTTGCCTTGGCTTGCTACCTGTAACTTTGTCCTTGCTATTCTGTACATCATAAATCATATTATGATGAAAAACAACCTCCTTCTGGGTTCCAAACCCATCAATTATTTGTGAAGAATTTAACTGAAAATTATGACTAATGCCTGTTAGTACGTCTATACTCTTTGACCTTTCATTTTCTTTGCTAAGCAAACTATGAAGATAAGTAAAATTAAATCTTCCTTTCTGTGGTATTATGCCATCTGAAGACATCTTATCACTAATAGTTCCAGTCTTTTCTTTTAGAGTATCTGGATACTTTATATTAGCAAGATATTTATCCTCCTTTGATATTTTACTGGACTCAATCTCTTTCACCTTATTATTAATAGAATTAATACGTTCCTTCTTTGCCACATCATCATGTGCGGCCTGAGGTTCTTTAGATTCAGTTGTAGGATTACTATTTAATTTCTTTGTAGCTTTAACCTTTTGCTCTTTATTTTCTCTTGCTTTATAGATGCTTTTTGATTGTGCCATTATTAACGCCTCGTCATGGCGATATCGTTCGCAGAATTCATCTTCATTAGTATTTTTATCAATGTAATGATCCTTTCCACCTTTAATCTCATTGACTTTAGAACCATTGCGCCAGATAGTAGTAAATTCTAAACGACCATTCTCGGTATAAGTATAACAAGGACCATCAAGTAATCCATTGCGATATGATAATTTCATTCCAATGTTACCACTTGGAAAAAATGACAAAGCACGACCATTTGCTTTACCATTCTTATATTGTAACACAGACTCTACTCTACCAGACTTATGAAAAGTTCTACACACACCATTTAAGACCGTGTTTCTATCATTTTGTCTGTTTATACTTATATAATGTTTCTCTGCTTGAAGTTGTCCTGTAATATAATAATCATAAAACATCTTCTGCCCCTTATCATCAATAGCCAAAACTCTATAGTAAGCAGCTTTATCAGCACTGCTAACTCCTTTCCACTGACTATCATAGAAAAAAGCACCATGAGGAATATAACTACGTGCTACACGTTGAGCTGTAGCAACTGTAAATAAAGTACTTACAAGTAAAACAAAGTACAAACGTTTCATATATAAATCTCTAATTCTTTTGCAAATATACACCAACCAATACAAAAAAAAGAATTTTCTTCTGTTTTTTTCTTTAAATATCAAGCATATTTCAAAACAAAGTATTATCTTTGTCACAATATAAAACTGTAACTGAAAATCGATTAACTATGCCTGAAGAAAGAAAGACGATCAATGACTTTAAGCAGCTAATTCATCTTCTTAAAGAAAGGAAGATTTGTAAACGAACAGTAGTTGTTTGGCCTGAAGAAAGCCATACACAAGAAGCTGTGTGTAAAGCTGTACACGATGGTTTCATTGAGCCCATATTAGTATGCTCTAAACAAACTATGGAAGACTATGCCAAAAAGAATGCTTTTCAATGTATTATTGCAGAATCGCCAGAGGATGCAGCTCGCAAAGCTGTTGAATTAATTAGACGAGGTGAGGCTGACATTGTAATGAAAGGCTTTCTTAATACAGACGTCCTTCTACGTGCTATACTTGATAAAGAAGTTGGAATTTTACCGAAAGATACTGTATTAACACATATAACCGTAGCAAAGTTACCCGAGTATCCGAAATTACTTTTCTTTACCGATGCAGCTGTTATTCCTGCTCCAAATGACAAACAGCGAAGAGCACAAGTACAATATATTGTAGACTTCTGTCATGCCTTTGAAATAGATTGTCCTAAAATTTCTCTTATCCATTGTTCTGAGAAAGTGGACGAACGACATTTCCCATATACAGCTTCATACAGAGCACTAAAGGCAGAATCTGAAACTGGTGCCTTTGGTAAATGTACAATAGATGGACCATTAGATTTGATTACCTCTTGTTCTGTTGAAGCAATGAAAATCAAACAAATAAACTCTCCCATCAATGGAGAAACTGATGCATTAATTTTCCCAGACATTGAAGCCGGTAATTTGTTTTATAAAACCGTTACCCTTTTCTGTCATGCGAAAACAGCAGCCATTCTTCAAGGAACCATGGCGCCAGTAGTGCTCCCAAGTCGTGGCGATACAATTGAATCTAAGTACTATAGTCTTGCACTTGCAAGTCTTATCTCCAGATAGTAAATATATAAGGTATATAAAGAAAACATTATGGCTTACAAGATTTTAGCTATTAACCCTGGATCAACATCAACTAAGATATCACTTGCCAATGATGATCAGCCTGTCTTCGTTGCTGACATTGCACACTCAAGAAAGGAACTGAGTAAATTCAAGCGTATATCTGATCAGTATCATTTCCGTAAACAAGTTGTAATTGAAGAGTTAAAGAATAGAAATATTCCTTTGGATTTTGATGCCGTCATCGGACGTGGTGGACTTGCAAAACCAGTGTCAAGTGGTGTATTTACAATCACTGAACAGATGATAATTGACCAGCAACGGGCTATTCACCAGCATGCTTGTGATCTTGGCTGTATGATTGCTGATGAGATTGCGAGAGAGATTCCAGGATGTAAGAGTTTTATTGCAGACCCTGGTGTGGTAGATGAAATGGAACCAGAAGCACGACTATCTGGCTCTCCTCTTATGCCACGTATGTGTATTTGGCACGCCCTAAACCAAAAAGCTATTGGTAGACGATTTGCTAAAGACATGGGTACAACTTATGAAAAGCTTAACCTTATTATATGTCATTTAGGCGGAGGAATATCTATTGCAGCACATTCACAAGGGAGAGCTATTGATGCTAATAACGCATTGGATGGTGAAGGACCATTTTCTCCAGAACGTGCAGGAACATTACCTGCAGCCGACTTGATTCATCTTTGCTTCAGTGGAAAATATACTGAGGAACAATTGTTGGAGAAAGTGAGTGGCCAGGCTGGTCTAATTGCTCATCTCGGAACAAATGATTTACGAGAGATAATAAATTGGATTAAGGCTGGTGACAAACATGCTGAACTCGTCGTTTCTGCTATGATTTGGCATATTGCTAAAAATATAGCAGCAGAAGGAGCAGTACTATGTGGCAACATTGATGCAATTCTGCTGACAGGTGGTATGGCAAAGTCAGACTATATTATTGAACGTCTCAAGAAACGTCTCTCCTATCTTGCACCGATTCATGTTTATCCTGGGCAAGATGAGATGCAAGCTTTGACAGAGAATGCACTGGCAGTTCTTCGAGGTGAACGCGAAGCAAAGGAGTATTAAATACTGCTACAAGTACAAGAACCCTAAACAATTAATACATAGTTTATAAATCAAAACTAAATCTTATGAAGGTACATGAATACCAAGCAAAGAAATTCTTTGCAAGTTATGGGCTTCCAGTAGACCGCAATATTATTTGCCGTACTCCTGATGAAGCTGTTGAAGCCTACAAGCAATTAGGTATTGAGAAAGCCGTAGTGAAAGCTCAGGTTCACACGGGTGGACGTGGTAAGGCTGGTGGTGTGAAGCTTGGCTGTAATGAAACTGAGATTCGTCAGCATGCAGAAGCTATCTTAGGTATGGACATCAAGGGGTTCATTGTAGACAGAGTACTTGTCAGTGAAGCTGTAGACATCGCATCAGAGTACTATATGAGTATTCTTGTTGACCGTAAGTCAAAATGTCCTATGTTGATGCTGAGCCGTGCAGGTGGTATGGATATCGAGCAGGTAGCAAAGGAGACACCAGAGAAGATTGAGAAGATTGTCATTGACCCAGTTATTGGTATGAGTGACTATCTCGCACGTGAGGCTGCCTTCAAGCTTTTCGATGACATGGCACAGGTTAAACAGGCTGTACCAATCTTCAAGAATATTTATAAACTCTTTACTGAGAAGGATGCCTCATTGGCTGAAATCAACCCATTAGTCATGTTGAAGGATGGTTCTTTGAAAGCCATTGACGCAAAGATGACCTTCGACGATAATGCCCTTTTCCGTCACCCAGATGTAGCCGAACTTTTTGAACCTACAGAGGAAGAACGCAAGGAGCGTGAAGCTAAAGACAAGGGATTCAGCTATGTGAACCTTGGAGGAAGCATCGGTTGCATGGTAAATGGTGCTGGTCTTGCAATGGCAACCATGGATATGATTAAGTTATATGGTGGCGAACCAGCTAACTTCCTCGATATTGGTGGTAGCTCTAACCCTGAGAAGATAGTTGAAGCTATGAAACTTCTCTTGAGTGATAAGCACGTTAAGGTAGTGTTAATCAATATCTTCGGTGGTATTACCCGCTGTGATGATGTTGCAAACGGACTCTTGGAAGCATTCAAAGTTATCGAAACAGATATTCCTATTGTTATCCGCTTAACAGGAACCAACGAGGCAGAAGGTAGAGCCATCCTTGAAGGAACCCACTTCACTGTCGGCACAAGTATGGCTGACGCAGGACATAAGGCTGTAGAACTGAGCAAAAAACTTTAAAACACAAGAGTTATGAGTATTCTAATCAATAAAGATACAAAGTTAATCGTACAGGGCATTACAGGTCGTGATGGTAGTTTCCACGCTTCTAAAATGAAGGAATATGGTACCAATGTGGTTGGTGGAACATCTCCTGGCAAGGCTGGTCAGGAAGTATGCGGCATCCCTGTATTCAACACAGTTAAGGATGCTGTTGCTGCAACTGGTGCCAACGCATCTGTCATTTTTGTCCCTGCCCCATTCGCAAAAGACGCAATGCTTGAAGCTATTGATGGCGGTGTGAAACTCGTTATCTGTATCACTGAAGGCGTTCCGACACTCGATGCAGTTGCAGCACAACGTTACGCTAAGATTAAGGGTGTAAAGGTAATTGGTCCAAACTGTCCAGGACTTATTTCTCCAGAAGAGAGTATGGCTGGTATTATGCCAACTAATATCTTCAAGAAGGGACATACGGGTGTTATCAGCCGTAGTGGTACACTGACTTATGAGGTTGTGTATAACCTTACACAAGCAGGTTTAGGACAATCAACAGCAGTTGGTGTTGGTGGTGACCCAGTCGTTGGACTTTATTTCGAAGAACTTCTCCGTATGTTCCAGGATGACCCAGAGACAGATAGTATTGCACTCATTGGAGAGATTGGCGGTGATGCTGAAGAGCGTGCAGCTAAGTTTATCAAAGAGCATGTTACAAAGCCTGTAGCAGTATTCATCTCTGGTCAGCAAGCTCCTCCGGGCAAACAGATGGGACACGCTGGTGCTATTATTTCAAGTGGCTCTGGTTCTGCAAGCGAAAAGATTGCAGCTTTCGAAGCAGTGGGAGTACCTGTTGCACGTGAGACAAGTGAAATTCCTGAGCTCCTTAAGAAACAATTAAAGAAATAGGAGAACAGTGTTTATCTTGGAATAAACCGAATACTATACAAAAAAGAGGAATACCAACTAAGGATATTCCTCTTTTTTGTGTTATTAGTTTATCGAAAATGTAGTAATAAAACCTAACTAAAATAAAAAAAATAGCAAGACGTTTTTGCACTTTAAGGTTTAACGCGACTTGATGTCATTTTAACATTTCCCTATAAGATGCAGTATATAAGCATTTTATAGTTATTAAAGAGTGACAGGAGTGACATCAAACACAAAAGAGTGCATACATGATTCCGAAAAAAATTGACCTACAAGTCTAAATATTAAAGGAATGATAGTTGTTTCTTTTGATGCTTTTTTCATATCTCCACCAGCGTATAAGAAACCGGTTAAAGTCACCATACGCACCTTAGTGAGCGGTTCACTCATCCGTCCGAACGAGATCAACATATCATACAATGCTTGCGTAGCCTTACCATTTGCAAGGAACAAGGTGGTTCAGCTCATCATACTCATACGTATGCGAACTCCTTCCTCCCAACTTCGCCTTGTTGAGCCTCGTCAGCGATGTTGGGTTGGCAGCATTCGTGATGCCGAGGATATTATCCACAGCATCATAACTATATCTGTTCTCCATCACAGTCTGACCATCCGCTGTAAGGTTCATCACCTGCAGACGTTCACGCTGCTTGTCATATGTATAGGTAGTCTCCGTGCCATTACCAAGTTTTGTATAGACCGTATGACCCTCCTTATCGTAACCTATCCTGTCAACAATAACGCTCTGTCGTCCCTGTTTATTGCCCGAAAGGCGAACTATTTGCCCTGCCGCATGTAGGTACTACTTAATCGTTACTTTACGACACATGCTTATTTACCTCTTTGTACAAATCACTACTTTGGATTTCGAATTCTTCTTAATTTTCCCTTTGAATCTGCCCAGAAATATTCCTTGATATACACCTGAGCTCCCATTCCTGAATGGATTACAACATATCTTGTATTGGGACGGAATTTAATTCTCCGAAGATTTTTAGTAATACCATAACTGTTCATTTCCTCCACAGATAATGCAGACGATACGTTTCTAAAGTTTATTGTGTCACAACTCCTAGTGTCAAATTCATTTTTCTTTGTAATGAAGAACAGATGACTTTCGCTAGGATCTAGACAGTCAGACTCTATTTCCATATGTAAAAAGTTATGTACTATCAAAAGTTGCCGGCTCTCATCAAGTGAGAAACTATGATTCTCGTTACAAGCTATTAAGAAAGGCAACACCATAAAAATACAAACAGAATATATTTTCTTCATTTCTTTTGTTCTTTATATGCGTTCCACCATTTGTCGATTTGTCTAATCTTCTCTTCTTCTGAACCTTTGCCGATAAATAATCTGTTCAGATTTGCATGAAATTTAGATTTTACAAAATCCCTAAAAGACTCAAATACTTCAGAGCCTTTTTCTGCCTCTTGTTCACGAGGGGCTTTATCGTGGCTTTGGGTCGAGACATATCCCCAAAGGGTCTTCAACAGGTATAGGCCTTCACTCCCATCCCTTTTTATCTGTTTTATGTGACCAACTTCATGTGAAAACTCTTTAAACCACCAGTTGTAATATTGCTCTTTACTAATATTTTCTTCATTGAAATATTCAGGTGACACAAGCATGCGAGTGTTTTCAGGGCTATCACCCAGTGTTATACTATTCCTTTCTCTTTGAAGGTTAAATTCTTCTAACCTAACATTCTTTATATAATTTTCAGGGACTCCAGAAACCAAAGAAAGTAGATGAGTTGCCGATTTTGTAAATTTATAGTACACATATTGTGTAGGGACGTTCATTGTTGCACCTGTGATGCTTGGAGCTGTTGTTACAATGCTCCTTTCATAGTGAATTGTGACAATGCCTTTTGGGTAAAGTCCTTTTTCATCTATATAATTCATTGGAGAAGATTTACAATAAGAATAAGGGCTGATTGAAACGTATTTCTCCGCCAAAGGATCCACACACATCCATCTTCCCAGCACAGCATCATAGTGGCGTGCACCATAATCATACCAATCCAATCCATGCATACGGTCAA
>ERZ773007.587-NODE-587-length-18085-cov-69.481475_pt1 | contig 18085 bp, 16 predicted proteins | sample MGYA00580665_ERZ773007 | MGnify/ENA primary metagenome ERZ773007 (study PRJEB29015, sample SAMEA2738122) | human oral metagenome | biome: human oral; feature: human-associated habitat; material: saliva | place: China | collected 2167 ... | reverse complement strand
GTGGAGCTAACGGGACTCGAACCCGTAACCCCCTGCTTGCAAAGCAGGTGCGCTACCAATTGCGCCATAGCCCCATTAGGCCGGATCAGCTACTTCAATCCAAGGTTGCGCTTGCCAACGTTTAGGGGCGGTTTTTAACCAGAGGGCATAACCGCAAGCACCTAGGCTAAGTGCAATCAGGGATTTAGCTGCGAAGCTCATTAATTTGCTCCGTTCAACCGGTGGTGGGCCTAGCTGGACTCGAACCAGCGACCTCATCCTTATCAGGGATGCGCTCTAACCAACTGAGCTATAGGCCCGTTTGACTCGATAGAGATTACACGAGCCAGACGCAGATAATCAAATCGAATTAGTCATCTGCCAGTGTGAGATAGACCCCACCGATCAAGTGAGTGGTCACGTTGTAGATCATGGCACCAATAGTGGCCAGGGCGGTGGACAAAATGATGTTCACAACCGCCACCACAGTAGCCAGGGAAACCGCACGCGAAAGCTTGAGGTACTCCACCACGGCCTGCAGCGACTTCTCACCACCAAGCTGCTGTACCTGATCCTTAATCTTGGCGAACACGTGCAGCGCATCTAGGGAGAACCACACCACTACAGCCGCAACGATGGTCATGATGCCTACTGCCACTGATAGCAGGAAGGCAGTCTTCATAACCGACCAGGGGTCCACGCGCTCTAGCGCTAGGCGCACAAAGCGGCGCTCAGCGGCAGCGGGGGCAGGCTTAGGGTTGTGCTGGCGCGGGGGCTGCGCCGGAGGCATAGATGCGGGCATCTGTCGCGGCGCCGGGCGTGAGCCGCCCGCCTGAGGTGCGGTGCGGATACGCGGCGGCGGTCCCGGCTGCACGCCCTTAGGGGGAACACCCTTGGGCTGGTTGCCCTTAGGCTGGGGCGTGATCGAGGGGGGTACCGACATTATTTGGCCTCGCTTTCATTCGCGTCTAAGGCTACCGACTCTTGGGCCTGCTCGTCACCCTCTAAAGGCAGGTTAACTGCCTCATTTACGTCGGATTGGGCACTAGCGCCTAGTTCGGTTGCGTCATCGTCGGAAAGGTCACGTTCTTGGGAGCGGGCGACGGCGATAATCCGGTCGCTTTCGTCGGGTTTAGCGAAGGTGACGCCCTGGGTGTTACGGCCGGTGCGGGACACTTCTGCCACCGCCGAGCGCATTACCTTACCCGAAGCCATGATGCACAAAACCTCATCGGATTCGTCCGTGATCAAGGCCCCTACTAGCTCACCGCGAGCTTCCACCAGGTTGGCTACCTTCACGCCCAGACCACCACGGCCCTTAACCGGGTATTCATCCACGCTGGTGCGCTTGGCGTAACCGCCGTCAGTAACCACAAATAGGTCGGCGCCTTCACGCACCACATCCATGGCTAGCAGGCTGTCGCCGTCGCGGAAACGCATACCGGTGACGCCGCTGGTGGCGCGGCCGGTAGCACGCAAGGTGGCGTCGGTGGCAGTAAAGCGGCAGCTTTGGCCGTGACGTGAAACCAGAATTAGATCCTGGCCTTCATCTAGCAAAGCCGCACTGACCAGCTCATCGGGGTTACCGTCGGCGTCTTCACGCAGGTTGATAGCAATCACGCCGCCAGAGCGGTTGGATTCGTATTCACGCAGCGCAGTCTTCTTAACCAGGCCCCGGCGGGTAGCCAACACCAGGTATTGGCTTTGCTCGTAGTCTTTAAGCTCCATTACCTGGGCAATAGTTTCACCCGGCTGGAAAGCCAACAGGTTGGCTACGTGCTGGCCCTTGGCGTCGCGACCGCCCTCAGGCAGCTCATAGGCCTTGGCGCGGTAAACGCGGCCCAGGTTAGTGAAGAACAGCAGCCAGTGGTGGGTGGTGGTGACGAAGAAGTGCTCTACTACGTCATCTTCACGCAGGGCCGCGCCCTTAATGCCCTTACCGCCACGGTGCTGGGAGCGGTAGTTGTCGGTGCGGGTACGCTTGGCGTAACCACCACGGGTGATAGTGACTACCACTTCCTCTTCGGGGATGAGGTCTTCCATACTCATTTCGCCCTCGTGCGGCACGATTCGAGTACGGCGCTCGTCACCGAATTTCTCAGTGATTTCTGCCAGCTCAGTGGAGATAATGCCGCGCTGACGCTCAGGGCGGGCCAGGATGTCACGCAGGTCGGCTACACGCTCGCGCAGTTCCTCGGTTTCCTGCTGAATCTTTAGGCGTTCCAGGGCGGCCAGGCGTCGCAGCTGCAGGGACAAGATGGCTTCAGCCTGAATCTCATCTACGCTGAGCAGTTCCATTAGACCCACACGTGCCTCATCGGTGGTGGGGGAGCGGCGGATCAGCGCGATTACGGCGTCCAGAGCGTCGATGGCGCGCATTAGGCCATCCAAAATGTGCAGGCGGTCCAGGGCCTTTTGCAGACGGAACTGGGTGCGGCGCACAATCACGTCCAGCTGGTGCTCCACCCAGTGGCTTACAAAGCCGTCCAGGCTTAGGGTGCGCGGCACGCCGTCGACTAGCGCCAGCATGTTGGCGGGGAAGGAGTCTTGTAGCTGGGTGCGCTTGTAGAGGTTGTTTAGTACTACCTTGGCTACGGCGTCGCGCTTAAGCACAATTACTAGACGCTGTCCGGTACGGCCGGAGGTTTCGTCACGGATGTCAGCAATACCGCCCAGGGAGCCGTCACGTACCAGCTGGGCAATCTTTTCAGCCAGGTTGTCGGGGTTTACCTGGTAGGGCAGCTCGGTTACTACCAGGCACTGGCGGCCGTGGATTTCTTCCACGTTGACGACGGCGCGCTGGATGATACCGCCACGACCGGTACGGTAGGCCTGCTCAATACCGCGACGGCCCAAAATTGTGGCGCCGGTGGGGAAGTCAGGGCCGTGTACTCGCTGCAGTAGGGCCTCAAGTAGCTCTTCACGTGAAGCGTCAGGGTGCTCTAGCAGCCACTGTACGCCGTCGGCCACTTCCCGCAGGTTGTGCGGGGGAATGCGGGTGGCCATACCCACCGCAATACCCTCAGAGCCGTTAACTAGCAGGTTGGGGAAACGGGCCGGCAAGATGGTGGGTTCTTGCTCTTTACCGTCATAGTTGTCCTGGAAATCGACGGTGTTTTCGTCGATGTCGCGCACCATTTCCATGGCCAGGGGGGCCATTTTACATTCGGTGTATCGCGGCGCAGCCGGGCCCAGGTTACCGGGGGTACCGAAGTTACCCTGTCCGGCTACCAGCGGGTAGCGCATAGACCAGGGCTGTACTAGACGGGCTAGGGCGTCGTAAATGGCGGCGTCACCGTGGGGGTGGAAGCTACCCATTACGTCACCCACCACACGCGAAGACTTAGAGAAAGCCGCGTTGGGGCGGTAACCGCCGTCGTACATGGCGTAAAGAATGCGGCGGTGTACCGGCTTGAGGCCGTCGCGTACGTCCGGCAGGGCGCGCCCAACAATCACACTCATGGCGTAGTCGAGGTAGGAGCGCTGCATTTCCAGCTGCAAATCGACGCGCTCAACGCGGTCGAATCCGGGTTCCTCGATTACTTCGATCTGGTCGTCACTCACGAAAGTTATTCCTGTTCTTTAAGTAGTCGAGGGCTCAGATATCCAGGAAGCGCACGTCGTTAGCGTTGCGTTGGATGAAGCTACGGCGTGATTCGACGTCGTCACCCATCAAAACCGCGAAGGTTTCGTCAGCGTCGGCAGCCTCATCCAAGGTGACCTGCTTGAGGATGCGGTGGGCTGGGTCCATGGTGGTGTCCCACAGCTCGTGGTCGTTCATTTCACCTAGACCCTTGTAGCGCTGAATGCCGTTTTCCTTGGGCATACGCCAGCCCTTGGCGGCGCCAGCTTCACGCAGGCGGTCGCGCTGCTCATCGCTGTAGGCAAATTCGTGCTCGGCGTTGGACCACTTGAGGCGGTACAGCGGCGGCATAGCGATGTAGACGTGACCGTTTTCGATCAGCGGGCGCATGTAGCGGAACAGCAGCGTCAGCAGCAAGGTGGCAATGTGGGAGCCGTCCACATCGGCGTCGGCCATAATCACGATCTTGTGGTAACGCAGCTTTTCAAGCTCAAAATCTTCACCAATGCCGGTACCAAAGGCGGTGATCAGCGAGCGGATAGTGTCGCTGGACAGGGCGCGGTCTAGGCGGGCCTTTTCCACGTTCAAAATCTTGCCTCGGATTGGCAAAATCGCCTGGTGCTCGGGGTCGCGACCACCTACCGCAGAGCCACCTGCGGAGTCACCCTCAACGATGAAAATTTCAGATTTGGAGGCGTCACGTGAGGAGCAGTCACGCAGCTTACCGGGCATGGAGGCGCTTTCTAGCACACCCTTACGACGGGTAGCTTCACGGGCTTTACGGGCCGCAATACGCGCAGCAGAAGCCTGCTTAGCCTTGCTAATAACTGCCTTGGCGTCTGCCGGGTGAGCGTCAAACCAGTCGGTTAGCTGGGCGTAAACCGTCTGCTGCACAAAGGAGCGGGCCTCAGTGTTACCCAGTTTGGTTTTGGTCTGGCCCTCAAACTGGGGCTCAGAGAGCTTAATGGAGATAACTGCCGTTAGGCCCTCACGTACGTCCTCACCGGAGAGGTTATCTTCCTTGTCTTTAAGCAGGCCCTTTTCGCGCGCATACTTGTTGACCAGCGTGGTCAGGGCGGTGCGGAAGCCTTCTTCGTGAGTACCACCCTCGGTGGTGTTGATGGTGTTGGCGTAGGTGTGTACCGACTCGGAGTAGGCGGCGGTCCACTGCATGGCGATTTCTACACTCATACCCCCGTGCTCGCCGCTTTGCTCAGCAGAGAAGTCAATGATTTCGGGGTGGATCAGCTCAGCCTTCTTGGTTTTGTTCAAGAAGTGCACGTAGTCGCGTAGACCGTCGGAGTACATGTAAGACACGCTGCGGTGCTTGTGCTCCTGGGTGTCTTGCTCGCTGCCGGCAATTTCGTCGCCGTCAACGGATAGGTCACGCTCGTCGGTTAGCGAGATGCGCAAGCCCTTGTTCAAGAAGGCCATCTGCTGGAAACGACGACGCAGCGTCTCAAAGTCGAAAACGGTGGTTTCGAAAATCTCGGGGTTGGGCCAGAAGGTGACGGTTGTGCCCGTCTGGTCAGTGGCCTCGCCGCGACGTAGGGGAGCAGTGGGGACGCCGTCGGCAAAATCAATATTCCAAACGTAACCGTCGCGGCGCACCTCAACGGACAGGCGGGAGGACAGGGCGTTAACTACCGACACACCCACACCGTGCAAACCACCGGAAACGGAGTAACCGCCGCCGCCGAACTTACCGCCTGCGTGCAGCACGGTAAGTACTACCTCAACTGCGGGCTTGTGTTCAGTGGGGTGCTCATCCACCGGGATACCGCGACCGTTATCTACCACGCGCACACCGCCGTCGGGCAGGATGGTGACTTCAATGTGGTCACAGTAACCGGCTAGAGCCTCATCTACGGAGTTATCCACTACCTCGTATACGCAGTGGTGCAGGCCGCGCTCACCGGTGGAACCGATATACATACCGGGACGCTTGCGGACAGCTTCAAGGCCTTCCAAAACCGTGATATTTGAAGCTCCGTAGCTGTCGTTAGTCACAGTGCTATCCTGCTCAGCCACGTCTAATATGCTCCTCGTTCTTGCTTGGCAGGGTCAAAAAAGATCCTTGCCTTTGCATTAGGTCTGTATGTGCCGTCTAGGGAGGGTTTAACGGCACGTTTAACTACCCGGTAAGGCAGCTCAAACTACCTATATTCTACCGTGTTAGGCGCGATTTTCCGGCCTGGCGGCGGTGTGGCCCTAAGCAAATACTGTGCCTTAGCTATCACTTAGGCTCCGGCTGCCCGACGGCGCCTGGTGGCGGCGCTTAGTACCCACAGCCGACGGCACCCACTTGGGCAAGCCGCACACTTTAGCCGTAGGTGTCGCGCACCCCGCGCGCCCCGGGCACAGCCAATTTGCCGTGCTGCCAGGTGTAATCTGCGTTGGGGCCGCGCACTTTAATGCTTTTGACAATGCCCGGGCCTACTTCGCGCTCAAATAGGGCCTCCAGCTGGGGCATCATCAGTTGCAGTTGCTGCGCCCAGTTGGTGGAGTGGGCGCGCATTACCAGGCGTCCATTTTTGAAGGAATAAATGCTGCAATTTTCGGCCATATCCTTGCCGACAATCTCTTCCCAGCGCACCTTGACACTGGCTATGCGCAGGGATTCTTCCCAGCCTTGGCGGTGAAAAAAGCCGTCCAGCTCGCGTTTACCTGAGCGCGGATCGCGCCAATACACGCGAGCTTGGGAGACGGGTTGGCCGTTGACGATCTCGGCGTGGCGTTCTTGGCGCCGGCGAATACGCCCAATACTGACTGCGTCCCAGGGCGCTAGTGCGTCCGCATTTGGGGCGGCATTTGCGCCCGCGTTTAGGGCTGCGCCCGCAGTTTGCCTGTTCAGCGACGACGACGCCGGAGCCCCGCCTGCTGCTTGGCTTGCTGCTAGCACTGGGCCACCGGGGCTTTTACGAGGTAGGCGCTTTAGGGCATGGCCCGCGTTCCAAGCCTGCTCGCGCTGGCGTGCCAGCGCGGCCACAGCCATTTGATCGCCGTAATCTTCACTGTTCACGGCTAAACTTCGCTTACTACAGAGCCGGTCACCTGCAAACGGTGATGATCAAGTTCGCTAGGGACGTCGTCGCCAACCGCAGCGGTAATAAGCACTTGCTGAGCCTGGGCCACCATCTGCGACAAGGCCCGACGCCTGCGCATATCTAATTCCGCGAAAACATCATCAAGAATCAAAATCGGGTCTTCACTCTTACCATCAATGCTGGTCAAGGCACTATCAGCGCGCATTAGCTCAAAACTAGCCAGACGCAGCGCAAGCGCCAGCGACCACTGTTCACCGTGTGAAGCAAAACCTTTAGCGGGCAAATGCCCCAGGAACAGCGTCAAGTCATCGCGGTGTGCCCCCACCAGGTTCACTGCCCGCTCTAATTCCCGCTGACGCAGCTGTCCCATAGTTTCGAGCAAAGCTTTACTGGTGGCCTGCACATCCAGGAGAGAATTTTCGTAATCCTCCCACGCCTCGGTGTCTGAAATGTCCGGGTCAGCTACGCCGCGCGCAGCCAGTAGGCTCGCGCGGTAGGCCAGATTTGCCTGCGACTGCGCTAGCGAAACCGTTTGATAAGACTGGGCCACCCAAGGGCGCAGCTGGCGCACAAGTTTGACGCGCGCAGCAATCAGCTGGGCAGCTAACTGGGCTAACTGCTCATCCCACACATCCAAAGTGGCTAGGGCGCTGGCGCGTGCCGAGCCACTTTTACGTTTAAGTCCCCGCAGCAGGCCTGAGCGCTGGGCTAGCACCTTGTCGTGGTCTGCGCGCACCCCGGCCAGACGCGGGCTCATCATAACCACCAGGTCATCTAAAAAACGCCGCCGCACCTGCGGATCTGAACGCACCAAAGTCAGATCTTCCGGGGCAAACAGCACCGTGCGGCAAATCCCCAGCAACTGGGTTGGGCGGGTAGGGGCGCGGTTTAGCCGGGCCCGGTTAGCTTTGCCGGAAATAATTTCTACTTCTAACAGCTGCGGGCGGGCGGCAGTGATTAGTTTTGCGCGGATGACGGCGGCGTTGGGCTGATTTTGACCGCTTGCGTCACGCCTAACCAGGGCCGTATCGGCGCCAACTCGATGGGAGGAAAGCGTAGCTAAATAGTTAATGGATTCAACCAGGTTGGTTTTACCCTGCCCATTAGAACCCACCAGTACCGTAGCTCCAGGCGGAAAACTGACTACCGCCTGCTCATATGAGCGGTAGTCAGTCAGCGCCAAATCAGCTACGTACATACGCCTTACACGCCAAAGCGAATAGGCATCAGCAAGTAGCGGAAGCTGGGGTCAGGCTCAGTGCCAGGCTCATCTACCCCAACCAACACTGCCGGCTTATTGGGGTGGGTGAAGTCAAAGCGCACATAGTTACTAGATAGCGCGTTTAGGCCCTCTTGCAGGAAAAGCGGGTTGAAAGCAGCAGAGATTTCGTTGCCATCTAGGTGAGCTACCAGCTCTTCACTAGCCTGTGCATCCTCACCCTGGCCAGCCTCAAGATGCAAGTTACCCTCGGTGAAAGTTAGGCGCAGTGCAGTGTTGCGTTCGGCCACCAAAGACACAAACTTAACCGCATCTAGTAGCTCTTTACGTCCCACCGTGGCATAGGTGTTGACCTGCTCGGGGAACAGGCGACGCACCTGGGGGTATTCGCCGTCGCTAAGCACTGAAGTAGTGCGGCGCTCACCGGATTCAAAACCAATCAGGCGTGAGGCTACGGCGTCGTCGTCATTAAGCGCAATCTCAATGGGGGCACCGGAAACCAGAGACTTAGCCACATCAGCTAAAGTGCGGGCCTTTAGCAGCACCACAGCATCCAGGGGCTTAGCCGGGTTCCACTCAACCTCGCGCATAGCTAGCCGGTAACGGTCAGTAGCTAGCATGGTCAGCTTATTGCCGCTAAATTCCATGCACACATTGGTCAGCAGCGGCAAGGTGTCGTCGCGGGCAGCAGCAATCGAAACCTGAGCTACCGCCTTAGAAAGCACGTCAGAGTCGATGGTGCCCACCTGGGCAGGCATTGAAGGCAAAGCTGGGTAGTCATCAACCTGCATAGCCGGCAGCTCAGAATGAGCTGAACCACAGGTGAAACGTACGCGGGTGCCCACCAGCTCAATATCTACCGGCTTGCTAGGAAAGCCCTTAGCAAACTTGGTGAGTGCACGGCCAGGAATAAGTACCTCGCCCTCAACCTCAACCGAGGCCGGGATTTCACAACGCCCAGATACCTCATAGTCAAAGGAAGACAGGATTACAACATCCCCCTTGGCCTCCATACGCACCCCAGCCAGCACCGGAACCGGCGGGTTGGGCGGCACTGAGCGAGCAGTCCAGGCTACTGCTTCAGCTAAAACGTCACGGGCTACCCTGAGCTTCACGTTGGGAGGCCTTCCTTAGATGGATATAGAGGGGCGGCTTAAAAGTTTAGCCGGTATCTCCCTATAGAGCATCTCAAAAGGGTCACTGTGGGACTTTTGCACGCTTTGGCCAGCGCCGCCCGTAGCGGAGGTTTTCCCCAATTGGCCTACGTTGGCGAGCTTGGAAATCGTGTGGGGTTTAAAAGTCAGTAGTAGTAGTAGCGGGTGTGGAAGTTGTGGAAAACCACTTTTTGGCCCGGTGGCGCGCCGACGGCGAATGTGGGCTGAGTGTGGGCAAAGCTTGGGATAACTCGGGGCGGCTGTGGAAAGTGCTAAAGCTCATAGCACCAATCCACAGGCGAGCCTTAGTTAAGCACAGCAAAACCGGGGTTGCCCACAGCCTTACCAACAGGGCCTGTGGGTGAAAAACCACGTATTTGAGGGCAAAAAAGGCCGCCGCTAAGCCCAAAAACAGGGCCCAGCGGCGGCGTCGGGAATTAGTCGAAAATTAAGGGAGAAGCGGCTAGGGGCGAGGCGTGGCCGCAGCCTGCTTAATGCGGCTGGTTAGCTCAGTTACCTGCTTGTAAGTGTCTGCCTGGGCAGACATTTGGGTGCGCACCTTCTTATCCGCACTCATCACGGTGGTGTGGTCGCGGCCGCCAAACTCGCGCCCAATCTTGGGTAGCGACAAGTCAGTCATTTCGCGGCACAGATACATGGCGATGTGGCGGGCGGTAACAATAGTGCGTGAGCGGTTGGCCGAATACAGATCCTCAATGGTGATCCCAAAGTAGTCGGCGGTTTGCCCAATGATCAGTGCAGCAGTGATATTGCCGGTGTCCTGGGTGGAAACCAGATCCTTAAGCACCATCTCGGCCACAGGCAGATCCACCTGTAGCTTGTTAATTGAGGCGTAGGCGGTTACGCGGATAAGTGCGCCTTCAAGCTCGCGGATGTTAGCCGAGATGCGGCTGGCAATGTACTCCAAAACCTGTAGGGGCACATCCAAATTGTCGGCCTGGGCGCGGCGCGACAAAATCGCGATACGGGTTTCTAGATCCGGGGGCTGAACGTCAGTAGAGAGGCCCATGTCGAAGCGTGAACGCAGGCGCTCATCAATTTTCAAGGCCTTGGTGGGCTGGTCGGAGGTCAGCACTACCTGCTTATTTGCGTTATAGAGCGCATTGAAGGTGTGGAAGAACTCCTCCAGGGTCTGCTCTTTGTCTTGCAGGAACTGGATGTCGTCAACCAGCAGGATATCCACCTGACGGTAGCGGCGCTTGAAAGCATCCATGCGGCCTTCAGACACGGAGGTGATGAAGTCAGAAACGAATTCCTCAGAGTTTACGTACTTAACTTTGCTCTTGTGGTAGGCGCGAGTGTAGTGGCCAATGCCGTGCAGCAGGTGGGTTTTGCCCAGGCCTGAGCCGCCGTAAATAAACAGCGGGTTGTAGGTTTTAGCCGGGGTTTCTGCCACGGCGTAGGAGGCGGCGTAGGCAAAGCGGTTGGAGGAGCCAACCACGTAAGTGTCGAAGGTGTAGCGCGGGTTTAGCTTGGAGTCATCGAGGACATCGCTGGGGCGCACATTCAACCCCTTGCCGCGCGCGGCCTTTTTGGGCTGCTCAGGGCGACCAAATTCCACTACGGTCTGGGTATCTGGCACCACCAGGCCGTTTTCTTGGCCTAGTTCTAGACCTAGCTGCTGGGGGGCACTTGGTGCGGCGGCGTCGTTAGCGCCGTGGCCTAGGTTTAGCTCGGCTGGGGTGGGGATATTACCTTTGAACTGCGACGACGGCGCCTGGGTTGGGGCAGCTGGGAAGCCTGGGGGGGCGGGGGCAGCAGCGGGGCTAGTAGCGACGGCGTCGGCATTTACCCCCGGGGTGCCAGAAGCGGCAGAGTCCCCATGCACGGCGGCGTGGGCGGCCTTAATAATGACCTCAAGATCTTTAGCTCCCGGCGCGACAGTGTAAATAATGGGCATGTCATAGCCGATTTGCTCAGCAACTGCCGTCTTGATTGTGGCTGACACTGCGCGGTCAGTTAAACGCTGTTTAACGAATTTAGAGTTGACCACCACTACCAGCGTGCCCTCAACATCGACGGCGTGGCAGGTGCGAGCCATGGCCAGGTAGCTGAGAGTCAGTGAGTTTGAGGTGGTCAGAGCTTCTACAACACTTTCCCAAAGCTGAGCGCCGAATTCAGCGCCCGGGTCAGTTACCGGATCGGACACGGCGTCTCCTTAAGTTCATAAAACAACTAATTGGGTCAGGGCCCTACGGACTGAGCCCAAGTTGTCCACAGAGATATCCACACCTGGGGATGGAGTAGATGTCCGCGAACAATTTTAGGCCGCCTATTGAGGATATACGCAATCTAGCTGGTAGGAGTGGAGTTACAAGCTTGTATTTTCCTGTGGATAACGTGGGGTTATCCACATGTTGTGGGCTAGTGTTTTACGCAGGTGTGGAGAAGAAAATGGGTAAAATCACCCCCGGATGTAGGCAGCCTCACGGCAAAGATGCTTTGACCGGTGGGTGTAAGACCATATAACGTTAATTAGTCGTACGTGTACATGCGGGTTCCGCTCAGAGGATCCAGTGCACGTGACCTCATCAAAATGGTGAGGTGCCACAAACTTTCGTGCGGCCATCCGGGCGCGCGATATAGACCTAGCAGGAGTACCCCGTGAGCAAGCGGACCTTTCAGCCGAACAACCGTCGCCGCGCCAAGGTGCACGGCTTCCGCCACCGTATGAGCACCCGCGCTGGTCGCGCCGTCCTGGCTGCGCGTCGTCGCAAGGGTCGCGCTCGCCTCGCTGCCTGAGACATGCTCAGTGCGCCGCATCGGATGCTGCGCAGCGAAGACTTCGCGGCTGCAGTTAAAGGCGGCGTGCGCAGCGGTAACCGCGCGCTGGTGGTTCATTTGAACGCCGACGATGACGGAGGTAACTCTCCTGCACTCGTCGGCGTTGTTGTGCCCAAAAAGCAGGTTGCCCGCGCCACCCACCGTAATCGGATTAAGCGGCGTCTGCGCGCCCTGTTAGCTGCCCGAGTGGACTTACTGCCTGCTGGTTCGCGCCTGGTGGTACGTGGTTTGGCAGGTGCCGACGGCGCCTCTAGCCAGCAGTTAGCCCGCCAGCTTGATCGGGCCTTGGCCCGGGTAGGGGTAGCGGTGCCTGAGTCTGTGCCAGGCCAGTTAGCGCCAGGCGGTGAAAGTGTTTAAGCGTTTGGTGCTGGCTCCCATTGGCTGGTACCGCAAGTACATTTCCCCAGCTATAGCGCCGCGTTGCCGCTACTATCCCAGCTGTTCCACCTACGCCGTCGAGGCTATTGAGGTACATGGAGTTTTTAAGGGATTAGCGTTGAGCGCGTGGCGCATTTTGCGTTGCAATCCCTATAGCCGTGGCGGCGTGGATCATGTGCCCGAGGTGGGGCACTGGCGTTACGCCTACCCCAAAGATGTAGCCCGCTTCCAGGTGCCTAGTGCAGCTGCGGGTCAAGATGCGCCGCAGACGCGGCAAGGCCAGCTTGGCTGACCATAAAAGGAGAGTTTAATGGACGGACTGCTAATGCCACTGAAGGTGGCCGAGGCTTGGGTGATGGTTACCATCCACAAGCTGCTGGTTGCCATCGGTATGAGTGATGGACCCGGCCCCGCCTGGGTGCTGTCAATCGTAGGCCTAACCGTAGCGGTGCGAGTGCTGATCATGCCGCTGTTTGTGAAGCAGATTCGCTCTTCACGCGGTATGCAAGCCATGCAGCCTGAGCTGCGCGCCCTGCAGAACAAGTACAAGGGTAAGAAAGACCCCGCATCGCAGGAGCGTATGCGTGAAGAAATGATGGCGCTGTACCGCAAGCACGGCACCAACCCGCTGTCTTCATGCTTGCCGATGCTGATCCAGATACCGATCTTCTTCGCGCTCTTCCGTGTGCTGGCTCGCCTGCAGGAAGTGGCTAACTCTGCCGGTAGCGCTCACCCGGTAAAGATTGGTCCGCTAACTCCCGCCTTGGCGGCGGATGTGCAGTCCTCCAGTCTATTTGGGGCGCCACTGAGCTCTTCCTTTATGAATAGCGGCTCTGCCACTGTAAAGATTGTGACCATGGTGCTGATCGTGCTGATGACTGTCACGCAGTTCTACACCATGCACCAGCTGACCATGAAGAACATGCCTAAGTCGGTTACCGAATCCGACAACCCGGCTATGCGTACCCAGCGCATGATGATGTACGGTATGCCGCTGATCTTCTTCATTACCGGCCCTCAGTTCCAGGTTGGTGTGTTGATTTACTGGCTGGTTTCCAACGTATGGACCATGGGTCAGCAGTGGTGGACTATCCGCAACATGCCCGCAGTTGGCTCTGAAGCCTACAAGAAGCGCCAGGAGCGCCGTCGTCGTAAGGGCCTGCCGCCTGACGACGAAAAGAAGCCTGCAGCCGCAGCTGGCAGCGAGGATGAAGCGGCGTCGTCGGGGCCTGGGCAGCGAGTCCAGCCGGTACGCAACAACCGCAAGAAAAAGAAGAACCGCACCGCCTCCACCGCTGAGCAGCGCTACGCTGAGCGTGCCCGCGAACGTCAGCAGGCTTTTGACGCCAGCGGCGCTAAGGATGACGGCGTCAAGGGCGCTGGCGGGGCTGCTAACGGTAAGAGCGGCAATAAGTCCGGCGGCTCCAAGAAGAAAAAGGGCTCTAAGGGCGGTAACTCCGCTAAGAAGTAGTTCTTATAAAACTAATAAGACTTAGTTATAACTAGTGGAAGGAGTTTTCTGGTGAGCCAGGAAACCGTCAAGCAGCTTGAGGAAGAAGGCGAAGTCGGCGCTGACTACCTAGAAGAGCTACTAGATATTGCCGATCTAGGCGGGGATATCGACATCGATGTGGATCACGGGCGCGCCTCCGTGGCCATCATCCCAGGCGAGGACGGCGATGAACGTGAGTTAGCCACCCTAGTGGGCCGCGACGGTGAGGTGCTTGAAGCCCTCCAGGAGCTGACCCGCCTGGCCGTACAGGCCCGCACTGGTTCGCGTTCGCGCCTAATGCTGGACATCGCTGGTTACCGCGAGGAGCGCCGCCAGCAGCTGACTGCTATCGCCGCCGAGGCGGTTAAGTCCGTGTTGGCTAGCGGCAAGCCGGTAGCGCTGGAGGCCATGAACCCCTTCGAGCGCAAGGTCTGCCACGACGTGGTTGCTAACGCCGGCCTGGTCTCTGAGTCTGAGGGGGTAGAGCCGCACCGTCACGTGGTGGTTCTGCCCGTCGACGACGCCGAAGACGAGGTTGAAGAGGGCACTGAGCTTGAGGCTGATGAGGCCGACGCGGCTGCCGAAGCCGGGGCCGCTGAAGTTGGCGCCGTCGAGTCCGAGACTGCTGAAGCCGAGGCTGGCGAGACCAAGGCTGCCGAGTCCGCTGAGGCCGTAGACAGCCCGGCCGACGCCGTCGAGGAAGCCTGAAATGAGCCATAACCCCCAGGGTGAGCGCTCCCAGGGTGAGCAGGCCGAGGGTGCTCAGGACCAGCCGGGCGAGCTAGCGGGCCTGCAGGATCTGGAAGTGCCCACCGCCGAAATGCGCGACATGTTCGGCATGGCCTGGTCTGGCCTGGAGCACTACGCCCAGATGCTGGCTGAGGAGGGGCAACTGCGGGGGCTGATCGGCCCGCGCGAGCTACCGCGTCTCTACTCGCGCCACCTGGTTAACAGTGCGGCGGTGGTGCCTTTCCTGCCCAGGCACGGTAGCGTGGCGGATCTAGGTTCAGGCGCGGGGCTGCCCGGAGTGGTGGTGGCCTTATCTCGTCCGGATCTGGAAGTGACGCTGATTGAGCCGATGGAGCGCCGCTGCGCCTGGCTGGAGCTGGTGGTTGAAGAGCTAGACCTGGACAATGTACGGGTGTGGCGGGGGCGGGCCGAAGAAATGCGTGAGCGTTTCGATGTGGTGACCGCCCGGGCTGTGGCCAACCTGAGCAAGCTGACCCGCATGGCCTCCCCGCTGATCGCCCCTGGTGGCGTGTTGCTAGCCCTGAAGGGGGAGCAGGCTCAGCGCGAGATTGATGACGCCAAGTACGTCATTAAGAAGGCCAAGCTGCTGCCGGCAGTGCTGCATGAAGTGGTTACTAGCGACGACGACGTCACCCGCGTGGTGGAGGTGCGTCGGCCCCGCTAAGGCTGGCTCAGGCTGAGTTAAAGCTAAAACTGGACCCAAGTTAAGGCTGGCTCCAAGCTAAAGCTGGACCCGGCCAAGGGTGGCCAAACAACGTGAGCGAGGCTCGGGAAACCGGGCCTCGCTTTTGTTTTGAAATGTTGCAGAGCGTAGTGCGATGAGGTTGATCTAGGGCGCTAAAAACCGCGAACCCCTAAACGTGCTTATGTTGCTTGATCGGCTAATCGGTGGAATTATTACTTTGTTTGCTACTGGTATTGACAAAGCATTCTCTAACTGGTGATAGATCACGGAAGATAGATTATGGAAGCACAGAAAAAGTTGCGTTTAGCCCTTGTTGGTGCGCTTGTTGTTATTCTTGTTTTGGTTGGCGCCTTGGTTTGGTCGTTGACTAGCGATAGTGGCGAGGTTAAAGCTGGGCCTGCTTCTCCGAGCACAGTGGCGACGGCGACTGGGGGCGGTCGTGTTGATTTGAGTGAGCCTCGTCCTGGCAATACTGTCACTGCAACTAGTCAGGCTTCTATTACCCCTACTGGGAAAGTGAACACCTGGGGTTCGGTCTGTGGCCTGGCTGGGGTGGAGCTTAAGCCCACAGTCCAGGTGAACTTACCTGCCATGCGCACCAAAGCGTTTGTTGATAGTACTTATTACTACTACAACAACTTGGTTGGCCCGGGTAAGCGTGCTGACGGTGATGTGCCTACCTGCTACGCCCATAGTAGCGAAGGCGCTATCCTTGCTGCCGCCAACTTACAGATATTGCTTGGGGCTGGCAAAAATCTGGTTGAGGTTATTAAAACTCTTACCGATGAAAACGATGCTCAACAAACAGTTTTAAAAGATGCGCAGCAAGACGGAGATTCTGAGGCCACTTCAGTTAAAATCGTTGGTTACAGTATTGCAGTAATCGATGAAAACAACGTAACTGTGAATCTGGCTTTCACTACTCCTGATGGCTCCGGAGGGCTTTACAAGAACACTTTTAAAATGACTTGGAAAGGTGACTGGAAAGTTGTAATTCCAGCAGATGGCGAGTCTGAAATTGAAGAAATTTCTTCTATAGCCGATGCTGGCATGGTTTCATGGATCCTTTAATGTTTTCCCCACTCACGCGGGGATGAGCTCTGCACTATCAGCCAGTGATTTAACTGATTGCTAACTAGTGGGGCCCGGTACTGCCGGACCCCACTAGTTTTATGTGCGCAGTGAAGTGGGTGCACTCGTCTAGGCGTGGCTTTTATGGCTGTGCTCCAGCAGTTCTACTTGTTAACTGTGTGACTGGTGTGACTGGGGAGCTCAGTCTGTTGCGTGTTGTTTCACGTGAAACAACTGTATTATTTTTTGGTGCGCCTGACCTTTGTGAGGGCGTCGATCGCGTAAACTTTAGTCCTGATCTGATCGCACTCGTGAGGAGCAAAGTGTCTGGCTCATCCATTTTCGACCAACTCAAGGCTGATACCACCGCCCTGGAGAAGGTGCGTGAACTAGGCTTTGCTACACCCACCCAGACCCGAGTTATCGCCGTCGCTAACCAAAAAGGCGGCGTCGGCAAAACCTCAACTGCGGTAAACGTAGCTGCGGCACTAGCCGAAGCGGGCCTGAGGGTATTGCTTATTGACGCTGACCCGCAGGGTAACGCCTCCACCGCATTTGGGCTGGAACACCCCGAGGGTGAACCTTCCATCTATGACGTGATAGTGGAAGGTAAACCCATCAGCCAGGTAGCGAAGGTTACCGAGCTAGGGGAGAACCTACAGGTAGTGGTGTCCAATATCGATCTTTCCTCAGTGGAAATTGATCTACTAGAGGCGGTCGGGCGCCAATCGCGACTACGTGAAGCAGTGCGCAACTACCTCATTGAGGTAAACCGCAGCGGCGGTAAGCGCGTGGACTACGTGATTATCGACTGCCCTCCCTCACTTGGCATTATCACCATTAACGCCTTCGTGGCCGCCGGTGAAGTGCTAATCCCCATGCAGGCCGAGTACTACGCCCTTGAAGGCTTGGCTTTGCTTACCCGTTCTATCGATCGTATTGCCAAGGTTTACAACCCGGCGCTACACGTATCGATGATTGCCCTTACCATGTTCGACAAGCGCACCATGTTGGCGCGCGACGTCGAATCCGAGGTGAAAACCTACTTCCCCCAAGCCACGCTAGAAACCAAGATTCCTAGGTCGGTTCGTATTGCCGAGGCCCCTTCCTACGGCGAACCGGTGGTCACCTGGGACCCGCGCTCAACCGGCGCGGTGGCATACAAACGACTGGCACAAGAAATTTCAATGCGCGGGATTACCCAGCCCGGCGTCGCTCCTAAGGAAAACTGACATGGCTAAAAACCGTCGAGGGCTAGGTCGTGGCCTCGCCTCATTGATCCCAGAACCCGCCGAGCAAGAAGTTGTTTCCCGTCCTGCGCACAACACCGCTGAGGCTACTGGCACTGATGGCCAGCGCCCCACGGATCTGTTCTTCGCGGGCAGTTCGGAAACTTCCGAGATTGTCACCTCCCTGCTAGCCCCCGCCCCGCGCCGCGATCGAGGCTCCCGTAAGAAGAGTGTTTCACGTGAAACGGTCACGGGTGGGACCCTCTCGTTGGCTAGTGGGTCCGCTGTTTCTAACGACGACGCCGCTGCCGGCTCTGAGGGCGCACAGCCGGTTGAACTGGTGGATGTGCCCGGTACAAGTTTTGCTGAGATTCCGGTTGATGCGATTGTGCCCAACCGTCGTCAGCCACGGACTCATTTTGATCAGGCAGAAATTGCCGAGCTGTCAGCTTCAATTAAAGAAGTTGGTTTGCTACAGCCGATCGTGGTGCGCCCCTGGCCTGAAAGCGAGCCACTGCCCGATGGTATTTCACGTGAAACACTACCCGGTGGACGCGCCTACGAGCTGGTTATGGGCGAGCGGCGTCTGCGTGCCACGCGTGAAGCTGGCCTGGAAACCATTCCCGCAATTGTGCGTACAACCGCAGATGATGATCTGCTGCGTGACGCCCTGCTGGAAAACCTGCACCGCGT